>ENA-USUG01000343-USUG01000343.1-human-gut-metagenome-genome-assembly--contig:-NODE-343-length-76968-cov-7.454292_pt1 | contig 76968 bp, 51 predicted proteins | sample MGYA00250059_ERZ773394 | MGnify/ENA primary metagenome ERZ773394 (study PRJEB29103, sample SAMN06111957) | human gut metagenome | biome: human gut; feature: ankylosing spondylitis patient; material... | reverse complement strand
TTCAATTCCGAACAACTGGAGGCTTTAAGGCATCATTTCCCAAACATATCAAAAGCTATGGAAGAGGGGAAAGCTCGATTGCGGATGCAAAGGTAGACGTTTTTTTTAATTTTGCAATACTTTCGATTAACTTTTTTGCAACTTTTTCATCCTCTATCTGATTTCCAAAGGTTTATAAATGGCATAAAAATAAAAAGCCTTTTTTAATATTGAAAAGCAAGAGCATTTTTACATATTCAACAAATTTATTATTATATTTGAGGCACCAAATTTATTACTAAAACACACCTTATTATGAAAAACACTCCTATTGACCGTAAATTGATTGATGAAGCCATCAATAGTTTTCAAATTAACGATTTAGCAAAAGCCACTATCCGTGAAGTAAAAGCAATCGCCGCTCATGCCGAACAACTTTCCGGTGTAGAATTCATTAAGATGGAAATGGGAGTTCCCGGGTTACCACCTTCCGAGATTGGTGTCCAAGCTGAGATTGAGGCTCTAAACAATGGCATTGCAAGTTTATATCCCGAAATCAGCGGATTGCCGGAACTTAAAAAAGAAGCGTCAAACTTTGTAAAAGCATTTATCAATATCGATATTAGCCCTGAATCCTGTATTCCTGTAACAGGCTCCATGCAAGGAAGTTATGCTTCTTTTATGGTATGCACCCAATGCGATGACAAAAAAGACACCATTCTGTTTATTGATCCGGGATTTCCGGTTCAAAAACAACAGCTGATTGTAATGGGGGAAAAATACGAAACATTCGATGTCTATAATTATCGCGGAAAGAAGCTACATGATAAGTTGGAAAGTTTTTTAAAGAAAGGAAACATTTCGGCCATAGTTTATTCCAATCCTAATAACCCAAGCTGGATATGTCTAAAGGATGAAGAACTGAAAATAATCGGTGATCTGGCAAACCAATATGATGTTATTATCTTAGAAGACTTAGCCTATTTTGCAATGGATTTCCGCAGTGACATGAGTACTCCTTATCAGCCGCCCTATCAACCGTCTGTAGCAAACTATACCGATAATTATGTATTGATGATTTCTGGTTCAAAGGCTTTCAGCTATGCAGGTCAACGTATAGGTGTCACTTGCATATCCGATAAATTATATCACCGTGCTTATCCCGGACTAACCAAACGTTACGGAGGGGGAACATTCGGAAGCATATTTGTTCAACGTATATTATATGCATTGACATCAGGAACAAGCCATTCGGCGCAATATGCAATGGCAGCTATGCTAAAAGCAGCCTGTGCGGGCAAATACAATTTCTTAAACGACGTCAAAGTATACGGTGAACGTGCTCGCAAATTGAAAGACATATTCTTGAAAAACGGATTCTACCTTGTATATGATAATGATTTGGGCGATCCTGTTGCCGACGGATTCTACTTTACCATCGGTTATCCGGGAATGACGAGCGGAGAGCTTATGAAAGAATTAATGTATTATGGGGTAAGTGCCATTTCACTCGTAACAACAGGAAGCAACCAGAAAGGACTGCGTGCTTGTACATCTTTTATAAAAGACCATCAATATGCCCAATTAGAAGAACGAATGAAGCTATTTTATAAAAATAATCCCATAAAATAATAAAATAGTTATAGTAACTATTGGATGTTTCAAAAGCTTTTTATATATTAGAGCCTTATATTCATCATTTATATTAGAAATATTAATTTATAATGACTAGAGGTTCGGATATATTTAAAATAAAATCGAACAGCATATTACCAGACAAAGGAAAGGTTCTCATTTCAGAACCTTTCTTACGTGATGCTAATTTCACCCGTTCTGTTGTACTTCTTATCGATCATGGAACAAAAGGCAGTGTAGGTATCATTATGAATAAGCCGTCCAAACTGATAGTTAACGATATTGTAAAAGAATTCAAATACTTGGATAACATTCCTTTATTCAAGGGTGGACCTGTAAGTACCGATACCTTATTTTATTTACATACATTTGCCGATATAGAAGGAGCGTTACCCATTGGTGACGGTATATATCTTAATGGAGATTTTAATGCCATAAAACGTTATATATTACAAGGTAACCCCATTGAAGGAAAGATAAGATTTTTTCTTGGCTATGCAGGATGGGATACCGACCAACTCCAGAATGAAATAGAAGAAAACACCTGGATCATAGGAAACGCAGATATGGCAAATCTTGTAAACAATCAAATCCAAGATTTATGGAAAACATCTTTGGAAAAACTTGGGAAGCAATATAAGGCATGGGCACGTTTCCCTAAAATCCCCTCACTAAATTAAACATCTGGTTTACTTTATTGGATACGTTGCAGCAGATATGCGTCTTTATAGCCATCATCTGCTTGCAACCATTCTTTCAACAGTCCGCACTGAAGGAAACCATTGCCGTAAAACAAAGCTAAACTAGCCTCATTATCACAAGAAACAAAAGCATACAACTGGTGCAGATGAAGAAAATTAAAGCTATATTCGTATAACAACTGCAATATCTGATTTGCATATCCTTTCCGCCTATCATCTTCTAAAACAACAATGCCGACAGCAGCTCTGCTATGTAGCGGATCAAAATCCGTTAAATCTGCAATACCGATAACCTTATTCTTCTTTTTGTCTACAGCCATCAAACGGAGTTGTTTGTCCGCATATATATCATTTTTAGAAGATTCAATGTATTGTTTCAATGTATAGCGCGAATATGGAACAGTAATGCCGCTTACTTCCCATAAAGAAGTATTATTTTCAATGTGATACATTACTTCCAAATCTTCCGGTTCGCAAGCACGCAAATAAATAGTTGAGTTCATTAGATAAGGGGATGGCATATCATTGGAATAATTGTTGTGAAGTAATCAACACTTTGCTTTGAGAAGAATAAGTTCCCAAACCGAGTTTATAATGTTCTGCAGACCTCTCTAAAAGAGTCAGAATCTTAGAATTGGAGAAAGAATCCGTATCATAAACCACATGCGTATATTCTTCAAGAGGCAATCCCAGATTTAAATGTCCTTCCGGGGTGGATAATTCACCGGCCAATACATAATGATGCCTTCCCTGTAAGTTATTTCTTTCACAAATAGAACGCACATCACGCAGAGTCTTCTCACCTCCCAACACCAAAAAACGATATTCAAATGGTTTCTTCTTCATAAACCGGCTCATCATCCGGCGGAGCACAGCAACCAATGCTCTCAAGTAGATGACAACTTTCACCGACAATGAAAAGACAAGGCTATAATGAGGAAAATGCTTCTTAAAAAAGATAACCATTGCATCATAAAAAGTATACACATACTTAAACGACTCTTTTTTAGTACTTTCTCCTTTATAATGTATGATGGATGAGGGCACGTAATAGTTTTCATACCCGGTCAATGTAATACGATAAGATAAGTCGATATCTTCACCGTACATAAAAAAACTTTCATCCAACAAACCTGATTTATTCAATGCTTCACGGCGAAGGAACATATATGCTCCGGAAATTATATCAATACGATTTATCTGATTTTTATCAAGATAACGAAGATAGTACTTTCCAAACCGACGGGAATAGGGAAACAAATTACATAAACCGGTTATTTTATAAAAGGAAGTCATAGGAGAAGGAAATCCGCGACGCGATTCAAAAGCAAATGCGCCGTCCGCTCCCAACATTTTCACTCCCAAGCCACCGGCTTTAGCACAAGAATCCATCCATGTGATACAATCTTTCAGCACATTTTCCCCAACGAGTGTATCCGGGTTCAATAACAGGACGTACTCTCCTGTAGATTGCTTAATTGCCATATTGTTGGCTCTGGAAAAACCTACATTCTCTTTATTTTCGATAAACCGAACCTTTGGAAAGCGAGGTATCAAATACTCTAAGGAATCATCAGAAGAAGCATTATCTACCACAAATATTTCAGAAGTGATATCTTCAGTAGCTTTTAAAACAGAGACAAGACATTGCTCTAAAAAGTATTTGACATTATAATTAACTATGACAACCGACAATTTCATTTTATTCTACCTATTAGAGCCGTCCAACGCCTCCCCTATTCTTATAAAGATATTCTTTTTTCTTCGTCTCTCCGAATACGCAGGCATATTACCGATAACTTGTTCATAAGTCAGATTATCATGTACCATCCGGTAAATTACTCCCCAATCAGGCAAACCACCTAAATTTCTATCATCAATGAACAAGTCTACCTTTAACTTACGGGAATACCTTTTATCTTCCGTCGTCTCTTCCGGATAATCTTTATTTGCCGCGTAAAACTCCAATCCTCTTTGACGACAATACTCAACAGCTTCTTCCAACAATTTCCCTTCGCGGACAGACCATAATATGATTCGATGTTGTTCTTTTTGAAGCCTCTTCAGCGTATCTATGGCAAAAGGTATTTCTGCTCCGATACGAGGATATTCATGTTCTACAATTGTACCATCAAAGTCTACTGCAATAATCATTCTTCTATTGTATTGGTTATGTTCAGTTCTTCTTTCAGCTTTTTCTCACTAGGTAAACAAAAGATAGATGCCGTCACTCCTATTAACGCACAAAGTCCGCCAATATTGTCTAATGTAGTGTAATATACATATATGTTTAAGAAAGTAACAATAGCCAACATCAACAGACGTATTTCATTCCATCTCTTGTATAAACGCATTGCTACCTGTAGGGAAGACTTTACAACCTTCTTCGTCATTATAATATTAAACAATTTCAATGACAAAGGGACTAAAATAACCGTAGTCAGAATCGCAATCGTCTCCCATATATATTGCAAACGTACATCTCCCGCATATATTCCCTCTTCTATCCATCCAATCTCATACACAGCACAATACGCTATCGCCAAAGAGATAAAGAGCCAGTATTGAATTTGAAGGATTCGTACCAATTTCTTTATTTGTTCATCCATCGATTGTTATTTTATATTTTGAGAGTGCAAATATACCCAATTATTTCCTTTCGGCATTGGGTATTCCCTGATAATTGAATACTTTTGTTGTTGAACAGATTAAAATTGTATTAGTATGAAAAAGATTGAGCCAAACAAACTTCCTGATAATTATATCAATATTATCGGCAATGAATGGATGCTGGTGACAGCCGGAACAAAAGAAAAGTTCAATACGATGACTGCCAGTTGGGGAGGAACCGGATTTCTATGGAACAGACCCGTCGTATTCATTTTTATCCGACCGGAACGTTATACTTATGAGTTTATCGAAAACGGAGATTATTTTACGTTATCTTTTCTGGGACAAGAGCACAAAGATGTTCACAAGATATGCGGAAGCAAGTCCGGTCGTGACATCGATAAAATAAAAGCGACCGGAATCCAACCCTATTTTTCCGAATCAGGGAATATCCTGTTCAAAGAAGCCCGTATCAGTATAGAATGTAAGAAACTATACACAGACATGATTAAAGAAGAAAACTTCTTGGATAAATCACTCTTTGAAAAATGGTATGGCGGAGCACATGGTAACCCTCACAAAGTATATGTTGCCGAGATAGTGAATATGTGGGTAAATGAATAATTAAATATTTCCGGTGAAGGGCGTACGATTGACGATAGAGCGTCCCAACGTTACTTCATCGGTATATTCCAATTCATCACCGATAGAGATGCCGCGCGCAATAACACTCATCTTGACATTCGTTTTTGCCAGTTTCCTGAAAATATAAAAGTTCGTCGTATCTCCTTCCATTGTCGAGCTGAGAGCCAGCACCACCTCTTTCACTTCCCCCTCTTCTACCCGATGCACAAGACTTTCTATCTGCAAATCACTCGGTCCGATACCGTCCATCGGAGAAATCACACCACCCAATACATGATACAATCCTTTGAATTGTTGGGTAGCTTCCACAGCCATCACATCCCGTATATTCTCTACGACACATACAACAGATGCATCCCTGGAGGGGTTGGAACAAATCTGGCAAATATCCGTATCGGAGATATTATGGCAAACCTTACAGTACTTCACCTCACGTTTCAAAGTGATGATAGCATTACCGAAAGCCTCTACCGTAGCTGTATCCTGACGCAATAAATGAAGCACAAGGCGCATCGCAGTCTTTCGTCCGATACCGGGAAGCTTTGCAAACTCTCCGACCGCTTTCTCCAATAATATAGAAGGATATTGCTGATTCATTAACTGTTTTTATTCCATTATTAAGGCGCAAAGATAACACATATTCAATAAATAATAAAAATAAGACTTATCTTTGTAATCTAAAAAAGAATGTAATGGATATACTAAGTGCAGAATTTATCATCAGTAATACGGACGTAACCAAATGTCCCACCGGGAACTTGCCGGAATATGCGTTTATCGGACGTTCCAATGTAGGTAAATCCAGCCTCATCAATATGCTGACCAAAAGTCCCAAATTGGCAATGACCTCTTCCACTCCCGGAAAAACTTTGCTGATTAATCATTTTCTCATCAATAAGGAATGGTATTTGGTGGACCTTCCGGGATACGGTTACGCTCAACGAGGTAAAAAGGCGATAGAGAAGATACAAAAAATTATTGAGGATTATATTCTGGAACGGGAGCAAATGAGCAATCTTTTCGTTCTGATAGATATTCGTCTGGAACCTCAAAAGATAGATTTGGAATTTCTTGAATGGCTGGGAGAAAACGGGATTCCTTTCTCTATCATCTTTACCAAAGCCGATAAGTTAACTGCCGGGAAGCAAAAGGATAACGTAAACAGATACTTACGTAAGCTCCACGAGACATGGGAAGAGCTTCCGCCATATTTTGTTTCTTCAGCCGAGAAGAAACAGGGAAGAAAAGAAATTCTGGATTATATCGAGAATATCAATCAAGACTCCAAAGTACATTAATAAAGGTGCGGTCCTTTGTCTGCAAACTCCTATCGTTTGTAAACAAAGGACCGTATGTTTTTATTCAATCGACCGCATGTCATTTCTTAATCACTCAAGGGAGTATCGTCATACGCCTAAGGAAGCGTTGACCATCACTCAAGGGAGCGTTAGCTAACGCCTAAGGGGGCGTTGGACAACACTTCCTTAGGCGTTTTTAGTTTGCTTATTCTATTACTTTAATGGTTCACAAACAGAGTATCACAAATACAAACTTCTTCCCACTTCCCTCCATGCAATTCCATGACTTCATCAATTCCTGCTTCTTTCAAAGCCTTTAAGGCATCTGTTCTACCACTGTTTATTTTAGCCGGAAAATGAGCATCCGAGTTCACCAAGACCGGGATATGCAGTTCTTTCAATAAGGGGAAATATTTAATATTAGGGAAAAAGACTCCCATTGTCTGGTATGCTTTTGTATTGATTTCCACCATTAAACCACGTTCTGCTATAAATGCAAAATATTCGTGTATCCGCCGATTATACCAATCCTGTTCCAACAAATCGGGTTGGCAATAAGAAGCATTATAAGACATTTTATCCGCATGCCCCACAATATCAAAGCCTCCCAATTCCACCATTCGCATCAACTTATCATAATAAGTATTCACCAGTTTTTGTAAATCATTGCCGAAATACAAGGGTAAAAGGACACGAAAACGTTCTTTAGAAACGTCAATATCAATAATACCATCTTCTAAAGATTCCAACATATGTACCGAACCTATGCGATAATCCAACGGCAGCTCACGAAAATAGCTGATGGACGGATTACTGTCCTCATCCAGATAATCTATCTCCATACCCGAATACAGTTCTATTTCTGCGGCATATTTCTGCTTAAGGCGTGCAATCTCTTCCAAGTAGGGAGGTACATCCTCTCTTTCCATTGTCCAACGGGTAGAAAACGGAAGCGGAGCATGGGAAGATACGCCATATGAAGTAAAGCCTTGTTCAATAGCTGCCTTTACAAAATCCTCCAACGGTGCACGACCGTCGCAAAACGAACAATGGCTATGATAGTTAGTCAGATTAGTATTAGTATTAGTATTCATATAAATATTATCCCTCTATTTCACTTAATTCAAGCCAACGCATTGTTTTTTCATCTATTAAATCAACAAGTTCGGCTATACGCTTAGACTTTACAGTCAGTTCATCCGAAGAAAGTGTTCCCGTACAAAGAGCGGCTTCAATGTCCGATTTCTCCTGCTCCCATTCTTCCAAGTCTTTCTCTATCTGTTGAAGTTCCAAACGTTCCTTATAAGTCAATTTACGTTTATCATTCTCACGGACTCTGGCTGTCTTTTCTTCTTTCGGTTTCTCTGCGTCCTTCTCTTTCTGCGCTTTCGCCTCTTTCCAATCACGATAATCCGAATAATTACCAGGGAAATCACGAATGTCGGCCTGTCCGTTGAATACGAGTAGATGGTCCACTACTTTATCCATAAAATAACGGTCGTGGGAAACGACAATCACGCATCCCTTAAAGTTCATGAGATATTCTTCCAGTACATTTAGTGTGATAATATCAAGGTCATTGGTAGGTTCATCCAGTACAAGGAAGTTAGGATTACGCATCAGAACCGTACAAAGATAAAGTCGACGACGTTCTCCTCCGCTTAATTTATAGACATAACTATGCTGGGTTTCCGGAGTGAACAGGAAGTGTTGCAAGAATTGAGAGGCAGTCAGACGCTTACCGTTGCCAAGCTCTATCACCTCTGCAATATCCTGTACCACATCAATGACTTTCATCTGTTCATCAAATTGCAACCCGTCTTGCGAATAATAGCCGAACTTCACCGTCTCGCCAACATCAATCACTCCTTTATCCGGTTCTACCTCTCCCATTAGAATCTTGATAAAAGTAGATTTTCCTGTTCCGTTATTACCAACGATACCCATCTTTTCATAACGGGCGAAAATATAAGAGAAGTCCTCCAATATTTTCAGATCACCATAACTCTTATATAAATGGTCTGCCTCGAATATCTTTGACCCGATATAAGATGCTTTTACTTCCAACTTAACGTTATCATTATTGAAACGTTGTTTTGCCACCTTTTCCAATTCATAGAAAGCCTCTTCACGATAACGGGCTTTGTGTCCGCGTGCCTGGGGCATACGCCGCATCCAATCGAGTTCCGTACGATAAAGATTATTCGCACGGGCAATTTCCGCATTGGTAGAATCAATACGTTCCTGACGCTTTTCCAGATAATAACTATAATTGCCTTTATATTGGTATATCTGACGGTTGTCTATTTCGACAATCTCGGTACAGACACGATCAAGGAAATAACGGTCGTGAGTGACCATCAGCAGGCTAATATTCGTACGACGAAGGTATTCTTCCAACCATTCCGTCATATCCAGATCCAGATGGTTGGTAGGCTCGTCCAAGAAAAGTAAATCAGGTTCGGTAATCAAGACGTTTGCCAAAGCTACACGTTTCAACTGACCGCCGGAAAGATGTTTAATCTGCTGCTCAAAGTTACGAATCTTCAGTTGTGAAAGAATCTGCTTAGCTTTCCGCTCATAGTCCCATGCCTTCTCATGCTCCATTTTAACCAACAGTTCTTCCATGCCGGGGTGACCTTCTGTCTCCATACACCGTTCGTACTCCTTTATCAATTGCACGATACCGTTATTCGAATGAAAGCATGCTTCGAGTACCGTCAGTTCTTCAGGATATTGCGGGTCTTGTTCCAAATACCCCACGCGAAGGTCACGTCTGAAAATGATATTCCCGGCATCATATCCTTCTTTCCCTGCTATTATATTTAATAAGGTAGTCTTTCCGCTTCCATTTTTAGCTATCAACCCTATCCGTTGCCCTTCGGCAATACCGAAAGATATATTTTCAAAGAGGACCAAATCTCCAAAAGATTTTGTCAGTCCCTCTACTTGCATGTAACTTACCATCTTGTTCTCGGATTCTTTATTTCGGACACAAAGATACGAAAAAAAGCATGTTAGCAGGCAAGGTGGCCTAATAACATGCTCTTTTAATGTATTTAAAGAAAAAGATGATATCAAATCACTTTCTCCACTTCTTCCTTTATCTTTTCAAACTCCTGTTGCAGATGGCAGGATTTTCCCTCTTTCACTTTATCCCAAACCAGTTGTTGAGGATAAACCATCACATCCGTCTCACCGAAACGAAGCGCCGGGAGTTCACGATTACCATCTATTACGGTAACCCACTCCATTCCGTCTATTTCATTCACCAGAATAGTGCCGAAAGCAATACCAAACGAATACCACGCATCACGCTGTTTTGCATTAAAGTTACCACTATCGATCATTTGCTGCAACTTGACAATATCTTCCGCAGACGAAGTGAAATCTTTTTTCAACTGCTTCTTTACCGTAGAAGACGCCCATTCGAAAGCCTCGTTTACCTCACCGATTTCCAATACACGAATCGGAATAATTTCTTTCGGATAACGTTTGCCTTCAGTTCTTACCTCGATAGATGAAAGGATTGTTTCGGCTTCTTTCACATTACCACCTTTCGCCACGGTAAAGGAGCATTCAAAGACAAGATTGCCCCTGCCGGTAATCCAGATGTGAGAAGTATAATATACTCCTTCTTCCTGAAACATCTCTTTGCTATAAGCACAATCCCATTCGCCGACCTTTATGCGAACAGCAGAAGAGTTATCCCTTAGTTCTTCTTCCAAAGCCTCTTTGGCATAACTCATGGCTTCCGGTAGTTTCGGGTCTGCTTTAAAAGCAGAAATACGGAAGTTCCCCGTCCACTTATCGGGGTTATAGAATAAGAAAGTATTTTCCGTATCCTCAAACTCACACCAATCCAGAGGATAGACCAAAGAGAACCATGCTCCCGGAGATATAAATTTCTTTCCTTTTGTATTCATTTGTTCATTGTCTGTTTTATATCTTACATCAACGGCAATATTTCAATCCAATAATCATCCGGATCATTGATAAAGTAAAGTCCCATATCCGTATTCTCATAACATACACAATTCATCGACTTATGATATTCGCGAATCTTATCATAGTCTCCCGCCACACGAAAACAGAGGTGACTTTCATTATCACCCAGATTATACGGTTCACGCCTGTCGCGCAGCCAGGTCAACTCCAATGTAAAGTTTGACTGCCCGTCCGTCATATATACTAAAATAAACTCGTTATTCTGAGCAACCTTACGTCTTGCCTCTTTCAAACCTAAGGCAGCTTCATAAAACTTGATACTCCTGTCCAAGTCAAGGACATTGATATTAAAATGATCGAATCTTCCTTTTACTTCCATAATCGTATATTATTTATTAAAATTCAACAGTTTGTCCTACATGAGTAAGACTTATAAATTCACAGCCTTTGGATTCCGCATAGGCTTTAAAGGCATTTGCTTTAGCATATTCCTCATCAAAATGCATCGGAACAAACAGAGCGGTCTGTATCCTGTCGACAAATTGTTCGGCTCCACGCATATAGTCTTTTCCCAAGCGCGGATCAACAGGAAACATGGCAAGGTTCACCGACTTTATATCCTTATTAATAATCTTCAATTCTCCGAGGTATGCTTTTTCTGCCGTTTCTATCTCTTCCGGCGTAGATTCTTCATTCCAATGCCAATTATTCAGGTCGCCCGCATGAAATATCTTCTTGTCTTCCGCTTCTATCAGAAAAGAGACTCCCACATCTGTAGAACCATACGCTTTTACCCGGATGGTATCGTCTTCATAAACATCCAGTTTCTTCAGGTATAATGCATCTTCCTTACCTGCGCGGCGATGTTTCAATATATCTTTCGAAAAGATATAGATGATATCGGGACGTTCTTCTTTCCAGCGTAACACTTCAGGGTTAAAATGGTCGGGATGAAAGTGAGTCGCCATCACGTAAAACTTTCCGGGACGTGTCAACAAATAGTCGTGAACAATACCTCCGGCATCTTTAAAGTAATCCAGAATAATCGTAAACCATTCTCCTTCTATGGCAAAACAGCTATGATAAATATAAGTCAGCTTCATACGTTTATTGTTTTAATTCCATCTACTGTAACATTGCTACTTGCCGATTGGTTGTATCTTTTGCCTGATATCACGGGATATTTCAAGAAACATATAGTTCAGTTTGCCGGAGTGTATTCCCTCCACATTCGTATTATACTTCTTATTCGCATATTCTTTGGATTTCTCAAAAGTAATCCTTGAAACTTGGTTTTGCGACTTACCGACCATTGTTGAGTCAAGCTGTTCGTCCGGAAAGAAATCATCCAGATTCACATCGCCAATCATGGTTGTTTCCAAAAAATTCTTCTTCGTATGCTTACTATCCATATAATAACCTACGAACATGTGTCCGGGTGTCCGTACCAGGATAGGGTCTATATTTATAGCCCGCAACAAAGATGCAAACAATACCGTGCCATCCACACAGTTGACCTGTGCCGACTCTAAAGCATCATCGAAAGTCCGAACCCGTTGCGCATACACCACATTGGATGACAGACTTGTATTGGATATGGAGCTATACCGGAAATTACGTTTCTGCAAGATATTCCACAATGCATAAACCTGCTTGTCTACAATATCTTCTCGCCCACCCTGATAGCCCCAAAAACGGTTTACAATACGGGTATTGAGAGCTTCACGCAATAATTTATCAATCATCGGATGCTCTTCATTGACGTAAGCCGCAAAGAAGATACCGGTATCGTGAAACTTCATCGCACTGTCCACATACCCAAGCAAACACTCATTGACGCTTCTCACCGACATTGTCTTTACTTTCTGTCCCAAGTTCTCCTTGTTCATCTCCACCGTAACGGCAATACTTATCGGCATCGCCTGATTATTATCTTTCAACGCCTCGTAGTTCCATATAATATCGGGATAAATCAAATAATCCGTGCGAGGTTTCTCTAAAATAAATTCCGATACAGATTCCGAGAAGAAAGGAGTCTGCGCCACGTTAATCCTCACTTTACTATAAGCATTACGAGATCTGACCCGAACGGCGATGCACGATTTCGGATTCCCCAAATAAACACTGTCACCCGGCACAATAATCTGCGCATCCGTCGTAGCGGTAGAAAGCAGTGCCGATGGAAATATATTCCCGCCAAGGTCATCGCTTATCTCAAAACTCTCACGGAAAGGCTCGTAACGATAGATATACATTCCTCCCAATACTAAAAACAGGAGAAACAATACGACCGCAGATAGTTTCCATTTATTTATTTTTAAAATCCTCATTCCCTCGTGTCTAAAAAGTGTACTTAAATGAAACGGTAAAAATAAGAAATAGTTCAGAACTATGAAAGCGTATCCGCTTATTTTAGGCAGTTAATCATCTTTTACACCGAAGCGTTTAAGGTAAAGATGCGGACGTTTGAATCGTTTGCCCTTGGGAAGCCTATCGTTTACCCTTGGGCAACCTTGCGTTTCACCTTGGTCGTTCATTCGTTTACGCTGGGCTGAACGAATCGATCGACAAGACCGTCAGACCTCATTCTCCGCACAATTTGTCACACCAATGTAATGTACATTTCACTTCTTCGTAACAAAATTGTTCCATCTTTGCAGCAGATTAAAGAAAGATAGTTAGATTTGTACATTCAAAACACAAAGAGCCATGAATGATTATCGTATTTTAGTAGTTGACGATGAAGACGATTTATGTGAAATCCTCAAATTCAACCTCGAAAATGAAGGTTATTGGGTAGACACAGCAAACTCTGCCGAAGAAGCTTTAAAGAAGGATTTGACGAGTTATGACTTATTATTGCTTGATGTTATGATGGGAGAAATATCAGGCTTCAAGATGGCGAATATGTTGAAGAAGAATAAAAGTACGGCCAACATACCTATCATCTTCATTACAGCAAAAGATACGGAGAATGATACTATGACCGGGTTCAATCTCGGAGCCGATGATTATATCTCTAAACCGTTCTCTCTTCGTGAAGTCATCGCACGTGTCAAAGCCGTTATCCGCCGCACTGCAACGGATAAGCCGGATGATGTGCCGGAACAGATTTGTTATAAGACACTCGTTTTGGATATTACCAAGAAAAAAGTCTGTATCGACGATATGGAAATAGCTCTTACCAAAAAAGAGTTTGAGATATTGTTTCTCTTATTACAAAATAAGGGACGGGTCTTCTCCCGCGAAGACATCCTATCCAAGATATGGAGTGACGAAGTTTATGTACTCGACCGCACCATCGATGTCAATATCACCCGACTAAGAAAAAAGATCGGTATCTATGGCAAATGTATTGTCACTCGTTTGGGATACGGTTATTGTTTTGAATGTGAATAAACCCATCGGTTATGCAGAAGTTCTTCTTCCCGTTCAGTTGGAAACTGTTTCTTTCCGTCATGTCGCTGTTTCTTGTATTCGCGGGATGTTTCCTTACCTATCAATATCATCGGGAAAAAGAATACAAAACGGAATTACTCGATTCCCGTCTGCAAGACTATAACGACCGGCTATATGAAAAACTATCGGCCATAGAAGGAGAAATCAATAACGATAGTCTAAGAAAAGAATTGGATGAATACATACAAGGTCATCATATTGATGAGCTTCGGGTAACTGTCATCACTCCGGAAGGAAAGGTTATTTACGACAATGAAAAAAAAGACCTCTCTCAGATGAGCAATCATAGCCAACGGATGGAGATACAACGTGCCCTCCACAACGGTACGGGATTCGCCATCAACCGCACCTCTGAAAGTATGGGATTGCCTTATTTCTATTCAGCCAAATATTATAAAGATAAATTCATATTAAGAAGCGCGTTGCCTTATAATGTAAACCTTATCAATAACTTGAAAGCCGATCCGCATTTCGTATGGTTCACATTAATCGCTACCCTGATACTCACCATTATCTTTTATAACTTTACCAGAAGATTGGGCACTTCCATTAAGCAACTACAAGAATTTGCCATGCGTGCCGACCGTAATGAGCCGATTGAAACAGGAGTCCGCTCTTCTTTCCCTCATAATGAATTAGGAGAAATATCACAGCATATCATTCAGATATACAAACGTCTGCACGAAACAAAAGAAGCATTATACATCGAACGGGAAAAACTAATCACCCACCTGCAAATATCCCATGAAGGACTCGGTATCTTTGATTCCAAAAAACAGGAAATCTTAGTGAACAGCCTCTTCATACAATACAGCAACCTGATTTCAGACCATAATCTGACAATAACCGAAGAGGTATTTTCCATCCCAGAACTAAAGGATATAACCGATTTTATAAGCAACAGCCGTCAACGTCCTACCGGAAAAGGTGAAAAGCGTAAGGCTATCACAATAGATAAAGACGGGCGTATCTTTAATGTGGAATGCATCATCTTTCAAGATCTCAGTTTTGAAATATCCATAAACGACATCACACAAGAAGAACAACAAGTCCGTTTGAAACGACAACTGACACAAAATATCGCTCATGAGCTAAAGACTCCGGTCAGCAGTATACAAGGTTATCTGGAGACTATCGTCAACAACGATAATCTTCCTAAAGAAAAACTAGATACATTCCTTGAGCGTTGCTTCGCACAAAGCAATCGGCTTGCAAGATTACTTCGGGATATTTCCGTACTGACCCGTATGGACGAAGCACCGGAAATGATCGACATGGGAAAGGTAGACATATCCTCCATGATGCGCAATATCTTCAACGAAGTAGCATTAGAATTAGAAGAGAAACAGATTACGGCAATCAATCTTCTACCGGAAGACCTGCAAGTTCACGGAAATGCTTCCCTTATCTACTCTATCTTCCGCAATCTGACGGACAATGCCATTGCTTATGCAGGAAATAATATCAATATCACCGTCAAATGTTTCCGTGAAGACGAAAACTATTACTATTTTAGTTTCTCCGATACAGGCATAGGCGTAGCATCAGAACATCTAAACCGATTGTTCGAACGTTTCTACCGTGTAGACAAAGGGCGTTCACGCAAATTAGGCGGCACAGGTTTAGGATTAGCTATTGTCAAAAATGCAGTTATTATACATGGTGGTAATATCTCTGCCAAGAATAATCAAGGCGGAGGTTTGGAGTTTATCTTCACTTTAGCAAAATAGCAATCCCACGTTATTATTATAAGTATACCTCTGAGCCATTAAAGCAGCTCAGAGGTATATTTATTTATATACATAATACATATTCTTAATAGTCAACAATATTACTTCTTTAATATACGTATTAACAATTAATATACTCTTTTTAAGTATTCAATTTTTTATAACATAAAAAACAATTTTGTTTAATTATTATTTAAATTTAATTTTGCACTTGAGATATTTAAATCAATTAAATATTTAATATCTCAAATATGCAAGGTTCAGCACTGTCAAAGGCAATATAAGTATTCCGGCTAGCGATAGTTCTCTTTATTATAATTCATAACATTTGTTTTACCATAATCTTTATCACTATGTGTAAGTACACCAAATTACTATTATTGCAGATTCTACTGCTACACACATGTTTCATCACTGCAAACATCAACAGTTCAATTAGTGGCTCTTCTAAAAGTACAACTATGAAAATAGGATATACCGAAGGAGGGTTAAATCTGAATTTAGGAACGAGTATCCGTGTTATCATTAAAGGAGCCATACAATTTCCGGAATCTTATATGCAGAAATTAAAAGGAAATAAGATAACCAGCATACGCCTTGCTATCGGAAAAGAACTTTCGGAACAGAACAATACCATATTCATAACAAACAATTTAGAAAAGCAACCACTTTATATCCAAAAAATAGAAAAGTTCGAAGCCGGATGGAATGACATTACCCTAGATACTCCTTTTAATATCTCCGGAGAAGAATTATTTATCGGCTTTCAATATACAAGTTCCGGAGAAGTCATATCATTTGACGGTAGTGCAGATAACAATTACGCAAATTGGTTAGCGCATGGTCAAAAAGAAGAAGATTTATCATGGACCCACCAACCCGGAGGATGTTTAAACCTGCAAGCTATCATCAATGGGGACCATCTACCTCAGAATGATGTCTGCTTAAATAATATCTCTGCCAGAAAATATGCACATCCGGGAATGGAGTCTCCTATTGATCTAATCATCAGAAATATGGCAGCTGCCGACATCAATAATCTGGAAGTAACTTATACTGTTGAAGACCAAGAACCAGTCACTCGTCTAATTGAAAATTTATCTATAAAAAGCAATGATATAGGTATGGTATCTCTAGATGATATGATTATAGATGAAAGCGGTATCTACAACTTAGATATTAAAATCAATAAAGTGAATGGAGAGATAGACGAAGATGATACAAACAATACCGGATATTTTGAAAACATAATCTGCAAAGAGGATTATACTAATCGAAAAGTACTCTTAGAACAATTTTCTACTATGGAGTGTATCAACTGTCCCGATGCCCATAAAACATTGGATAATGCATTAAAATATAAAAGAGATGTTATAAGAATAATACATCATTCCGGATACGGTACAGATGCATTAACAATAGATGAAAGCAGCAAATACCTATTCTTCTTTTCAAACGAAAGTGGTGGAAATCATTATGCACCAGGCATGATGTTAGACCGTACAAACTTGACAAAATATGGAGCTGATAATGGAAATGGAGGCAGCACACCCGGCCCGGCTTTCTTCCCACGTCGTGAAAATGTTTCAAAACTAATAGACCAATGTATGTCTACTCCGGCATTAATCAGTCTGAATATGAATAAAAAGTATGATGCCAATACCCGTTCATTAACAGTCTCCGCATTCGGGCAAATACCTTCGGGAGATGTCAGTCGGTTAAAGGGTAGTAACATATGCTTAAACATTGTTCTTACGGAAGACAATATTTTAGGCACTCAAATAGGAGCAGATAATCCAAATGAATACTATCACAGCCATGCTATACGTAAAGTTCTAACTTCCGTTTGGGGAGATCCGATAGAATTTACAGGGGATACATTCCATTCTAAAGATTATACCTTTACGATTCCGGCAGAATGGGTTGACAAGAACATGCATGTCATAGCTTTTATAGCAAATAGCGACCAAATAAGTTCCAATAATTGTCAGGTTTACAATTCGGAAGAAGCGACTTTATTAGATCCGGATCCTTCTTCCATTGAATCGAATCAACAAGAAACAGGACCTAAAATATATGCAAATACAATTGCCGGGTATATCTATGTAAGCGGAGAATATAATTCAGCCTCCATTTATAATACAGCAGGATGTTTAATAAAACAGATAAACCAACCTAAAAGCGAAATAGATATATGTTCTTTAAGTGAAGGAATATATTTTATCAAGCTACATACGGCAGACTCATCTTATTCTTTTAAGTTTATCATAACCCGATAGTGCTATATGATAAACTATTCGATACTTATTTTAATGTTACACTTAATTCATTCCACTATGAAACATTTCAACTTTTTATTAATCATGCTGTTATTGGGCATTAGCTCACAACACTTGTACGGAGTTACAACAGAAACTCCAACCGATAGTTACTTCTGTGGTTTCAATACAGAAGAAGAATTTAACTCATGGACAGTTATCAATGCCAATAATGATGACCTACAATGGTATTGGGAAGGAAATGATCTTGCCGCCTGTTATAGAATGAGCTTTGAACAAGCTGCCGACGATTGGTATATTTCTCCCAAAATATCATTAACCGGAGGAAAACAATACACCCTGAAAAGTAAAATGGGTATTTATTATAACCCGGAACATATCACCATCACTATGGGAAAAGGAAACACGGTTGAAAGTCAAAACATTGTTTTATTAGACACGATCTACACCGAAGAATATATGAAGACTTACGCTTCTATTAAGTTGCCGGCAGATTTAGAAGCCGGAGAGTATAATTTCGGATTCCATATCACATCACCTGCATGGAGTGGGATATACTACATATACAGTTTTCAAATTACAGAATTCACAGACGGGAGTTTGGAAGGAACAGTAACTAACTCAAAAGGGGAAAAAGTGGAGGGAGCAGAAGTTTCTTTAAAAAACGACACTGATTATGAAGGAATGCAATTCACTACTGATGCCGAAGGTAAATATCATTTCGATAATTTATCGGCAGGAGAATATCAAATTTCAGTAACAGCAGACGGACATCACCCTCTTGAGTTAGAAAACGTAACGATACAAGCCTTTAACAAGACTGACCATCCGATTCTATTAACAGCAATGAATCTTGAAACCGTTACGGGTAAAGTTATGAGCGAAGAAGGTACTCCTGTGAAAAATGCTTTTGTTACAATCAAAGGTGAACTATCTTACGAAACGACAACAGATGAAAACGGAATCTTCACAATAGAAAATGTGCGGGAATATGATAAATATCAATTAAAGATTGAAAAGGATTTGAAAGTTACCCATACAGATGTATTCTCCGTCACCGACGCTACTATTGATTTCTCAACTATCGTATTAAAGACAAGAGTAGTAGCTCCTGCTAATGTCAATGCTGAAGAAATCAATTCCGGAATGTTATTATCATGGATGATGCCGCTTAAAGAGACAGAGATTGCTTATGATAACGGGAGTTGCGAAGGTATGACCGGACTTTCGGGACCAACTGTAGGAGAAAATACTGTTATGGGGAATGTTTTTGATTTTCCGCTTGTCGTATCCGGCATGAGTTGGATGCTTACCAAAGAAGGGGGACCTCACGAAACTGTAGACTTATATGTATTCTCATTGAATCCTGATGGTTCTTTATCCAATAATATCTTATACTCTAAAAAAGGAGTTCCTAACGTTGATTATGATTATGGTGATAATTATACATGGTGCGAATATTATTTTCCGGAAACCATTACCGCACCATACGGATGCGTATTGGCATTAGGTTATAATGGATACTTAGGATTAGCTCTAGACTGGGAAAGTAGCGGAGAGCATTCATGTGCTTCTTTCGACTATACGAAAGGATTATCAAACCATAGCAGTGGAAACTTTTTTATTCGTGCATTAGGTTCACCTCTGGGAATACCACAAATGGCACCAAACAAGAATCCGTATTCAAATAATACTAAATCTTATCAAACCAGCACTTTAACTGAAAGCGATGGCATCTCCTGCATTCGCAAAAAAGGTATCGCTCCAAATAAGGAATACCACATGACACCCAGAAAAGCAGAAGCTATCGGACAATTCACATACAAAGTATGGAGATTTAATATGGAAGATAAAGAAGATATGGATTATTGGACAGAGCTGGAGCCAAATATAAAAGATTTGACTTATATAGACAGAGATTTCAAACAGTTAGAACAAGGTGTTTATCAATATGCCGTTCAAGCTATCTATGCAGATGGACAAGTTTCCGACATTAGCTACTCCAACGAAATAGAACATCAGATGTATACGAATGTTACGATAGAAGTCGAAACAAATACAGCTATAGATTTCTCGAAAGGTACAATTCTCACTCTTGAGAACATTGAAGAACCGGAATACGTATACACAAAAGTAGCAGAAGGTCCGAATACACTTTTCGAGAACGTAAGAAAAGGTATCTATAACCTATATGCTTCTCAAAAAGGATTTGAAAAAGCAGAGTCTGACGAACTTTGGTTTACTGACGGTAACGAAAACAACGATTACATCTCGCTTAGCCTAATACCTGTAAAACCATTCAACTTAAAGACAAATCAGGCAGAAGGCACAACAGACATCACCTTCAGTTGGAATGTGGAAGAAGGAATTCATGAAGATTTTGAGAACATGGATGACTTCACTATCAATCCTGCCGGAGAGTTAGGGTGGACTTATCTCGATGGAGATCAAGGTACTACTTTCGGAATAGCAATGTGTCAAGACAGTCCATACCCCAACATGTATGCTCCGATGGCTTATATGTCATTCAATCCCAATGCCACAACACCCAATTTATTAGAATATATCCAACCTCACAGCGGAGATAAAGTTCTGATTGATGTTTCTTTGGAAGAAGGGGGTCAGAATAACGATTATCTTTTCTCTCCGGAACTATCATTTGAATCTGATTTTGTATTGAGTTTCTACGCTATGTCCGGATTCTATGCAACATCAGGTGACGAAGAATTCATGGTGGGTTATTGCAAAGAAAGTGCTACTCCGGAAAATGTAGAATGGATAACGGCCACTCCACAAACAGTTGGCGGATTATGGACCGAGTTTACCTATGATATTCCTCAGGAAGCCAAATATATCACAATCAGATGTACTTCCAATCAACGTTTCATCTTTGTTCTGGATGACATTTATATTGGTTATAAAGAAACCGAATTTAATAAAATGGCAACTTATGAAGTCTATCTGGACGAAGAAATGATGGCCAAAACAAACGGAAGATCTGTCACATTCGATAACCTATCCGAAGGAAAACACATAGTCAAAGTGCAAGCCGTCTATCCAATGGCTAATGATGAAAAACAATATTCCGATTTCGCTGAACTGATGTTTAAAATAGAAAAAGCCAACGGTATTGAAGATGTACAGGAAGAACAACTGTTCTCTTATAATTCAGAATCCGAAATCATTACTTTAAGTGATGATATACAAGAAGTTTCGTTCTATGATATGCAAGGTCGTTTAACAGGGATTTATTCGACTGCCCAAGTGAATGTATCTAACTGGAATAGCGGACTCTATGTCATGAAAATGAAAACAGATAACAAAGTTTCTTTCAATAAAGTTCTTATTAAGTAAGTAGAATAAGACCTAAACCTTAAAAACAAAGCCGCCCGGAAATTTTCCAGGCGGCTTTATCTTTTATTGAATCTTAAATCTATTCATTGGCAAATAATCTTTTTTGAAGAATATAACAAGCACCTATAATAGCCGCCTTCTCACCAAGTGATGAAACTTTAAGAGTCATATCCTGCAACAAAAGATTCAGAGAATATTTATAAAGAGCTGTTCTTATCGGTAATTCGATATAAGACCCGGCAGCGGCCATATCTCCTCCAAGAATAACCATATCAGGATTAAAAACATTCACAATCAAAGAAAGATAACGTCCCAACTTCTCTCCTATCTTCTCTATCACTTCAATTGCCAATAAATCCTCGTTTTCTGTTGCGGCATGAATTATATCATACATCGTAATATCTTCTATCGGCTTTTTATTCGTCAGCATCGATGTACTTCCTTCTTTAAGACGTTCCTTAAATAAACGTAGTATTGTTTCGCCCGACATTTCTGTCTGTATGCAACCTTTCTTGCTACACTCACAGATTATTTCATTGTCGAGAATGGGACTATGTCCGAACTCTCCGGAATATCCGGACTGACCATAGTAAAGTTCACCATTACAAATGATACTAATACCAAATCCCCAGCTTATATTCAAATAAATAACATTCTTCTTTCGTCCGGCATCTCCACTGCAATACTCTCCATAAAGCATAGCCCGGGAATCGTTTTCAATAAACGTTTTTATATTAATTTTCGACTCGATCAGTTTATCCAAAGGAGCGTCTTCGAAGTAGAAGAAAGTATTATTATACCCCTTCTCAGAATTTATTCTTCCTGTAAATACAACACAGGCACTCACTATTTTTTCCCGAGGAATAGGTAAGGTACTTACAAACTCATTAATCATACCACAAAGGACATCAAGAGATTCCATGTTGTCTTCCAGTTTATAAGGTAAACGAATAGCCTCATAAACCAGCTCATTCTTAAAATTCTGGAGTCCGAAACTCACAGAGTCCCGTTTAACATCCACTCCCATAAAAAAGGCTGAATTTGGATTAACACCATAGATCACAGGTCTTCTACCACCTGACGTTCCTATTTTTCCTTTTTCAAAAACGATTCCGGCTTCCATTAATTCTGCAAGAACTTTTGTAACCGTAGGAATACTAAACTCTGTCTCTTTACAAAGTTCTACTATCGTTTTTTCTTCATTTGTTAGTAATTTGATAATGCTTCTTTTAAGCTTGATCATCCTCAGAGTTAACAAGGGTACTTGTTCACGAGAATCCAATAATTCCGATAAAATCATATGCTTCTAGATTAATAGGTTTCGAAGATACATTAAAGTATTGAATCTTGCAACGATTTGAAATATTTTATTCAAATTTGGAGATTTTGCACCAAACAAATAAGAGATAATATCATTCGATAAAGCCCTTCTCATGCCAACAGAGCCATCATTTTAGAGCAAAACCACATTTTTATATCATATTACTTGCGCTACGCGTTTTTTTAATTACCTTTGCTCCGTATTGGTTCGTATTCCTTTTTCAGGGGAAACGATTAAAAGGGAATCAGGTGAGAATCCTGAACAGTCCCGCTGCTGTAAGTTTCATTGCAATACCGAGAGCAATAACCATTGCCACTGAACACAAATTCGGGAAGGCGCTATCGGTCGAAACAAGTCAGAAGACCTGCCGTACATATAACAATCTGAAGCTTTCGAGGAAAAAGCGAGAGACCCAGAACAACCTTGTAGAAATACAATGTTTCTCTTACGTTTCACACAATTCCGGGAAAAGTTTATTGTTTTAGTTTTTAACTGGACATAATTTCAAATAAACTCTGCCAAGTTTATTAATCCGATACCCGGCTGAAGTGATTTCACCCGGGTATTAAAATTAAAGAATGAATAATATATGAGAAAACAACTGTTTGTCATAGCACTTGCCACGTTAAACATATCCGTCACGATGGCACAGAATAAACCCTATCTTACTAAAGTATTGGAATATTGCCCTGCGCCCGGCCAGTTCATACACGAACTCCCCTTATATGAAGAAGGTGACAATGCGGAAACAATGGCAAACAAATGCTTGGACAACTTAAATGAGGGGAATTTAGTATGCCTCGGTGCTTATGGTGGTTATATTACGGTTGGATTCGATCATACCGTTCTCAATATTGAAGGAGAAAAGGATTTATTGATTTACGGCAATGCCAACAATTATAATACAAGTGCAGAACCGGGTATAGTCATGGTATCCGTTGATACCAATCGGAATGGTTTGCCGGATGATGAGTGGTATGAGCTTGCCGGATCTGAGTATGGGAATGAATCTACCATACACAATTATGAAATCACTTATACACGTCCGGAAAGAGAAGATATGGATGTAACATGGACTGACAATCAAGGGAAAAGCGGTATAGTGAAATATATGGGGATAGTATCCGGCAGCTATAATCACGCCCACGCCCATTACCCGAAATGGATAGAATCCGACAAATTAAGTTTTAAAGGCGCACGCTTGCCGGATAACGGAGTATATAATGAAGAGGCGGGTATGTGGATAATGAAACCTTATGCCTACGGATATGCGGATAACTTATATTCAAAAGAAGGATGCAGTTTCGACATTAGTTGGGCTGTCAACAGTCAAGGAGAAAAGGTCCATCTTTCCGGTATCGACTTTGTCAGGATCTATACGGCAGTCAACCAACAGATTGGCGGCGGAGTCGGCGAAATCTCCACCGAAATCAGTGATGTGCAAGATCTGCACCCCTCAGCAGTATCTATTACAGAGAAAGGAAAGAGACTCACCTCCATCTACTATCAAAACGGGGAACTAATAATCGAAAGCGAAACCAACTCTCACGTCTATCTTTATAATACACAAGGATTATTACTCACGCAATGGCAACATGAAAGTGGGAACAGGAGCACATCATTGAATATGGAAAAAGGAATATATATCATACGGATAGGCAACAAGATACAAAAAATCCATGTAGAATAAATGCCTGTTTTTTAGCATACGGTCCTTTGTTCACAAACTCCTATCGTTTGCAAACAAAGGACCGTATGTTTGTTCTCAATCGACCGTATGTCTTTTTTCAACCCTCCTATCCCCTTTCCATGAACTTAAAAAGCCGTATCGGAAACGGATAATATCCGGCATCCCGATACGGCTCGTTATTTATCAAAACTCCGATTCTTCTATTTCACTTTCGTAAACCGTTTGATTATAGAAGTGCCCGCATTACTAATCTTCAATAAGTAGATTCCATTTTCCAACCCACTGACATTGATTGATGTATCACCGGAGTTACCCTCTCTAAGCAGCATCATAGTTCCATTGGCAGCAATCACCTCTATTTGATAGTTATCCATATCCGTAGCGATATGCAGTTTATCGACCGTCGGAACCGGATAAATAGAAACAGCATGAAGTAATGTATTGGTAATACCGATATTCGAATCAATGGTGACAGGGATACGGACAAACTGTTTCTTTCCCTTTTGAAGGGCACTTACCACCAAATCCGTCGTTCCATTCTCTTTTCCATTAATCAAAAGCATACCATCTGCCAAAGAAGCATCCAGCACCGTTTCATTATAAGCATCCTCGATATGATAAGTAACCGTAGCGTCAGCATCATCCGGAGTAAAGAATTTATCCAGACTTAGTGAAGAGTCACCCAAACTAAATGTTTGCGCTTCTCCGGCAGCGATGTTTCTTTCGCCATTAAAGTTATCCATACAGAAATAAAGAGGAGTCGTCATTCCAAATTCATTTGATTGAGTACTGTACATTGAGAACGAAATCTCTTTCACTTTACCCAATGCCCGCATATCAAACCATTGCCAGCTATCCAAACAATAATAATCCGCTTCATTTTCTCCGCGATAATCCGCTAAGTAGAAATCAAGACTGCCGGCAGTGCTTCCATCTGCTTTTATCCCGGTAGCTGTCAACTTGAAATAGTCGCCTTTCTCGAAACCTTCATCTCCCTGAGTCAAGCCGTCTCCATCCAGAATAACCTTTTTAGCCCAAGCCGTATTAGATACATAAAATCCTTTGATAACATCATCATTTTCCGAATTTGCCACCACGACTTTTACTTTCGACGGTTCGGATACATAGGCTACGGCATAGTTCTTAGAATTATCTACGCCACTGCCTACGGCTGAATAATATTGTTCTTTCCAGTATTCACCGGTAAAGACAGTAGAAGTTACATTAGAATAAGAGAATCCGTTCCAATATTTCTGTTCATCCTCTGTGCCTACATTATTTAGGAATTTATAAGTCCCGCTGTAGAAAGAATAATCGCCATTATCTGCATTCGTTCTATTCCAATAGCTTTCTTCATCCAAGTAAAGTTCCTCAAAAGTAGCAACCTTAGCTTCACTTATCACTTTTACCGCAACGGCGCTTTCTTCTTTTGCACCCCAAGCGTCTACAACTGTCAATGTATAATCTTTCGTTATATCTCCGGTGAAGCTGTAAGCTCTTTCCGTAGACAAAACCTGAAGCCCGGCATCCGCCCATTCATACGTATAAGGAGGTACACCACCATACAAGTCAGGAGTCAAAGTAACTTCCGTTCCGGCAGCAATCATGTCATCCGAAGCTCCGCTTATCATCAGAGCAATAGGTTGCGGAGTACCGCTGAAATCATCAATAAAGACTTGCGTACCCGTAGTGGTAAGAGTTACAGAAGTAAGTTCTCCCATATCTTTCAGGTTACAGAATATCCATTTACCGTTGGTGGAAGCAATCGTCTTGCTCTGTTCGTTAGATACGGTAACAGTCACCCCGGCATCCGATTTCAAATAGAAGCCTGTCAGCTGCAAACCGGTACTTGTATTGGTCAGTGTAACCGTTGCACTGTTTCCACTCATACGTGCTGCCTTATGGTTATCTTCACCTACACCGTCTTCTATTTCTTCAACCACAAAACCTTCAAATGAAGCTGTTCCATCTTCAAAAGTTCCTTCTGTCTCCGTTACATCTTCAAATGTCGAGATAACGGTAGGTGGATAAGTAGTTGTAAACATATCCAAAGAATAAACGTCGGATAAAACATCATTAGCCAAAGTCTTCAACACAAAGAACACATAATAGTCCGTATTCGATTTCAGGTCATTCAACTGCACTGTTATCTCCTGACCTTTCGATACAGAGCTTTTATGAGCGGTAGCAACAACATCCTCCGCAGCAGGAGCCTCATTCTCCGTTTTGCATACATAATAAGCCTCAGCATTCTCTGTTACTTTCACAAGTACCATAGCCGTATTATAACTAACGTTACCTGTCAGCTTCGGATAACCATCTTCCATTGCAGCAACCGTCGGCTCTACATATTCATAAGCACCAATGGTAGGATGTTCCGCATCACGAAGGTTTCCGGTAATATCCGTTGTCACAAAATCTAACGGCTTTCCATTATTCAGATTACCCACAAACTTAGGAGCAAGTATTTCGTCGGATAAGAATGTTACTCGTTCATTATAACTGTCGGTTTCCTTTCCGAGTGCCAACCATTGTTCCATCGTCAAAAGATCAGCAGTATTAACGAGTGCCTCACCGGATGAATACAACATATTATTATTAAATGTAAGAACATTATAAGATGTGCTGTTAAGCCGATATGCATATCCTCCAGCTTCGTTTTGGAAGATATTATTCTGAAGCGTTACTCCCAAACTCCTTGTGGTATTAAAGAAACCTGAGCTTGCGGTATCTGTTCCTGTTATGCGAACCGTATTATTTACAACATCAAGATATGCGCATAGAGTATTACTTATATGTATGCCGTACGAACTGGTACTTCCTGTCGCCTCTACGTTTATCACATTATTATATATATGACCATGCGTAGTAGCTGTTCCTATAATCGGACGAATCTTCATTCCAATCAGATAGTTTCCGGATAAAGTAATTCTATTATTTCTTATATTCACACCTTCATAACCCAAAAGCATATCGATTCCGCAATATTCACTTGTTCCGTCACAATCTCTTGTGATGGTGTTTCCTTCAATTAATGTACTTATATCATATTTTGCATAAATACTTTTAGAATACTGATTCCTGAAGACATTATTCAGTACGCGAGTACCAGAATTCCGATTACCTTCCACTGCATTATAGCCACCCACTTCAAGACCGATATAGCCGCCCTCGAAAACATTGTTCTCGATTGTCAGATTCGTATCCGGCATATTGTCTACGGATTGATTAACAAACCCCGTATGTAGTAAATGCCTTTTATTGGTAGATTCTACCGGACGCTGGAAATAACAATTACGCACAGTCACATAGTTACTTGCATTTCTAATATCCATTAAGAACGGATAAGACTGATCTGTCGTAATAAACTTAATACCATCTATTATCAGATAGTCGGCGCCTAAAATGGTCAGCATACCATTATCGGCATCTCCGTAACCTCCAACGTTATATTTCGAAGAACAAATTGTCACATCGCTATAATTACCTGTCGCAGACTTAATAGTAATCGTATTAGTGGCAGAAGCTCCCGCTATCTCCGGAATAATAACCGCTTCATCATAAGTACCACTTTCCAACTCCAAGATAACCGGTCCGTTAATACCATCTATACCCATATCTTCAATAGCAGAGGCAAGGGTCTTGTATTCACCGTTAACACCTACTGTATGCGTACCATGGAAGCCGTCTTTCACTGTCAGTGTCGCCGTCTCCGGAGTGCCCAAATCTGCGATACCACCATTAACTGTAATACCGGCAGGTACAAAAGATATGACGGCGCCTACTTCCGCATCTGTCTTTATATCACAAGCCAACCAGAAATAATAAGTACCCGGTTCGGTAATAGACTGGCTTCCTGAAAAGACGGGAGCATCTCCTGTCTGTTCCGTACCGAATAACACAGCTTCCGAGGAATAAACACTACTTGTCCCCGTATAGAAAACTTTCATACCGGAAAGATGGGTAGAATTGGTTACGGCAAATGAAAGTTCATCAATAGTAAATGAGCCCCTGTCTCCGGTGGTTTCTACCGCTATGCAAAGCATTTTTTCATTCAAAGAGCCTCCCAAAAGCTGTTTACGATTCACTGCGGTGGTAGTAACCGAGCCATACGCTAAAGGAAGCGGGGTATAAGAGGTAACCTCTATTTCCCAACCGTCATTCACGCTATACCCCGTCCTATTGAACTTCACGGTAAGTGAACCATCCTGTGCATCAGACAAAAGAGCAGACGGAATTTCTGGTTCAGAATACATTGTATATTCAGATAACAAATCTTTACTATCCTCATCTCCATTGTAAAATCTCAAGTAGTCTCCCGAACTTGTTTTAAATTGCTTGAACACAACTTTAATAACTTGTCCTTGTGCCGGAACAAAAGTTACCGAACCATTTTGCGTACTGCTATATTTATCGTCAGCCCCTCCATCGTCATAAAACATATACGGGTATTCCCCTACCTGAACAATTTCATGTCCGGATGTCGGCATCAGATAGATATTCTTAATCTCCCGTTCACCTTCAGGGTCTCCGTCGGTTACCGTTTGGGCTACATTATTAATAGTAAGAGAAAGTAATTTCGCGTCTACCTTTTGAGCGGGTTCGGCATCTACTTTCAGACTATAAGCTAGCCAATAATAGCATTCACCTTCTTCCAAGAGATACTCCTCGCTCATAGGAATATCCACAGATTCTTCAGTTCCTGTCACATCAACACTACCAATCAGCCTGTCCGTGGCAAAAACATTGTTCTTACCGGTATAAAAGACAGAAACTTTATCAATATTGTTTTGGCTTCCTTTCAGGTTTAAAGAGACCTTGTTCAGAGGCAATGGATTTTTATCGCCACTTGTTGTTATTTTCAGACGGAGTATTTCCTGATTGGCACTTCCACTCGCCACATATTCAACATTAGCCTGAGCAACTTCCACTCCGTCATAAGTCATATCCTTAGGCAGATATTCACGAACTTTTGCCGTCCAGCCTTTAGCTGTATAATATGAAGAAGTTGTATTCGCATTAAACACAACCGTCAATGAGCCGTCCGCTGCTTTTGAACGAATTATTCGTCCCGGTCCTTTATCCTTATCATCCGCAGACATCAACTCCCAAAGTTTTTCACCGGATACGCTTTTTCCACTATATATCTCATATTTCGCTTTTACCCCATACGATCCGGCTGCATAATATATATGAAAATCACTGAATTCCAACTCCATAACCATATTAGGAGTGGCAGGTATAAACGTTACAATCTGATCTCCTGATACCGGATCGTAACCATCATAACCTATACCGGGATTAGGAGTATTCTTAAAGTTCCATGTTCCCTGTACCGTTTTCTCATAAGTTCCTACTACTGAAAAATATTCATTCTTTATGATACGATTACCTTCCGGATTACCATTTGTTATAAGATGTTCTCCGTCCGAACAAGTCACACCAACGATTCCGGCATCAATTATATTTCCATCAACAGCCTTTTCAGACAAATCATAAGTCAGCCAGAAATAATTGTCGCCTTCCGTCAAGGATACGGGATCATTCACTGTTATTTCAAAAGCATCCGCAGTAATTTCTATTTCACCCAATTTAGTGATTGTACTAAAAGCACTGTTGCGCTTAGTATAATATAGAGTTGCTTTTACCAGTTTATCAAAAGTACCTCCCGTGATAAAGGAGAATTTATTGATTGTTAATACCGGTTCTGTATTTTCCGTTTTAATATTAAAAGATAATATCGGCTGATTAACATCTCCGGCCGCAACCGTACCTTCTGTATATTGAGTCGAGAGAATTTCACTTACAGTCATTGATTCCGGAGTAAACTCAGAAACCTCCGCTTCAAAGCCATCTTTCGGAAAACCGGTATCACAATTTAAAGTAACAGTCAAGGCTCCATCTTCAGACGTTGAGTGTATTAGTACAGTTTCACCACTTTTAATCTGCTGAATTAAATTAGTAGCTTTAGCCTCTTTTCCATCATAGACCTTCAGAATTTCATTTTTATTGGAACTCTCAAACAAATCTACTTTTGTAAAATCAATCATGACTTTCTTGCCAACAGTAGTCGGTTGAAAAGTCACTTGTCCGTTAAAATTCTCGGATATATTTCCGTCTTTACCTCCATCATCATAGAAAGCAATCGGATTAGCTCCAACACTGTAAGTAACCGGAGTTTCAGATATCAAAACAAGATTATCTATATTTATATCACCTTCCGGAGAAAGTGAAGTTTGAACTTTTTCTTCTCCATTAACTTTCAATGATGTACATGAAGCATCAATCTTATTCATTGGTGTAGCATCAGGCTTGACATCAGTAACCAACCAGAAATAATTATCACCTGAGCCCAATATCTGCATTCCTTTTACAACAAAAGATGTTGTCGCAACTTCAGTAATTTCACCAAATAAATTCTTTTCACTACAAGAGCTTCCACTACCTGTATAACAAACCTTCAAATTACTAATATCCGTAAGAGATGTTGTACCATCTAAATTAAAACTAATTTCATCTACAGAAAAAGGATTCAGACTACCATCCGTTTTTACATTCACAGCAATTATTGGTTGACCTTTCTTGCCCAAATGTGCCGAAGTGATAATACTTTGGTCAGCTACAATACCGACATAAGACATTTCTTTAGGAACCAAACTCTTCACTGTAGCTACCCAGCCTGTACCGGAAGCACTTCCTTTACAATGATAAAGAACAGATAATTTACCTTTTGTAGAAACAAATGTTTGATTAGAAAGCTTTCCGGAAAGCTCTGCTAAAGGATTTTCCGGTATATCAGAACTGTATGATGCAAATTCCACATCTCCATCATATACATAAACAGAAGCAACTCCAGATAAATCAACTTCATCAAAAGTAATCTCTATCTGCTCACCCATATTTTTAGGAACAAAACATATTTTGCCTGCATAATAAGCAACAGTATTGCCATCTTTCCCTCCCATATCATAGAATGTCAGATATCCGTCTACTTCTTTTTCACCCAAATTTCCATCTTTCTTCGGCATCGTATACTCTTCTCCGGGAGAAGACATACTCTGTGCTCCCACAAACATCGGTATACACATTAATTGCAATACAATTAAAAATGTAACAATTCTCTTCATAAGCATAATAAATTAAACGGTTTATATAGAATCTTAATAAAATCCTAAACCATTGAATAATCTTATGTCATAAGGAGATAAAAGAGATGAAAAGATATATGGCATCCCTTCAAGTTCTTACCCTTGCTCTAACTCCCGAAAGCATAAGATATTCAAGATAATGATACTGGCAGGTCTTCTGACTTATCTCTCCCCTTTCGGACGTCTTCCCGGAAATTCAGCTTTCCAGTGACACAATGTGTCCGGGTTCAACGAGAATTACAGCAGCGGGTACTGTTACCGATTCTCACGGTATTCCCTATTATGTGTTCTTTCTTGTGGATGAAAGCCACACACCAATTCAAATGCAAAGGTACACTTAAAAACGATAAGTTAAAGCAAATATAATATTTATTTTTATTCATTATCAAGAACATCATCGGCAAAAAGCAACCTGATTAGTGACAAGTGACAAGAATGACAGAGTTTTTAAAAGATATATAGTGATTAATATATAATAAGTATAGTATATATACTACTATATATTTATATACATCTATATAAGTTTATGAAAACCGCTGTCATTTCTGTCACTTGTCACTGTTTCAATCAACCCGATGTTTTTTAAAAACATCAAGACGTTTGTTCACAATCAACCTTATGTTTTATAAAAACACCTTGATGATTGTATCTCTCAATTGATTATTTTATATATCTTTGCACCGCATTCGGTTCACGAGCCTCTTTTTACGAGGTAGTGATTAAAAGGGAATCAGGTGGAAATCCTGAACAGTCCCGCTGCTGTAAGTTTCACAGAAATGTTGTAAGCAAGCACCATTGCCACTGAATATAAGATTCGGGAAGGCGCTTACCAACAGAAATAAGTCAGAAGACCTGCCATGCAACGCATTTCAATAGCTTTCGAGGAAAGAGCTGTGGAACAAATGGCAGAACATCAATGCAAAGTAAGAAATCCGCCATTCTATTCATGCTGTTCTTTTTTGATTAGAGCTATTTGATTTATATACAAATGTCAAATAGATATTAATTATGAAAAGTCATTCACAGGCACTGATTAAATTCAACATCATATTTATACTCTTATGGAATAGCTGTACCCTTATCCAGGCACAATATAAGTTAGACAGCATTCAAAAGCTGGATGAGGTTGTGGTGACGGCTAAAAGCTATAAAGAAGTTATTCCTGCACAGAAACTTTCGGGAGCCGAATTAAAAAATCTAAGTAGCCACAGTATAGCAGATGCTCTTCGTTACTTTTCGGGCGTACAGATAAAAGACTACGGAGGTGTAGGAGGTATTAAGACAGTAAATATCCGCAGCATGGGTACGAATCACATGGGCGTGTTTTATGACGGTATCCAACTCAGCAATGCCCAAAACGGGCAAGTGGATTTAGGGCAATATTCGCTGGACAACATAGAAGAAATATCCATGTACAACGGGCAGAAAAGCGAAATCTTCCAATCGGCCAAAGACTTCGGTGCGGCAGGCTCCATATATATACGTACACGTATCCCTAAATTTGAAGCAGGAAAAACCTATAATATGAGAGCCTCTATCAAGGTAGGTTCATTCAATGTGATAAATACCTCCGTTCTTTTTGAAAACAAACTGTCTGAAAAACTAAGTTCTTCTTTCAGTGCGGAATGGCTGAACGGAAGCGGCAAATATAAATTCCGTTATCAAAGGGTCAATCCGGCAGGAGAGATAGCTTATGACACGACTGCCGTCCGCCAGAACGGAGACATCAACGCAACTCGTCTGGAAGGTACGCTTCACGGCCGCATTAATGACGGAAGTTGGTACATCAAGGGCTACAACTATAATTCGGAACGGGGAGTACCGGGAGCAATCGTCAATAATGTATGGCGACGCGGTGAACGTATTTGGGACACAAACTCTTTCGTTCAAGGCAGTTTTCAAAAGGAAGTGGCTAATTTCAAGACCAACCTCAAAGGCAAATACTCTTTCTTCCGAACACACTACGTAAATAACGACGATAAACAGGTGAAGGTGGACAACCTTTACAAACAAAGGGAATTCTATCTGTCATCTTCAAATATGTATACCATCCTGAAGAATTGGGACGTATCGTTATCATATGATTTACAGTGGAATAAACTGGGAGCGGAAATGTATGGCTTCGTCTGGCCGGTAAGATATGTCAATATGCTGTCTGTAGCTACGGCATTCAAAATAGGAAAGCTCAAGATACAGGGAAGCGGACTTGCCACATTCGTAAACGATAAAATAAAGGAAGAGGTCAATCCTCCTAAGAAACGGGTGTTCACTCCCGCTGTATTCGCGTCTATCGCTCCTTTCCGGACAAACGACCTGACGCTGCGCGCCTATTGCAAAAAAAGTTTCCGTATGCCTACGTTTAACGACCTTTACTATGCTGACATGGGTAACTCCAAGCTGAATCCGGAGTACGTTACACAGTATGATTTGGGAATTGCCTATAACAAAAACTTCCCCAACGCATTCTTTCAGGAAGTGAAAGCGCAAGCCGACGTATACTATAATAAGGTGAAGGACAAAATCGTTGCTTACCCCAAAGGGCAACAATTCCGCTGGACTATGTTGAATCTCGGTAAAGTGGAAATAAAAGGTATCGATATATCTGCCCAGACAACAATCAACCCGTTCCGCCATTTCTATATCACCGTCAGGGCACAGTATACCTATCAGGAAGCGATTGATGTCACCAATCCGGAAGACAACTATTACCGGGATCAGATACCTTATATTCCCTGGCACAGCGGTTCGCTTATTGCTAATCTGAAATATAGAAGCTGGGCTTTAAATTACAGTTTCATCTATGTGGGCGAACGTTACAACCAACAGGAAAACATTCGTTATAACCACACGCAACCGTGGTATACCAGTGACCTTTCTTTAATGAAAGATTTCAATATAAGAAAAGTAAAAATGAAAGCAGCACTAGAGGTCAATAATCTGCTAAGTCAGGATTATGACGTGATACTGAATTACCCGATGCCGAAACGCAATTACCGTTTTACGCTTACCATTGAAATTTAACGCAAGATGAGAAACAGAAAAGCCTATATATTAATCCTGACGGTACTCCTGTCCGCCCTGTTCATTTATTCCTGCAGGGAGATTGAGCTCGTTGTACCTACGGAATATGAAATAATATATAATGACTATCCTGCCCCCGACTCCAAGATAAGAGGTATGTATGTGGTAAACGAAGGCAATATGGGAAGCAACAAATGTACCCTTGACTATCTGGATTTCATGAGTTCGCTTTATGCACGTAACTTCTATGCGGAAAGAAACCCGAATGTCGTCATGGAACTGGGCGATGTGGGCAATGACATACAAATCTATGGCAATAAGCTGTATGTCGTTGTCAACTGTTCTCATAAAGTGGAGGTACTCAATGCACATACAGGCAAGCGTATCGGTCAAGTGGATATTCCTAATTGCCGTTACATCCGTTTTTATAAGGGTAAAGCCTATGTCAGTTCTTATGTGGGCCCGGTGCTTATCGATCCGGATGCCCCCAGAGGAGCCGTTTACAAAGTGGACACCACCAGTCTGAAGGTACTCGATAAGGTAACGGTAGGTTATCAGCCCGAGGAGATGGAGATTGTGGACGACTATATGTACGTTGCCAATTCAGGAGGCTATCGCGCACCGAATTATGACAACACCGTATCCGTCATTCAAATGGAAGACTTCAAGCAGGTAGAGAAAATCCCTGTAGGCATCAATCTACACCGTGTAAAACTAGATTCATATAAGAGACTTTGGGTAAGCTCGCGAGGCGACTATAAAAGCATACATTCCAATCTTTATATTCTGGATAAAAGAAAAGGATATAATAAAATGGTTGTCACCGACACGTTAAATATCCCCTGCTCCAATATGGCGATACATGGTGATTCCCTATATCTGTACAGTACGGAATGGAGCGATTATGAAGGTAAAAATACCGTTACTTATGGAATTATCAATGTCAAGACGAAGGAGCTAGTCAGCACGAACTTCATTACGGACGGAACAGAAAAAAGCATTACCATTCCCTACGGCATCGCCATCCATCCGGAGACGGGAGATATTTATGTAACGGATGCCAAGAACTATGTATCAAGCGGTACGCTCTACTGCTTCGACAGATACGGGAAAAAGAAATGGAGTGTACGTACGGGAGATATACCCGCACACATGGTATTCTTAAATAAAGATTTCGGAAGATGAAGATACTGAAACAAATATGGACACTGATGGCAAGCATGGTTTTAATTACGGCTTGCACACAAGATATTCCGACGGTTAGTCTCGGTATAGACGATATCTACTATCTGGAAAGGATGAAAAGTTACAAACTGACACCTGCCTTTACGGGACAGGAATATCGTTGGACAATGAAGACAGCTTCCGGAAAGGATTCACTGGTTTCTACGGAAAGCACTTATATCTTCTTGCAAAAAGATGAAGGAACGTATGATATGACTTTTGAGATTATCGACCCTGTTACTCCTTATAAACATGATTTCCGCTTCATTGTGATACATGAAGAAATAGAGTACAGCCCTTACATAGCCCATATATATGAGTACCGCCCCGCACCGGGACAATTTATCAACACCATGCCGGAATACAAAGCCGGCGACACGGAAGCCGATATGTGCAAAAAAGTGGAAGAATCTATTTCCGGAACTAACAATATCATGATATCTCTGGGAGCTTACGGAGGCTACGTTACTTTCGGATTCGATCATACCGTCATGAACGTCAAAGGAGAAAAAGATTTCATGGTACTGGGCAACGCTTTCTATTCGGACATAGGGTCTTACAAGGAAAAGAAAGGTGGAAGCTGCGAACCCGGTATTGTAATGGTAGCATTCGATAAAAACCAAAACGGCAAGCCCGATAAGGATGAATGGTACGAACTGGCAGGAAGCGAATATTACAAACCGTCCACTAAAAAAGGATACCGGATAACTTATAGCCGTCCCGATCCGGACAAAAAGCCTATAGCCGACATAAGCAACGGGCTTACTGATGTAACCTATATCCCCTGGACCGACAATAAAGGCGGAGAAGGATATGTATCCAAAAATATGTTTCACGAGCAAAACTATTATCCGTTATGGCTGGAAGAAGACGAACTGACATTCGAAGGTACGTTGCTGCCCCCTAACGGAGTGGATGAAAGTGGCTTCGGCACTTATTGGGTACTTTATTCATATCCGTGGGGGTATGTGGACAACCATCCGAATAAGGACGCAGATCTGAACAGTTTTGATATTGACTGGGCAGTGGACAAAGAAGGAAACCCCGTGCATCTGCCGGGAGTGGATTTTATACGTGTATATACCGGCTTAAATCAGTATTGCGGCAGAATCGGCGAAACATCCACCGAGATAACCAATGCACGGGATTTGCATATACAAGATAAAAGTACAATCATACCAAACCCATAAAACAAATTTAGAATCACTCTATAAAAGCAAGCATCATGAAAAGAATTACCCTTGTATTATGTGCATTATCATTGATTACCTTACAATCATACGCACAGTCAAAAGCCGATGAGGCAAACTATACGAACGGTGTATTTATTGTTAACGAAGACTGGTACGGACACCAGAATTCAACGGTCAATTGGCTTTCCAATGAAGGCGAATGGACATATCGTGTATTCCAAAAAGAGAATCCGGATCATGAACTGGGATGCACGACACAATTCGGAACTATCTATGGTGACAATTTCTACTTTGTATCCAAACAAGACCGTGATCCCGGAGCATCCGTTACAGGCGCACGTTTTTCTGTATGTGATGCCAAGACAATGAAAATAAAAAAGACATTCCAATATATTGCCACACAAAACGGAGATAACAACACGATAGAATCCATTGCTGACGGCCGTTCTTTTTTGGGAGTAAATGAACACAAGGGATATATAGGAACCAGTAATGGAATCTGGCTTTTTGATATTGACAATCTGAAAATAGGTTCTCAAATAGAGGGAACAGGCAATCCCAGTGAAGATGGCTACGGCAAACTCTATTATGCTCAAATAGGAAATATGCTGAGAAAAGACGAATTTGTATATGCAGTACATCAGCAATATGGTCTTCAGATAATTAATCCGGAAACAGATCAAATCGTACGCACTATACAAGCACCTATAGATGGTGACAAACAACGTGGATTCGGATCCATCATCATGTCCAAAGACGGAAACATTTGGTTAAGTGTTGCACAAGACCAGACAGGAGGCGGGGCTACAGCTCCTTACTTATTAAAGTTAGACCCCACTACCCAAGATACAACGCGTATTCACATACCAACAGGGATAAATGCACCTGCCAATAGTTGGTATGCATGGACTGCCGACGGATTCTGCTCCAGCAAACAGCATAATCGTATCTATTGGAATGGAGGAACAAACAGTTGGTTCAGCAATTCGAATATTTATTGTTATGACATCGACTCAAACGAATTTTCACAGATTCTTAATTTAACGGATACCGAATGGAAACTCTATGGAGCAGCATTCCGTGTCCATCCCGTCACAGATGAACTATATTGTTTTTATTACCATGATTTTATAGATCCGACCCATGTGCTCACCCGTTTATCAAACAAAGGTGAAGAGCTTCAACAATATTCCATGATAGAGAATTTCTGGTTTCCGGCAATGCCTGTCTTTCCCGATAATGAGCCGCCTGTCATTGCAGAAATCGAGAAAATCAGAAACAATTATACCCCATTTATTATTCCACTCTCCGACATAGTCACTGATGCGGATAACATGGAGGCTGCCATTGTTAAAAGCATCGTCAGTATTTCAAATGAAGATATTCTTTCCGCTAACATTACCAACGGCAATTTATCCGTTACTCCTAAAGGGGTAGAAGGTGATGCGGATATTACGATCAAATTTAATTCGAACGGGAAAGTGGCGCAATCAACGATCTCCATTAATCTATCTCCGGGAAATCCGGATAAAATAGATAGCGAACAGGTTCTTCGTTCTGCATACTATAATGACCGACAATTATACATCAATAATTGTGATGCATTTAACTTTACACTCTATAACATGAACGGTCAGAATATCGAGACCTTTCACGTAAATAGTAATACATTCTCTATTCCTGTTAACAAGCCGAATGGAATCTATATTCTGAAAGGAAGCAACGGAAAGGATAACATAATACTAAAGGTCATTATTAAATAAACTCAATGAAAACATAGACAAAGGCCTGTTTTGTAAGACGGACCTTTGTCTATATCATAAAAGACATGAAAATCTTACCATACAAACATATTCTTTGTCTACTATCGATCTGGATTATCAGCCAGAATCTGCTTGCGGAACAAGTTACTACTATTGATGCCAACGATTTGTCCGTCCAACAAATTAAAGATAATTCCAATTTAAAGATTATAGGAGTACTTACTTCCAAAACCGTCAGTGTATTTAAGAATGCCGGTATTTCCGGTGAAACATCAAGCCCTAACTCTAACGTCAAGAGTGTAGATTTCTCTGAAGCAATTATTACAGAACCACTTGCTTTAGACTCTATTTTTCTAAACTATCTTGAATTAACCTCGGTCATTATGCCGTTTTCCGGTGCGGAAAATATCACAAGTATGAATGCAGCCTTCTTTACATCCGGTATAACAGATATTGATTTAAGTAATTGTACAGGAATTACTTCTCTCCAAAGCGCATTTAACGGATGTAAAAGACTAAAGTGGGTAGATATCAGCGGATGTGAAAAATTGGAGAATCTGTTTCTTGCTTTCTCTAATGCACCCTTATTGGAAGAAATTATAATGCCGGATAAAGCGCCACAGCTAAAAGTCATGTTTCACATGATTATAGGGAATAACAGTTTAAGAGAATTAAAACTTCCATCTATTGTACATCCGGAATGTTTAAGTACTTATTCTATTATTGATTGCGGTTTATTGCATAAACTCACATTGCCAACAAATATAAAACAACTTCAGGATGCTTCTCTATTCTCATGTCCTAACCTGACAGAGTTAATATTTGAAGGGGATATTCCATTGCTATGGAATGAAGGAGCATTTTATAGTGAGCGGGCACAAAGTACTACCAACCCGGCATTCCTCACTCTATACGTGAAAGAGGAACAGATCGAATATTATTTGCAGGACTATGGCTGGAGAAATATAAAAGCTATCTTGCCTATCACAAGTACCAATGTCGATTACAGGAAGAATGAAGATATTGAATTGATCTATCATAATGTGTATTTAAACAGCATTAAAAGCGCGACAGAAAGTACTATTACTTTTTATCCGATAAACGGTAATCAGGCATACACACTATCATTATCTCCGGGAGTAACGCCAATACCCGACTACATACCCTCCGGATTTTATATTCTAAAGATAGTGAAATCCAATAATGATAAAACCTATAAGGCATTTATTCGATAATACAAAAGCAAGCAAACCTCTCCTACTTTTGCTCCACTAAAATAACAACGATAAATATATATGTTTACGGAACATTTTTAATGGCATATGAATTAAAAATCTAAATAAAATCTTGTATCTTTGCACCCGCATTGGTTCGACTTCCCCTACTATTAATTACAGGGAAGCGATTAAAAGGGAATCAGGTGAAAATCCTGGACAGTCCCGCTGCTGTAAGTTTCACAAAATGTTGTAAGCAAGCACCATTGCCACTGAAAGTATAAAACTTATTTTTAAATACTTTTCGGGAAGGCGCTTACCAACAGAAACGAGTCAGAAGACCTGCCATGCATGCTACTTTCAACTTTCGAGGATTTAGTTGAAAGACCAGTAAAACGATTACGTTGATTTTTGTTGTATTTCGTTTTTTATTAATATTTAATTACTTTATTATGAGAAAGATTTACTCTTTTCTTTTACTGTTTATGTGTGTAATCTGCACGTATGCACAGCAAACAATTACTACGGTACAAGGCAGACCGTATGATTTTGGCAAATCCATTGCCAAAGCACCTGAAGTATCCTATCAAGACTACTCAATGGATGATATTGAATTCTGGGTAGGTGAAGGTAGTAACCGAGTACTATTTGTAGTACAATTCAATGATCCCAGAGAAACAAATGCACTTGTTTGGGGATACCGTTTTGATGGCGATAAGCGTGGTATTGATGTTGTCACAGACATTGCGAGGGCCGACCCGCGTTTATATGTATTGATAGAGAATGCAGACGCTTCAATGGGATATACGATTTGTGGAATCGGCTACGATGCCGACGGAGATGGAGATATTAGTTTGACACACATACCCACAGGACAGATAATGACTTCCGAGGATGGTGTTTTTAATACCTTGGGACATTATGACTACGATGATTATACAGCTACGGATCCCGATGACTTCTTTGGTGCGGGATGGTATCAAAGTTATTGGTCTTACTGGGTGAAAGATGGTGACGGAAAGTTCGGCTACAGCGGTCTTGGAGCCAGCAGCCGAGTTTTGAAGGATGGAAGTTGGGACGGATGGAACTTTGCCGTAGGAATGAGTCCACAAGATTTCAAACCATTTAAAGCCATATCCGCACCGGGATATAATAACGGAACTTTCTTCATTGGAAACGAAAAAGAAAATGGTGCAGTCAACTATCTTAGCACCAAAAATGAATGGGAAAACAATATCTATCAGGCAAACAATAATGGTTTGAAGCTCAATTCCAACATATTGTCCGGAACATTTTTCGGAAATAACCTTTACATTGTTTCAGGAGATAAAGATAACAATAAAGGAAACATTATTGTCGCTGAAAGCAACAAGCTAGTTAATAGTGCAACAATTGCCGATATAAACGGGCGGGCTTTTGTAGGAGTAACTCCTGAGAAAGGTTATGTAAGTACGGATAATGGCATTTACGCTATAGATTTAACTACGATGACCTTAGGAGACTTGGTAACAGGAACAGACAATAATAAGGAAAGCGGTAAGATGATTTGTGCCGGGAAATATGTATTTGCAGTTCAAGACGAAAAAGGTATTATAATCATCGACTCCGAAACAAACAGTATAGCACAAACTTTCGCAGGAAATTTCTCAGGCATAGCTCAATCAGGAGACGGATATATATGGGCAGCGGGAAGTAAACTGATAAAAATAGATCCGGCTTCTCTTATTATCACAAATAAAATAGAACTTCCTGAATATTGCAAGATCAATGAAAGTTGGGATACATGGAATGCAGGTAAATTTATTGCCGATCCAAAGAGCAATACATTATATTGGACCAACGGAGGATTCCTTTCGGATACAAGATCGGTATATCGTTATAATCCGGAAGAAAACTCTTCGCTGGCATCTCCTTTCTTTAGTTTGCCGAATGAAAAACAAATATTCAGTTCTGCCGGTATTTGTTTAAATACAGCAACAGGGCAACTGGTTATCACCGCAATCTCTACAGAAGACAACAGCGTATTTATCTATTATGTAGATGCAAAAACCGGAGTACTGGCTAACACAATAGAAGCATCTCAAGACTTCCCTGTTCCGGCATTTACATTATTTCCGGACAAAGCACCGACGATTAAAGATGTTGACGGCAGTATAACCGTTCCGGTTAACAATGCCCCAATACAAATCAGTCTGCAAGGTAAAATAACAGACGAGGACAATGTAGATACCAATATCACGGTAAGTGTCATTTCCGAAAACCCTGAAATTGCAACAGCAGAGCTCAAAGGCAATACACTTATTATCACACCGTTACAAGGAGTAAGCGGAAAAACGACCATTATTCTCAGTGCCGTTTCCAATGGCAAAATAGTAACAAAGAAAATCAGTCTTACCATCAATCGCGAATTGGAAGGTATCTCTATGGAAGAACCTGAGATTACAATGAAAGCGGGAAGCACCAAGCAATTAAATGTAATCTTTACACCGGCTAACGCTACAAATCAAGAACTTAAATGGAGTTATGAGAATTATAGCACGGCAAGCGTAGATAGTAAAGGTTTGGTTAGTGCAAAGAAAGAAGGAACAACCACCATCACGGCAAAATCAGTTGAAGGAAACTTCACCGCGACATGTAAAATTACAATCGTAAATGAAGCTGCTACGGGTATTGCATTAAACAAAACTGAAAGTAATATTTACGTAAACCGTACGGATACACTCGATGTAATCTTCACACCGGAAGACGCAAGTACCAAAGATGTAACTTGGACGGTAGAAGATCCCACTATTGCCAGTATGTACGCTTATTATAAAGCAATTACCGGAAAGAAAGAAGGGACGACTAAAATCACGGCAACTTCCAAAGACGGAAACTTCACTGCCGAATGTATAGTAAATGTAACATGGAATCCTGCTACAAAATTAAAACTGGATAAAACATCCATACCATTACAAGCACCAAACGGAGTGTCATTAACCGCAACATTCGAACCATCCGATGCAAGTAATAAGGATGTTGTATGGAGTTCTGAGGACGAGACAATTGCTACTGTAAGCAGTTATGGAAGCGTTAAGGCAGTAGGTCAAGGCACTACTACCATTAAAGCTACATCTAAAGACGATGAAAGCTTGTTTGCGACTTGTACCATAACCGCAACATTTATTCCTGTGGAAAGTATCGCAATTCCATCAGATACTACCATAGCAGTATCCAAAAGTGCAACTTTGAGAGAAACAATACTTCCGGACGATGCTAGTAATAAAAGTGTAGAATGGAGCAGTTCCGATGAAAGCATCGCAACAGTAAGTCAATATGGTAGTGTTAAAGGCATCAAAGCCGGAACTGTTACTATCACAGCTACAACAGTAGACGGAAGCAAAATTGCGAACTGTAATGTAACAGTTGTAGAAAGCATTCCTGTCACTGCTGTAACTATAGCTCCGGAGGCAACTATTAAAATTGGTAAGACAACATACATAACCCGGGGGTATCTTCCATCCAATACAACTACTAAAATAGCCTATACATTTAAATCCGATAATGAAGAAGTTGCCACAGTAGACCAATATGGAAATATAAAAGGAATAGCGCCGGGTAATGCAAACGTTACAATTGGAATAGTAGATACAGAGTTGACTGCAACTTGCTTCGTACATGTCGTACCGAATGTAGAGAGTGTTGCCATCACTCCAGCTACAGCAGATATAATAGTAGGAAACCAACAACAACTTCAAGCCGATATTACGCCGGCCGAAGCATTGCAAGGTACTACTTGGGATTCATCAGACAAATCCATTGCAACAGTCGATGAAAATGGAGTCGTTACTGCATTAAAAGCCGGTAATGTCATCGTTACAGCAACCAGCAGTGACGATAACAAAATTTCCGCTACTGCAGAAATCACTGTTAAAGACCAACTCATGACAAGTCTTGCATTCGAAACCGAAAAACAAACAATAGAAGAAGGTGAAGGTATACAGCTTGCCACTATTATCCTGCCGGAAAATACGACAGACAAACGTGTAAGATGGACTACTTCCGACTATACAATTGCAACCGTCACTAGTTTTGGTTACGTAAAAGCCATCAGTCAGGGAGATGTTACCATTAACGCTATCAGCCAAGACGGAACCAACATTTCCGCAAGTTGTGAAGTAACGGTAAAAGAGGCTCCTTCCGGAATAGAAAAGAATGTAAATTCTTACAGTATCTACCACATCAATAATGAACTGGTGATAGATAATTTCTCCGGATACACCTTTAGAGTTTATTCCGTTAGAGGTGATTTACTTAAAGAACTGAATGTAACAGAAGAGCATACTTGCTTCCCATTAGACTTTGCTACCGGAGTTTACATCATAAAAGGTAACAATGGCACGAATGACATAGCAACAAAAATAATCATTCAGTAAGTAGTTCATAATAATACAATTATTTTCTGATTTAAACGAATAGGGGGTGCCACAAAGGTATCCTCTATTTTTTGTATAAAAGCCTGTATATTTTGTTTCAATCTTCAAGACCATTAAAGGTTATCTTCACTAACAGTATCATTTTCCGCCCCTATGCCTAACCGTATTCCTCTATAGTCATGTTCCAAAAGACGTAGTGCATTAATGGTAAAGACGTAGTGTGTCATACATAAAGACGTAGTGCATCCTCATGCAAAAAGCGCGACAAATTTTCAACACTCATAAGGGAGATTAATGTCACAAGTTTTCTTATTTGAGGCTTTTTAAAAGATAAAGCATTGATAATGAGCTCCGCGACAAAAATAAACTAGGGGGTATAAAAAAACTATAAAATAGGAAAGGCTATCCGGAAAGAAATCACTATTCCCGATAGGTATTTTAGCTGTCATCATCACTTTTACTGATAAATTTCATATCTTTGCACCGCATTGGTTCACAGACTTCTCTATATTAGAGAAAAGTGATTAAAAGGGAATCAGGTGAAAGTCCTGGACAGTCCCGCTGCTGTAAGTTCCAATAGTATGTTGCAGGCAAATACTCACACCACTGAACAAAAGGTTCGGGAAGGAGTCTGCCAACAGGAACAAGTCAGAAGACCTGCCATGCTTTTATGCGACTAATACTTGCGAGGAATGAGAATTAGTACATATATATATTTTAATCACTTATTTATTTTAATTATTTAGAAATGAAAAAGATTTTATCTTTAATGGCGCTTGCCATGATTGTAGCTTTTAGTAGCTGTAACAATGATGATGATGAGAACAACATCACATGCAGTTTTAAAGGAATGCTTATCGAACCTAACAGTGAGTATTTAAGTAATGAAAGCAACGGAACGGATACTAACAACGAGTTTGGAAGTGTCTATACCAGCACATTTACTGACAATACAAAAACATTTGTTTTCGATAACTATAGTGCCGATTGGGTAGGTTCCGGAAAATATTCTTTATCCGGCGGTTTCACTTACACAAACAAGACTGACATTACAACAACAAACAGTATTGCAGCCATTACCGGAAAAGGTGTAAATGGAGATACTTACGTTACCGCATTTATCGATGGCATGAACCAACACGCTATTAAGTTCGCCAACAATGCTTCTCACAAATTAAAAAGTGCTTATTTCACAAATACAACTTATTCTTACTTGTCTATGAAAAATGGTGATAATAACACCAAACAGTTCACTGCAGACGATTGGTTTAAGTTGACCATTACCGGAAGTTTAACAGATAAAGAAACCGGTAAGGTCGATTTCTATTTAGCCAAAGACGGAACTATCATAAACACATGGACTTTAGTGGACTTATCTGCTCTTGGCACGGTTGATAAAATAACCTTCAGCCTGTCTTCTTCTGACAATGGAGAATGGGGGATGAACACTCCGGCATATTTCAGTATGGATCAATTGACCATCGAACTCTAACATATTATAATTCAGAACGGAGTAAAGGAATCTTGTCTATTAGATTCTTTACTCTGTTCTAAATGGTAAATATACGTGCATAAACAAAAATGAAGCTATTTCGATCTTTTCTGCTTTTTCAGGTCCTATTTGTCGGCTGCATCTTTTATCAAGCGAAAGCACAGCAACGAATAGATACTACTCATGTCTATAAAATAGATGAAGTGGTAGTAAAAGAAAACAGGAAAATGAAAGAACTTCGTTCTACTACTCCCCTACAAATTCTTAATGCCGACAAACTCCGGCAGAACGGTGCAATGCAAGTATCCGATGCTGCAAAACTGTTTAGCGGAGTAGTAATAAAAGACTACGGAGGTATCGGGGGATTAAAAACAATCTCCGTACGAAGTTTGGGTGCTGCACATACGGCTGTTGCTTATGACGGAATAGCAATCACAGATGCTCAAACCGGACAGATAGACTTAGGAAAACTGTCACTCGATAATGTAGATGCAGTGAGCCTGACAAGCGGACAAAGTGATAATATCTTTCAACCGGCACGTTTGTTCTCCGCAGCAGGAGTGCTTTACATCAATACACTTACGCCTCAATTCATCCGAAAAAAAACGAACCTCAATGCCTCATTAAAGGCAGGAAGTTTCGGATTGGTAAATCCCAACATACACATCGAAAATCGCTGGAATAAGAATTTCTCTTCTTCCGCTTCCTTGGATTATTTACATATAAACGGTGCTTATCCTTATACATTAATCAATGGTGATGCCACGGAGAAACGTCACCGGGAGAACTCCGACGTTGAAAGTTTCAAAGCCGAAGCAAATATTTACGGAACTTTCGGAGAACATCGGAAAGCAAACCTGAAAGCCTATTATTATCAATCGGAACGTGGTCTTCCTACCAACATCTTATATAACAAGTATGCCGGACAAAGACTTTGGGACAAGAACTTCTTTGTACAATCCGGTTATGAGAACCGTTTCAATAATCAGTGGTCTTTATTGACAAATGCAAAATTCAACCGGTCGTTTAATCGTTATAACGATCCGTCAATACATAATATCAATGGTTTCGAGGATAACCATTATTACCAGAATGAATATTATCTCTCTGCAACGGTTATGTATCGCCCCACCTCCCACCTCTCTTTTTCATTAGCCAATGACGGTAGCATTAATCATATGCGTGCCGACCTTACGGATTTTGCCGTACCAACACGATATACCTTATTAAATGTATTGGCAGCAAAATACGTTTTAGAACGTTTTACGGCAACAGCACATTTGTTATCGACTCTGACCAAAGAAACCGTCAAGCAAGGCAACCCCGCTCCAAACAGGCAACGGCTGTCTCCTTCCGTCAGTTTGTCCGTTCAACCATTTAAGCAAGAAGAACTGCGTATCCGGCTGTTTTACAAAGATATTTTCCGCTTGCCTACTTTCAATGACCTTTATTACGGCACGGTAGGTACACGCAATCTCCTGCCGGAAAAAGCCACCGAACTAAATGCCGGGGTAAGCTGGATAAAACAAACAAGTACATTCTTATCCTCTATTTCCTTGTCCGCCGATGCTTTCTATAACCGGATAACAGATAAAATTGTAGCAATGCCTACCAAGAATCTGTTTATCTGGAGTATGATGAACATAGGTCGTGTAGATATTAAAGGGACGGAAATAAATGCCCAACTAAATTTTAATCTCTATAAGGATATACATTTATATATGACGGGAAACTATACGTGGCAGCGTGCACTAGATAAAACAGATAAAAATATAATGCCTTATAAAGCCACTTACAATCATCAAATACCTTACACCCCCCGTCATTCCGGCTCTATACGCATGAATCTGGATATGCCATGGATAAGTGTCGGGTATACCGTTCTGGTATCCGGCGAACGCTATTGCAACCAATATAATTCATCCGAATATCGCATGGAGGGCTATCATGAACATAGTTTATCATTATACCGTACTTTCGAACTTAAAAAATGCAGTTTAAGTGCACAAGTAGAGGCACTGAATTTCACGAACGAAAGATACGAAGTAGTTAAGAATTACCCTATGCCCGGAAGACAATTCAGAGGCAGTATCATCTTTAAATATTAAAGTCAATGAATAGATATACTTTTATATATAAGATTAGAATAAATCCTGTGAGATGGCAATCTCTCTTTATGTTGCTCTTTATTCTTTTAGCTTCATGCGATGATAAGATTGTTTGGGAAGACGGAGGTGACACTCCTACAGACACGCAAACATCCGGTATGTATATCTTATGCGAAGGGCTATTCAACACGAACAACAGCAGTCTGTCTTACTATGACTTCACTAAAGGCGAGATGGTTTCGTTTCAGGATGAAGACAAACGTGGAAATGATAAGACCAGTTATGATTTCTTTAAGAAGCAAAACGGAAGAAAACTAGGTGATACCGCCAATGACTTGCAACGTTACGGTTCTAAGTTATGGTGTGTTGTCAATGTATCCAGCCAGATAGAAGTCATGGACTTAAATACCGGAAAATCATTGAAACAGATTCCTCTTTTTAATGAGGGAGGTATCGGCAGGCAACCCCGATATGCTGCCTTCTATAAGAATAAAGCCTATATATGCAGTTTTGACGGCACCGTAGCACAAATAGATACCACAACTCTCAATATTGAGAAATACATAACAGTGGGACGTAACCCCGATGGAATATGCACTGCCAACGGTAAGGTATATGTTTCCAACTCCGGTGGTCTGAACCAAAACAATCCGGATAATACCGTGTCTGTTATCAACACAGAAACATTCACAGAAATAAAAAGAATAGAAGTAGGTGAAAACCCCGGAACAATACATGCAGATGTCATGGGTAATATATATATAGTATCAAGAGGAAGATACGATGAATCATCAGGAGATTATGACTGTCACTTACACCGTATAGACAGTGAAACAGACGAAGTTATCACAACCTATCATCTTCCGGTGCTCAGCTTTACCATCTCCGGATATAAAGCTTATATGTACAGCTATAATTCCAAGCAGGAAAGTATTCAAGTCATGGACACACGTACCGGTCAGATTATTGACGATAACTTTGTCAAAGATAAAACAGAATTCACACACATCTATGAAATAGCTGTCAATCCTATCAATGAGGACGTGTACATCTGTGATGCACAGAATTATACGGTAAACGGTTCAGTGGTTTGTTTCGATAAAAACGGTCATTACAAATTTACCATTGACGCGAAAGGTATAAACCCGAACTCCATCGTTTTCACAGACGCTCCTTATCAGGAACTACCGGATGACCCGAATAATGGTTCTACGGCATCCAATTGTATTACCAAAGTATTCGAGTACATGCCTGCTGCGGGCCAGTTTGTCAATGAGCTCCCCCCTTATGAAGAAGGAGACGATGAGACGACAATGTGTGCCAAATGTTTACAAAGACTCGAACAGGGTTCATTGGTAAGTTTGGGAGGTTTCGGCGGATATATAACAGTCGGTTTTGACAGTCCGATTCTCAATCACACAGGAAAATACGATTTCAGAATACTCGGCAATGCATTTGACGGTAGTGCCGAACCCGGCATTGTCCTCGTTTCCAAAGACACAAATGGAAATGGACTACCGGATGATGAATGGTACGAGTTGAAAGGTTCTGAATATGATAATCCTCGGACAATTCACAATTATGAAATTACTTATTATAAGTCAGACATCGAACCTAATCGGATACGCTGGACAGACAATCAAGGCGAAGAAGGATATATAACAAAAACAATTCACGATCAAAGTTATTACCCTTCGTGGATCACAGCATCCACTCTTACATTCAAAGGTTCACGGCTTCCGGATAACGGATTCTTTGACAATTCTCTTAATAAATGGGTGATGTCTTCCTATAAATACGGTTATGCGGATAATCAACCTAACAATAGCGACGGAAGTAAATTCAAAATTGATTGGGCAATAGATTCTAACGGGAATCAGGTACAACTGGATGCCATAGACTTTATACGCATTTATACGGCAGTCAATCAACAGATTCCATCCGGAGCCGTAGGAGAACTATCAACAGAAGTACAGGGAATCGAACGGTTGTCATACGAATAAGTATACTATCTCCATACATTTTTTCGAAAATATAATTGGATTTTATGATATTAAAACGTAACTTCGCTTCATCATAAATATTAACTACTATAAAAAATCTAGTATGGAATTACCTTTTGCAGAATCTTGGAAAATCAAGATGGTAGAACCCATTCGGAAAAGCACACGCGCCGAAAGAGAACAATGGATTAAAGAAGCACATTACAATGTTTTTCAGCTTAAAGCCGAACAAGTGTATATTGATTTAATCACTGATTCAGGAACAGGAGCGATGAGCGACCGCCAATGGGCAGGCTTGATGTTAGGGGATGAAAGTTACGCAGGTGCAACATCTTTCTTTAAATTGAAAGACATGATTACGAAGCTTACCGGCTTTGAATATGTTATCCCTACTCACCAAGGACGTGCAGCAGAAAATGTATTATTCTCTTATCTCGTTAAAGAAGGGAATATTGTACCGGGAAACTCTCACTTCGACACAACTAAAGGACATATCGAAGGACGCAAAGCTATTGCCTTGGATTGCACCATAGACGAAGCTAAAGACACTCAACTGGAAGTTCCTTTCAAAGGAAACGTAGATCCGAAAAAATTGGAGAAAGCATTGCAGGAATATAGTGACCGCATTCCATTTATCATTGTCACAATCACCAATAATACGGCAGGCGGACAACCGGTTTCCATGCAGAATCTTCGTGAAGTACGTGCTCTCGCCGATAAATATAATAAGCCTGTAATTTTTGACTCTGCACGCTTTGCTGAAAACGCATACTTTATAAAGACACGTGAAAAAGGTTACGAAAACAAAACAATCAAAGAAATCACCCGCGAAATGTTTGACTTGGCAGATGGTATGACCATGAGTGCTAAGAAAGACGGTATCGTAAATATGGGCGGTTTCATTGCTACACGTAAACAAGAATGGTACGATGGAGCAAAAGGATTCTGTGTACAATTTGAAGGCTATCTCACTTACGGTGGTATGAACGGTCGCGACATGAATGCTTTGGCTATCGGGCTGGATGAAAACACGGAATTTGATAATTTGGAAACGCGTATCCGTCAAGTACAATACCTCGCCGACAAATTAGATGAATTCGGTATTCCTTATCAACGTCCTGCAGGTGGGCACGCTATCTTTGTCGATGCTCCTAAAGTGTTGACTTGTGTCCCTAAAGAAGAGTTCCCCGCTCAAACATTGACCGTAGAACTTTATCTGGAAGCAGGTATCAGAGGATGTGAAATAGGATACTTGTTGGCAGACCGTGATCCTGTAACACGCGAAAACCGTTTCGGAGGTTTGGATCTATTGCGTCTTGCCATACCTAGAAGAGTATACACCAATAATCACATGGATGTCATTGCTGTAGCTCTAAAGAATGTATATGACCGTCGTGAAAGTATTACGAGAGGAGTACGTATCGCATGGGAAGCCCCATTGATGCGCCACTTTACGGTACAGTTAGAAAGACTTTAAATAATTATCGAGAAACAGTTTATCTATTTCAACAACAGATAAACACTTGATATAATCCATAAAAAAATCTGCTAGTAAAGATTACTAGCAGATTTTTTATATCTGATAAATACGAACTATGACTTCTTATCCAACACCTCAAAACAAGAATTCTTACTGATAAACTCTGGAACAATATCTTTCATTGCTCCGACGATGCGCATCTGATCATATGAATAGCTTTCATCAATCAGCTTTTGTATACGCACCTTTACTTCATCATAATCATATTCACGCACTGTTGCAATCATTATTTTCTTATGATAAGTAGGTTTTGTTAGTTCTTTAGTGTTCAGAAGTTCTTCATACAACTTCTCGCCATGACGAAGCCCTGTAAACTCAATCTTGACATCACTACGTCCGGAAAGAGAAATCATACGCTTCGCCAAATCTACTATCTTAACCGGATGCCCCATATCAAAGATATATATTTCACCGCCGTTGCCCATACTTCCTGCTTCCAGAACCAAACGGCAAGCTTCAGGTATCGTCATAAAATAGCGGATAATATTAGGATGTGTCACCGTAACAGGCCCACCTCTTTGTATTTGTTCTTTAAAGCGAGGAATAACAGAGCCATTAGAGCCTAACACATTACCAAAACGTGTTGTAATAAACTTCACGGAACTATCACCCTCTGATTGTAATTTCTTGGCCAAAGACTGCACATAAATCTCAGCCAAACGCTTGGAACATCCCATCACATTGGTCGGATTCACAGCCTTATCCGTAGATATCATTACAAACTTCTCCGCATTATATTTCACCGCCAAATCTGCAACAATACGAGTACCCATCACATTCACACGAATAGATTCGGATACATTATCTTCCATCATCGGGACATGTTTATAAGCTGCTGCATGGAAAATATATTGGGGACGGTATTCTTTAAATATTTCTTCCATCCGTCCTTGATTGGATACGTCCGCAATAATAGTAACTGCATCTATATTACGCCAATAATCCTGCAATTCCAAACGGATATCATGCAAAGGAGTCTCTGCCTGGTCTATCAAAATTAATTTATAAGGATTGAAAGAAGCAACCTGCCTCATTATCTCACTACCGATAGAACCCGCAGCACCGGTAATAAGCACGCGCTTTCCTTCCAAATGTGATGCAATCTTCATCATATCCACCTCTATCGGTTCACGAGGAAGTAAGTCTTCAATCTGTATTTCTTTTAGCTGGGTATGATCTATTGTCTGTCCGTTCCATTCGCTCAACGGAGGAGCAGTAAGTAGTTTTACGTGATGCGTTAACAAAGTATCGACAAGATCAGTACCCGTTAAAGTCTCCATCTTTGCAGGCGATACGATAACCACACTAACACCACGGTCATCAATCGTATCCAATAAATAGTCATCATTCGGATATACCCTGACTCCCATCATCACTTTATTTATCAATTCAGATTCATCGGCAATAAACCCGCGCAAGCGATAACGGTTCTTTAAGTTGACACGCAATGACTTCGCAATATTAATTCCGGCTTCTTTTGCTCCATATATAAATACATTCACACTGCGACGACCATCAAAATGAACCGATTCATACATTAACTTCACAACAATACGTGAGCACGCCATCAAGGTAAAGTTCAGTATATAAGCCATAAAGATTACGCTATCCGGCAATAGTTTACCGCCTTCAATAACATAATGAAGAGAGTTTCCCAATATAAGTACGATATAACCTATTGTCAAGGAAACAAAGATTCGCATAATATCTACGAACGAAGAGTATCTCAGAACTCCTAAATATGTACGGAAGCAACGGAAAAAGAAGACATTAACAACAACAGCTATCAGTAAAAACTTTTCTACTGATGTTGATTCATCCACTATCCCATCCACATCATAACGGAGGAAAAATGCTACCAAACACGATAAGATAACTAGAGCAATATCCAATAACAAAATAGCCCAGATAGGCAGAACCTTTGTTGATAGATATTTACGAAACAGCTTAGTTCTCATTTTTATTTTATGATTGTTTATAATAGGACGCAAAGATAGAATATTTTTTATTAATCGAAACCTAAAATCAACAATAAACGACGGACTATTCAATAAAAATAGCCCGTCGTACAAAGGATATCATTGAATTCAGTGATTATAACAGATTACTTGCCAACTCACTGAGAGCACTTCTCTCTCCTTTCACCAGATTCACATGTGCAAATATATTTTGTCCATTCATTTTGTCTATCATATAAACCAATCCATTGGATTGACTGTCGAGATAGGGTTGGTCTATCTGCTGGATATCTCCGGTAAACACAATTTTTGTTCCTTCACCGGCACGGGTTATGATGGTTTTTACTTCATGAGGAGTCAGGTTTTGAGCCTCATCTATAATGCAATAAGTTTCAGATAAGCTACGTCCGCGAATAAATGCCAAAGCCTCAATGACCAATTGTTCACTCTTCTGCATATCGTCCAATCGTTTCACTTCCGCAGAGTTAGCTGAGAATTGTCTCTTTATTACATTCAGATTATCGAATAGAGGCTGCATATAAGGAGCTACCTTCTCTTTTGCATCGCCCGGCAAGAATCCCAAGTCTTTATTAGACAGTGCTACAATAGGCCGTGCAAGCAATATCTGCTTATAGTCGTTTAGTTGTCCTAATGCTCCCGCCAAAGCAAGTAATGTCTTACCCGTACCCGCTTTCCCTGTTAAAGCAACCAGCTTTATCTCCGGATCATTCAAGATTTCAAAAGCAAAGCTCTGTTCTGCATTTCGTGGCTCAATACCATAATATTTCCCTTTATTGACTTTATGCACGCAATGCGTAAACGGATTATAACGTGCCAAGACACTGGAACGATCACTCTTCAAAATGAAACATTCGTTAGGTTTAATAACAGACTGAAAATCAAATTCACTGATATCAATCCCTTCTTTAGTAGAATAAATACGGTCGATTAAAGTGGGATCAATGCCCTCAAATACCTCATTGGATTTCTCAAAGATATCGATATTGATTACTTTATCGGTAATATAATCTTCACAAGGAATACCCAAAGAGCGCGCTTTCATACGCAGATTCACATCTTTGGTAACGAGGATAGTAGATTTTTTCTTATCTCTTTCCAATAACCAGTCTGCAACTTCCAAAATATCATGATCCGGCTTACGCTCCATAAAAGCGTCTCTCACCCGTTTCGAGTTTGCTTCTTTGACAATCACAAAGAGTTTCCCCATACCTTCGCCCAAGCTTACTCCACCTTCCAGTGAATTACAGTCGGCGGTGATCTCATCCAACTCACGGGCAAACTCACGGGCATTAAAGTTTATCTGTTCATTACCTTTCTTAAACTTATCTACCTCTTCTAAGACAACAATAGGAAGATAAACATCATTTTCCTGAAAATTCTTCAGACAATTATAGTCGTGCAGGATTACATTTGTATCCAAAACAAAATTTTTCTTCTTGCCCATACTTTCTTAGATTTAAAATGTTGATATTTGCAATCGATTTATGATTAACGCCAAAGGTAGCAGTTAATCATGCAACTAATATAGTTATTTTAATAAGACAGTGAACCCGGTTCGCTGTTAAATATTATAAAACGATGAATTATCAAGAGACTTTGACCTATTTATATGAGAGTGTTCCGATGTTTCAACAAATCGGTTCATCCGCCTACAAAGAAGGTTTGGACAACACTTATGCCTTAGACGAATATTTCGGGCATCCTCATCGGAAGTTCAAAACCATCCATGTGGCAGGTACCAATGGGAAAGGTTCCTGCTCGCACACGTTGGCTGCGATACTTCAAAGCGCCGGGTACAAGACCGGATTATATACTTCACCGCACTTGGTAGACTTTCGGGAACGTATCCGCATAAATGGGAAAACCGTCCCGGAAGAATTCGTTGTGGATTTTGTTGATAAATACCGTTCATTCTTCGAGCCCCTGGCGCCATCTTTCTTTGAACTGACTACAGCCATGGCTTTCAAGTATTTTGAAGAGGAAAAAGTTGATGTTGCAATCATAGAAGTAGGTTTGGGAGGCAGATTGGACTGCACCAATATCATCACGCCGGAATTATGCATCATCACCAACATCAGTTTTGACCATACCCAATTCTTAGGAAACACATTGGCTGAAATAGCAAGCGAGAAAGCCGGCATCATCAAAGGCGGCATCCCTGTTATTATCGGAGAAACGACTCCGGAAACAAAGCCTGTGTTCATCAATAAGGCACAGAAAGTTGGTGCTCCCATCTTGTTTGCGGAAGAAGAGCACCTGCTCCATGACGCACGCAAAGATGAAAACGGGCAATGGGTTTACCAAACGGAAGATTATGCTGCTTTAAACGGAAAGCTGGGCGGTCTGTGCCAATTAAAAAACACGAATACACTGCTCTCGGCTATTCGCCAATTAAACAAAAAGGGATTTAAATTGTTCGAGAACGATGTTCGCAAAGGATTCGCCGAAGTCACAAACTTAACAGGATTGATGGGACGCTGGCAGAAAATAGGGGAACACCCTACCATCATCTGCGACACCGGACACAACACGGGAGGCATATCTTATATTGTAGAACAATTAATCAATTATCAGACTTACCGTCAATTACATATAATAATAGGTATGGTAAATGACAAAGATATAAGCGGCGTACTTGCCATGCTTCCTAAAGACGCTACATATTACTTTACACGTGCCAGTGTAAAACGTGCTTTACCGGAAGACGAACTGCAACTATTGGCCGACAAATCCGGACTGAAAGGAAAACGCTACCCCACCGTATCACAAGCTCTGGAAGCTGCAAAAGAAAACGCACAAGAAAATGATTTTATCTTCGTAGGCGGAAGCAGTTTTATCGTTGCGGATTTACTAAAAGATTATTGTTATCAAGAATAAATATCAAGACGATTGAATCGTTTCACCAAGGGAAGCCTGTCGTTTGCCCAAGCCTGAACGACAGGCTTCCCTTGCCTAAACGCAAGGATGTCCCTGCTGAAACGATTCAATCGTCCTTTTGACTGTATCCGGTCATACTAACGGGCAACAATACACTCGATTTCCACCAAAGCACCTTTCGGTAATGCTTTCACAGCCACAGCCGAACGAGCAGGAAAAGCTCCTTCAAAATAGGTAGCATACACAGCGTTCATTTCCGCAAAGAGCGACATATCAGACAAGAATACCGTAGTTTTAACAATATCTGCCATCGTCAATCCTGCTTCAGTAAGAATATGCTTGATGTTTTCTAACGACTGACGTGCTTGTTCCGATACACCACCCGGAACAAATTCCCCTGTTTTGGCATCAACCGGAAGTTGTCCCGATACAAATATCATTCCGTTTGCTTCTATTGCCTGACTGTAAGGTCCTATCGCAGCAGGAGCCTTATCACTAAAAATTACTTTTTTCATATTTTCTTTATTTGGTTAATAAATAATCTGCTCTCAAATAATCCACCTTATATATACTATCGCCGGAAAGCGTGAGACTGCTGAACACAATACGTCCCAAATCCGTATCTACATAATGCAAACGCTCTCTGCATGAATCCGGCATATCTCCCAAAGACTTCATGCCTCTTAATATACCGTTAACATATTGATTCATGTCCTGAACTGCCATATTACCCAAAGTATCTTTCAAAGTTAACGTACCATTCTTAAAACGAAAAGTATACATTCCCTTTGTTACCTTATAATCACCGTTAGAATATTCGGGACTTACATCAAGATCATATAATCCGGTAAAGCCCTCAATATCCGTCCAAGCCCCGAAAGTAATGAATCTCTCTTCAGATTGAGAATCAATCTCCCCTCCCCACGTCACATAATTATCCAAACTACCGGGAATAATCTTCTTTCTCAAATCAAAAGCACCATCCACACCATAATGAGCCATCATATATGCTTCACTCCTTTGTCCGGCAACATATCTGAACGCACCATACAGTTCTTTGTATTCCCTCTTATAAACCGTATCATTATCTGCGTGAATACGATGCAAAAGACCTGAAGAATCCGCAATTCCCAGCTTCTCTATCACTTTGTCCAACCGCTTCGTCTGTGAGACCAGTCCTATCCGCTTCGCAGAAACAGCAGGGATAAAGGTAAATATCGAGAGAACAAAAATAGCAATTAAAGCTATATATAAATACTTTCCCAACACTTTTGTCAGAAAAAAGAGCATACAAAGCGTAGTCAGTCCGCCTAATAATACAAGGTAGACACGCTCCTCCGTAAATCCGTATTCATTTATCCGATAGCCTACCCCGACCCAAAACATCACAAACAGGGGTAAAGAGATAAAGCTGGCATAACGATAAAACCAATCATAAAATCTCCGGTACAAAAGCGGCTGACAGGCTTTACCTATCACCACGCTCAACACAAAAGCAAATACCATATATGCCACCTGGCCTTTAGGCAATTCCCAAAGAACGGCAATCTTAGCAAAGTAGATATACAAGATGACCGTATAGACAATTATTGCCGGAGAGAAAATAAAATTCATCAGTATATCAAAAACTCTCGAAGAATGAAAATCCGGCTCCTGTTCCTTCTTGTCAAAGTAGACAAATGCCAAAGGTAAAGATACGAAGTTTGAGAAACTCAAAATATAACTGTAAAAGTCAAAGTCTTTTAGAAAGTCTATACTAAAGATATAAATAATAGAAGCATAAATAGCCACAACAGCCAGACAGAGGGCATACGCTATGAACACCGCAGAGAAAATATTCAAAAGTACACGGACGGCATGAGCAGCAAAACGTTCATTATCCCGATACCATCCATAAGAAATAAGAACAAGAAAAGCAATCAAAAGTGAGAACCAATAGCCCGCCGAATGCACAAAAGCGTCCACATTCGCCATAACAAACATAAAAAGCAAGAAACCGGACAGATAATAAATAATACGCCCCAATCCGTTCCGAAACAATTTATTGCAGATAAACGTCAATACAAAGAATTGCGGACACAGTGCCAATACACTGTCATAAGAATATCCTTCATCAATATTTTGATAGATAATCCACAGAATAAAAAAAGTAACTCCGATAAAAATCTCCATCGGCGCATAAACACTCATTTTAGCTAACTCTTGCCCTGCTTTCTTTAGTCTGTTTTCCATTATACTATATCCGTTTGCAAATTTATTCCGCTAAAATAGGTTATTTCTACCAACAATTCTTTATTTCCGGTGAACAATTCCACGCTTATTAACGTTCGTTACAAGGAAAGAAAGAATAGTACACAAAAAAATATTTAAAAAAAAGCGTTAAAACAATGCTGGTATAAAATAATTGCGTACATTTGCCAAGTCTAAAACCAAGAAGTGCTCTACCTAAGAGTATGAGGTATCTGACTCACAATCAATAAATATTATCCCAAAAACATTAATTACACATATGTTTTAAGCGTTGTGGCAACACGATAAAAAGATTCATCTGTGTATTGCAAAAATAAACATATTACTAACATTACATTATACGTATGTATAACATTATTCAATTAAACGACAAAGATCTGTCGGAACTACAATCTATTGCATCGGAATTGGGTATCAAAAAGCCGGACTCTTTCAAAAAAGAAGATTTGGTTTATAAGATATTAGATGAACAAGCAATTGCCGGAGCAACCAAAAAAGTGGCATCAGAGAAAGCCAAAGAAGGGCAGAAGAAACAACGTTCACGTATCTCCGTAAAAAAAGAAGGAGACAAGGTTTATACGGCCAATAAAGACAAAGCCGTAAAAATAGAGGAACCGGTGGTAGCTGTCACTCCGAAAGAAGTCGTAGAACGACCAGCAGAAGAGCCTAAAACGGTAAAAGCTAAAACGACAAAAAGCAAGACAACCAAAAAAGCTACTACCAAAAGTGTTGAAGCTAAAAGTGCAGAAGAGAAACAGCCTGAAACTGAAACTGTAAAAACTTCAGTACCGGAAACACCGGTAAAAGAACCGGTTGAAGAAAACAAAAAGCCTAAGAAAGCAGTTAAAAAAGTAGCATCACCGGTTGAAGAAAAGAAAATAGAGAAGCCTATAAAGAAGGAAATCATTCAGGAATTAGAGCTACCTCTCGATGACAACGATGATGATTTTATTCCGATTGAGGACTTACCATCAGAAAAAGTAGAATTGCCAAGTGAACTTCTCGGTAAGTTTGAAGCTACAAAAGCGGAAGTTCCTGTTATACCTGCCCAACAGCAGCAACAACGCCCAAAAGTTGTTCGTCCGCAAAACAATTATAATAACAACAATAATAATAATCAGCGTAACAACAACCAACGTCCGCAAAACAACCGTCCGGTTCAACAAGGACAGGAAGGCGAAATGCAACAACCGCAACAGCAAGAACGTCGTCAAATAGAAAAGCCGTATGAATTCGACGGTATTCTGACCGGAACCGGCGTATTGGAAATCATGCAGGACGGATACGGTTTCTTACGCTCATCCGACTATAATTACCTTTCTTCACCGGATGACATCTATGTATCGCAATCCCAAATTAAATTATTCGGATTAAAGACCGGCGATGTCGTAGAAGGTTCTATTCGTCCACCGAAAGAAGGCGAAAAATATTTCCCGCTTGTTAAAGTAGAAAAGATAAATGGCAGAGACCCGGCATTCGTGCGCGACCGTGTACCTTTCGACCACTTAACACCTCTATTCCCTGATGAGAAATTCAAACTTTGCAAAGGCGGATACAGCGATAATCTTTCTGCACGCGTTGTAGACCTGTTCGCTCCTATCGGTAAAGGGCAACGTGCACTAATCGTAGCACAACCAAAAACCGGTAAAACTATCTTATTAAAAGATATTGCAAATGCCATAGCAGCCAATCATCCTGAAGTGTATATGATTATGCTTCTTATTGATGAACGTCCGGAAGAAGTTACCGACATGGCTCGCAGCGTTAATGCCGAGGTTATTGCTTCTACATTTGACGAACCGGCAGAACGCCATGTGAAAATCGCAGGAATTGTTTTGGAAAAAGCAAAACGTATGGTAGAATGCGGGCATGATGTTGTCATCTTCTTGGACTCTATCACCCGCCTGGCTCGTGCTTACAACACAGTTTCCCCCGCTTCAGGTAAAGTCCTATCCGGTGGTGTGGATGCCAATGCATTACATAAGCCCAAGCGCTTCTTCGGAGCTGCACGTAACATTGAAAACGGTGGTTCATTAACCATTGTCGCTACCGCCCTGATTGATACCGGCTCTAAAATGGACGAAGTTATCTTTGAAGAATTTAAAGGAACAGGTAATATGGAGCTTCAGCTCGACCGTAACTTATCTAACAAGCGCATTTTCCCTGCTGTTAATATTGTGGCTTCAAGCACACGTCGCGACGATTTGTTGCTTGACAAGCAAACACTTGACCGTATGTGGATTCTCCGCAAATACTTGTCGGACATGAATCCTATCGAAGCTATGGACTTTGTAAAAGACAGATTAGAAAAGACTCGTGACAACGAAGAATTCCTTATGAGCATGAACTCTTAAAATAACTGAAAGTTATAATTCCACAATTGGAAGTTCTCGGATTAATCGTATTTTTGTCCGAGTAACTTCCATTTTTTATTGGAAATATCAGCATTTAATTAACTTAAACCCTATCAATTATTATGAGAAGCCTTTATCCGTTTCTTGGACTCTCTGTCTGTGCCACTGTCGGTATCAATGCGCAGGAACGACCTAATTTCTTAATTATTCAATGTGATCAGTTAGCCCAACGTGTAGTCGGGGCATATGGAAGTACCTACGGACTAACCCCAACTTTAGATAAATACGCTTCGGAGGGCGTCGTATTTGCAAATGCCTATGTAGGTTGCCCACTCAGCCAACCATCCAGAACTGCATTATGGAGTGGTATGATGCCCCATCAAACCAATGTACGTTCTAACTCTGCCGAACCTTTCAATTCTGAAATCTCTACCGACATCACAACATTGGGAGAGGCATTTACTACGGCAGGCTACGATGCAATGCACTTTGGAAAAAGGCATGATATGAACTCTTTAAGAGGTTTCAAACACAAAGAACCTGTGGCAGAACCGTTCAAAGATGATAATTTCCCGGTAAATAATGATAGTTTCCTCGACGTAGGTACTTGTAAAGATGCCGTAAATTATTTAAAGAATCCACCTTCAAAGCCATTTATCTGTATTGCCGACTTCCAAAATCCTCATAATATATGCGGATATGTAGGTGCTAATGAAGGAGAACATATAAACAAACCTTATTCAGGAACATTGCCCGAACTACCTGAAAACTTTGAAGTAAAGGACTGGGAGAATCTTCCTATCCCGATTCAATATACCTGTTGCAGCCATAGAAGACTGGCACAAGCCGCTCATTGGAGCGAAGATAACTACCGTCATTATCTTGCAGCCTATAACTATTATACGGATATGGTAATGAAACAAATAGACCAGGTTATTGAAGCATTAAACTCTACTCCTGCAGGTAAAAACACCATTATCGTATTTGTGGCAGACCATGGAGACGGGATTGCTTCACACCGAATGGTGACAAAACAAACAAGTTTTTATGATGAAATGACAAATGTTCCTTTCATTTTTGCAGGACCGGGCATAAAGAAACAAAAAAAGCACATTACTCAATTGGTATCACCAACGATAGACCTGCTGCCTACCCTTTGTGACCTTGCCGGCATATCAATACCAGAAGGCAAACCGGGAATCAGTTTCGCACCTACTTTAAAAGGAAAGAAGCAAACAAAAGAGCATCCTTATGTCGTGTCCGAGTGGGATAGCGAATATGACGATGTAATAACTCCGGGACGTATGGTACGCAGCCCGCGCTATAAATACACACATTACCTGGAAGGCAACGGAGAAGAACTTTATGATTTGCAAAAAGACCCGGGAGAACGCAATAACCTAGCAAAATCTCCGGAATATGCCAAAGTTCTTGCAGAACACCGTGCTATGCTTAACGACTACATAATTCGTACAAAAGACGATTATCGCAGTCGCACGGTTAAAGCCGACAAAGAGTGGAGAAGTCACCCGTTAGGCTATCCTAATCATACCGGACGTTGTGTTTGGGATCTAAGAAAGAAGTAAATAACTTCCGGATACCGTTTATTTAGTTAAAGCTCCTCCTCTGTTTATAGAGGAGGTGTCACGTAGTGACGGAGGAGTTCTTCCATTCTGAATTTTTAATTCTCAATTGAACAATTCTCAACTTCAAAAGAAAACTCCCTCCCCTCTTTCTGAGGTACTCCCTCTATAAACAGAGGGAGAGCTTTTATCGCTTGTCACGAAAAAAGCCACCTTCACTCTAACAAGCTATCCCTCAATAGCTAAGGATCAAATCGTGATAAGGTGAAGGCAAATTAAAGTAATTTTGTTTTGCTTAAAACAGCGGTAAAAGCCATAAAATCCCCCTCTGATATAATTCTTAAAGGACTTCAACATCCGTAAAAAGACATACGGTCGATTGAAAACAAACATACGGTCCTTTGTTTGCAAACGATAAGAGTTTGCGAACAAAGGACCGTATGCTAAAAACAAATATCCATTACAACCGAACCGGGTAATGGATATAATAAATTTATGGGTAATCTCTCAAACAGCAAGTACCAAACTATCAGAAAGGCAAATCGTCTTTCTCATCTGTTGCCGAGAAATCAGCAGGAGCACCGGTCGGAGCCATCGAGGCCATAGGTGCAGCAGAAGCATCCATCGGAGCACCTTGTCCGCGTTCCACTTTCCACGCACGAATATCATTATACCAGCGTCCGTTATATTCACGGCAATCAATATCAAAAGAAACAGTCATTTCTTCTCCGGCTTGTATTGCAAATTGATCAATCTTATCCCCCCAAAGGTTAAAACACATTTTTTTAGGATATTGATCATGAGTTTCTATCACATATTCTTGCTTTTTCCATTCTCCGTTTCGTCCCATTCCTGTTTGTAAAGGAAGTACAGCAATAATCTTTCCACTAAATTCCATGTCTATCATTTTAAATTTTCAAGATGCGAAGATACACTTTTCTACTTTAGGATACTAATTTATTTATTGCTTTTTTATTCCCTTTTTGTTAGGCTAACCCAATCTTTTTTCATAATTTTGTGCGACAGATATTCAGTATAATCATTAAATAAAATACAAATATGAAATTTATTGTTTCGAGTACAGCACTTTTCAGCCATTTGCAGGCAATAAGCCGTGTTATTAATTCAAAGAACACGCTGCCTATCCTCGATTGTTTTTTATTCCAATTGGTAGACGGAACTTTGTCCATTACAGCTTCTGACAACGAAACCACCATGGTCACTTCCCTTGAAACCAACGAATGCGATTCAGACGGAAAGTTTGCTATTTCATCGAAAACAATACTTGATGCTCTAAAAGAAATTCCGGAACAACCGCTGTCTTTTGACATTAACATGGATAATCTGGAAATTACCGTATTATATCAAAACGGTAAATATAGCGTAGTAGGACAAAATGCAGATGAATTTCCACAATCGGCAACACTCGGAGAAAGTGCCGTACGTGTAGAAATAGATGCAAATATCCTTATGTGCGGTATTAACCGTACACTTTTTGCCACAGCCGATGACGAACTTCGTCCGGTAATGAACGGAGTTTATTTCGATATTACCACTGAAGACATTACAATGGTAGCATCCGACGGACATAAACTTGTCAAGAACAGAACTACTGCTGTTAAAGGCAACGAAAGAGCAGCTTTCATTTTACCGAAAAAACCGGCTACTCTTGTCAAGAACTTACTTCCGAAAGAAAACGGTTCGGTTACTATAGAATTTGATGACCGTAATGCCGTACTTACATTAGAGAACTACCGCATGGTATGTCGCCTGATTGAAGGACGTTATCCTAACTATAACTCTGTTATTCCGCAGAATAACCCACATAAGGTGACCATCGACCGTCAGCAATTAATCAGTGCATTGCGTCGTGTTTCCGTATTCTCTTCACAAGCAAGCAGCCTTATTAAATTGCGTCTGCAAAATAACCAAATCGTTATTTCAGCGCAAGATATTGACTTCTCAACCTCAGCAGAAGAATCATTGACTTGTCAATATGACGGTAACCCGATGAGCATCGGTTTCAAATCAACATTCCTTATTGACATCTTAAACAACATTTCTGCAACGGAAGTGGTAATAGAATTGGCAGATCCATCTCGTGCAGGAGTAATAGTCCCTGTTGAACAAGAAGAAAATGAAGATTTGCTGATGCTATTGATGCCGATGATGCTTAACGACTAATTAAAATGAAATTAAACCTGAAAAATCCGATAGTTTTCTTTGATCTTGAGACTACGGGTACAAATATCAATGCAGATAGAATTGTAGAAATCTGTTATTTAAAAGTATACCCGAACGGGAATGAAGAAGCTAAGACTTTACGTATAAACCCGGGGATGCATATTCCTGAGGAGTCGTCTAAGATTCATGGTATCTACGATGAAGATGTAATCGATTGCCCTACTTTCAAAGAGGTGGCAAAAGATATAGCAAAAGATATTGAGGGTTGTGACCTTGCCGGATTCAATTCAAACCGCTTTGATATACCCGTATTGGCTGAGGAATTTCTACGAGCTGATGTAGATATAGACATGAGTAAACGAAAATTCATTGACGTACAAGTCATTTTCCATAAAATGGAACAGCGTACGCTTTCTGCCGCATATAAGTTCTATTGCGAAAAGAATCTGGAAGATGCACACACGGCCGAAGCGGATACACGTGCCACTTATGAGGTGCTCAAAGCACAGTTAGACCGTTATCCGGAATTAAAAAACGATATGGCTTTCTTGTCTGAATATTCCAGTTTCAATCGTAATGCCGACTTTGCAGGCAGAATTGTTTTTAACGACAATGGCGTAGAAGTATTTAACTTCGGCAAATATAAAGGACAGATAGTCGCGGAAGTTTTAAAGAAAGATTCGGGATATTACAGTTGGATACTCAACGGCGACTTCACACTCAACACAAAAAATGTGCTTACAAAGATAAGGTTACGCGAGTTGACCGGAAAATAACATAAAGAATATAATATGCCTTTAAAAGGGAAAAAGATAGTATTAGGTATTACAGGAAGTATCGCTGCCTACAAAGCAGCCTATTTAATTCGTGCACTCATCAAAAAAGGTGCGGAAGTACAAGTCGTTATTACTCCGTCCGGAAAAGAATTCATTACTCCTATTACTTTATCCGCACTAACCAGCAAACCGGTTGTCAGTGAGTTTTTCTCACAAAGAGACGGTACATGGAACAGCCATGTAGATTTGGGATTATGGGCGGATGTGATGATTATTGCACCGGCTACTGCCGCTACCATAGGAAAAATGGCAAACGGTATTGCGGACAATATGTTAATCACGACTTATTTATCCATGAAAGCCCCTGTATTCATAGCTCCGGCGATGGACTTGGATATGTACGCGCATCCTGCCACTCAGAAAAATCTGAATACGCTTCGTTCTTACGGTAACCGTATCATAGAACCGGGAGAAGGCGAATTAGCCAGTCATCTGGTAGGTAAAGGAAGAATGGAAGAGCCTGATAATATCGTTAAAGCATTAGAAGAATTTTTCATACAGCAAAACGAACTTTCAAAAAAAAAAATACTGATAACAGCAGGACCTACTTATGAAAAGATTGACCCTGTACGCTTCATAGGAAATTATTCTTCCGGCAAAATGGGATTTGCCCTTGCCGAAGAGTGTGCCAAACACGGTGCGGAAGTCACATTAATTTGCGGTCCGGTACAACTGACTACGAATCACTCGAATATCCATCGTATTGACGTAGAATCTGCCGAAGAAATGTATCAAGCGGCAACAAAGTATTTTCCGACAATGGATGCCGGTATCTTATGCGCTGCCGTAGCCGACTTTACAGCCGACCATATCGCCGATGAGAAAATCAAGCGTAAAGGTGATGAACTACATATTTGTTTGAAACCCACAAAGGATATTGCTGCGAGTATAGGCAAAATAAAGAAACCGAATCAGACATTGGTAGGTTTCGCTCTCGAAACCAATGACGAGCAACAAAATGCCCAAAGCAAACTGGAACGTAAGAACTTTGACTTTATCGTCTTAAACTCTTTAAACGATAAAGGTGCAGGATTCCGATGCGATACAAACAAAATCACGATAATAGATAAAATAAAAGCCACCGAATACCCGTTAAAATCTAAAGCATTAGTGGCAAAAGATATCATTGACAGATTAACAGAATATATCAAATGAACAAGAAAAAGATAAAAACGGGAATAAGGATGATCGGGGTCATCGCTGTTGTATTAGCCATAGGCGGTATAATCCTATCACTGTTATACAAACATTACCAACATGCCATCTGCTACTTTCTGATTGCAGCTGGTATGTCGTCACTTTTATATATAAACAGAAAATAGCTTTGCTCTATGGATAAGATAAGATATATCAGTCTGATTTTGATTATGTTTCTCGCCCTCACAGCTAAAGCACAGAGCAATAGCGGGGAGATGAACTGCAAGGTCACTGTTAATTCCTCCCAGATACAGGGTACGAACAGCCAAGTATTCACTACTTTAGAAAATGCTATAAAAGAATTTATCAATGACCGTAAATGGACTTCCGCACAATATTCTCCGGTAGAGCGTATTGCCTGCACTTTCAATATCACCGTAAAGGAATATGATGAAAGCGGGGGAGCTTTCAAATGTGAGCTGATCGTTCAATCCAACCGACCGGTCTATAATTCTAATTACAATACGATATTACTCAACTTCAAGGATGTAAACTTTACCTTTAATTATTTAGAGTATGATCCGTTGGAGTTTAAAGACAACATCATAGATAATAACCTCACGGCCGTACTTGCTTACTATGTCTACCTGATAATCGGACTGGATATGGACTCCATGTCGCCAATGGGTGGAACAGATGTATTACATATTGTAGAAAACATCGTAAGTTCTGCGCAAACATTGGGTGAAACGGGATGGAAAGCATTCGATGATTCCAAGAACCGGCATGCTATTATCAATGACTACATGGATGGAGGTATGAAACCGTTTCGACAAATGATGTACGACTATCACCGTTTGGGACTGGATGAAATGTCGCAGAATGCGGATCGTGGAAGAGCCAAGATCACAGAATCATTAGGATTGCTGAAACAAGCCAAAGAAAATAAGGCGATGTCTTCCCTACCCCAGATATTTATTGATTCCAAAAGAGACGAACTGATAAATATCTATTCCAAAGGTACGCAAAAGGAACGTGAAGAAGTCTATGATATGTTAATGGAGATAAATCCTGCTCAATCAACCGAATGGGAAAAAATTAAGTCTACTCAGTAATATGTTGCAATCTATCTATATACAAAACTATGCGCTGATTGATACACTTGATATCAGTTTTGAAAAAGGATTCTCTGTTATCACAGGAGAAACCGGTGCAGGTAAATCAATCATTCTCGGAGCTATCGGTCTATTACTCGGACAACGTGCAGATACGAAAGTAATAAAGAATGGCGCCGGCAAATGTGTCATTGAAGCTCGCTTCAACATATCTGCCTACGATATGAAAGACTTCTTTGAAGAGAATGAGCTTGAATATGATTCACAAGAATGTATATTACGCCGTGAACTTCAGGCATCCGGTAAATCAAGAGCGTTTATAAATGATACCCCCGCTCCACTCAGTGCCATGAAAGAACTGGGAGAACAATTGATCGATGTTCACTCCCAGCATCAAAACTTACTGTTAAGCCATGAAGAGTTTCAGTTAAACGTATTGGATATTCTGGCAAATGATGAAGAAGAACTGGGTAAGTACAAATCTGCATACCAACAATATAAAGAAATCATCCGGCAACTGGAAAAGCTGAAAGATGATGCTGAAAGAAATAAAGCGGATGAAGATTACATCCGTTTCCAACTGGAGCAACTCGATGAAGCAAAGTTGTCCGAAGATGAACAGGAATTGTTGGAGCAAGAAGTTGACGTACTAAGCCATGCCGAAGAAATTAAAGCAGGATTATATAAGGTGGAACAAACCCTCACCGGTGATGAAGAAGGTATACTGCCTGTGCTCAAAGATAATCTTAATACTTTAAGAAATCTGCAGAAAGTGTTTCAAGCAGCAGAGGAGTTGTCTTCACGAATGGAAAGTTGCTACATTGAGCTCAAAGACATAGCACAGGAAATAAGTAATCAGGAAGAAGAAGTGGAATTCAATCCTGAAAGGCTGGATTTTGTGAATGAGCGTTTGAACCTCATCTATTCATTAGAACAAAAGCACAGGGTACAAACCGAGAAAGAATTGATAGAAATAGCCGAAGGTTTCCGTACTCGTCTTAATGCCATCACCTCGTTCGATGAACGGATTGAAGAGCTGGAAGCCGAGAAAAACAACCAATGCAAAGAAGTGAAGAAGCTGGCTGGCGAACTGACCAAGAAACGATGTAAAGCCGCCAAAGAGATTGAAAATCAAATGCGTCCCCGGCTCATCCCGTTGGGCATGCCTAATGTACGTTTTGAAGTAGAACTGACAGACAAGAAAGAGCCTGATGCCACAGGTGCAGACAATGTTACTTTTCTTTTCTCTGCCAATAAGAACGGAAAACTTCAACCGATTTCCTCTGTTGCCTCCGGCGGTGAGATAGCCCGTGTCATGCTCTCCATCAAAGCCATGATTAGCGGCATTGTTCATCTGCCTACCATTATCTTTGATGAAATAGATACGGGAGTTTCCGGTGAGATTGCCGATAAGATGGCATCTATCATGCAGGAGATGGGAAAATGTATGCAGGTTATCAGCATTACCCATCTGCCTCAAATAGCAGCAAAAGGGATTACCCACTATAAAGTATTCAAACAAGACAATGAAAAAGAAACAAGCAGCAACATCCGCTTGTTAAGCAAGGAAGAACGTATAGAAGAAATAGCGCATATGTTGAGCGGAGCCACATTGACAGAAGCTGCAATCAACAATGCCAAGGAGTTATTAAAACAATAAGATACAATTATATAAATGGAAAATAGCGAAATGATATTCGGTGTTCGTGCCGTCATCGAAGCCATTCAGGCAGGGAAAGAGATAGATAAGATTCTAGTTAAAAAAGACATTCAAAGCGACTTATCCAAAGAGCTCTTTGCCGCACTGAAAGGACTGCTTATCCCGGTACAACGCGTTCCGATTGAGAAGATAAACCGTATTACCAAGAAGAACCACCAAGGAGTAATTGCATTCATTTCTGCCGTGACCTATCAAAAGACCGAAGATTTGGTCCCTTTCTTATTCGAACAGGGAAAAACACCTTTCTTCGTTATGTTGGATGGTATCACCGATGTACGTAACTTCGGAGCAATAGCCCGTACCTGCGAGTGTGCCGGTGTGGATGCCGTCATTATCCCCGCACGCAACAGTGTAAGCGTAAACGCCGATGCGATGAAAACCTCCGCCGGTGCACTTCATACATTGCCGGTATGCCGTGAACAAAGTCTGACGCAAACCATCAAATTTCTGAAAGACAGTGGATTTAAGATTGTCGCAGCCACAGAGAAAGGCGATTATGATTATACTAAAGCCAATTATAAAGATCCTCTTTGCATTATTATGGGTGCGGAAGATACGGGTGTACCCTACGAACATCTGTCATTGTGTGATGAATGGATTAAAATCCCTCTCCTCGGCACAATCGAATCGCTCAATGTATCTGTCGCAGCAGGCATATTAATCTATGAGGCTATCAAACAACGCGGATTCAACGAATAACCAATTAACCCCAAATACCATGAAGAAACTGTTACTTATACTTCTTTGTTTATCTTCTCAGTGGATAATGGCACAAAAGGATGCGCCAAAATGGGTGGATAAGGCTAAACGGGCAGTATTTTCAATCGTCACCTATGATCAGGAAGATAAATTGATGAATACAGGAAATGGATTCTTTATCAGCGAAGATGGAATTGCATTGTCCGACTATACCTTGTTTAAAGGAGCTCAACGGGCGGTAATCATTACTTCGGAAGGCAAACAGATGCCGGTCAAAAACATTATGGGAGTAAACGATATGTATGATATTGTCAAGTTTCGTGTAGATGTAGACAAGAAAGCTCCTGGGACACTGAGTGTTGCGACAGAAGCTCCGGAAAAAGGAACCGAAGTGTACTTACTGCCCTACTCCACCAAGAAAGACCGTACATGCACAATCGGTACAGTCAAAGAAGTGTCACCTTTGCCCGGAGGGTATCATTACTACACACTGGATATTCCTTCTAATGAAAAGATGGTAAGTTGCCCTGTTACAACGGCAGACGGACAGGTATTCAGCATGATTCAGGCAGATGTTTCCGGTAATAAGACAGAAAGTTATGCCATCAGCGCTGCTTTCGCCAAGGATCTGTCCATCAATGTCCTATCTCTGAATAATGCCGCTTTAAAAAGCATCGGCATAAAGAAAGCACTCCCCGACACGGAAGAACAAGCGTTAGTATATCTGTTAATGAGTGCGAGTACGATGGACTCTAATGATTACCTGCAACTGTTGAATGACTTTATCGAGCAATATCCTAATAGTCCGGAAGGTTATACACGCCGTGCAAACTATTACGTTTACAATCTCAAGGATGAACAGCATTTCGCTTTAGCGGAAGCAGACTTGAACACTGCATTAAAACTGACAGATAAGAAGGACGAAGTATATTACAACAAAGCAAAACTTATCTATGCTAACGAGATCGACCAATCACCTTTCAAATACAAAAACTGGGGATACCCGGAAGCATTGGAGGAAGCTGGCAAAGCATTAGCAGTCAATCAACTCCCACTCTATCAGCAGTTACGCGGTGACATCTATTTTGCCATGCAAGATTATCCTAAAGCCTACGAATGTTACAGTATTGTAAACCAAAGTAATCTTGTATCTCCGGCAACATATTACAGCGCAGCCAAAACAAAAGAGTTAATGAAAGCCGATGAAACAGAAGTCATTGCCTTACTGGATAGTGCTATCAATCTTTTCTCAAAACCGCTACCGGAAGACGCCGGACCATATTTGTTCGAACGTGCTCAACATAAGGAGAACAAAGAGATGTATAAAGAAGCTGTCGACGATTATGATGAATACTATCATGTTGTAAATGGTAAAGTAAATGATTTATTCTATTACTATCGTGAACAGGCCAATTATAAATCAAGAAACTTCAAACGCGCTTTGGAAGATATTCAAAAAGCACTGGAGATTAGTCCGAAAGACGTTACTTACCTAGCCGAACTCGGAGCAATCAATCTGCGTGTTGCCCGTTATGAAGAAGCGATAAAAAACTTACAGGATGCTCTTGCCATCGATCCTAAGTTCGCCGCTTGTTACCGTCTCATCGGTTTCTGTCAAATACAGCTCAATCAGAAAGATAAAGCCTGTGAGAACTTTGCCAAAGCCAAAGAATTAGGAGATGAAGCGGTAGAAAGCCTTATACAGAAGAATTGCCAATAATCGGGATTCTTCCCCTTTGAGAACATCAAAATAGACAAGCTGAAAACGCCTAAGGGAGCGTTGGCTTACGCTCCAGTAGCTATAAGCCAACGCTCCTTTAGGCGTTAGGCATCACTCCCTTGAGCGAAAAGCAACGCTCCCTTGAGTGATTTTACAAAGGTACGGTCCGTTGCAAACAAACATACGGTCCGTTGATTACAAACTCCTATCGTTTGCAAACAAACGACCGTATGCTGAATAACAGGTATCAATATGCGCTATCTACCGACAGTATAACGACTTCTTCCGTCTTATCATCCACCCGAAAACGATCATCACTCCGTTCGCCTACCAACCAAGCAATTTTCTCACCGGAACATACGACATAAGTTTCCTCTTTCGCTTTGCGTGAAAACTTGCGATCCGTCAGGTAATCACTGACCAACTTCTTACCCTTCATACCAAAAGGAATAAATGAATCGCCGGCTTTCCAATGACGGATGGTTAACGGGAAAGTCAGCTTTCGTGTATCTAAGCAAGCAACATTCCGTTCTTTCGGTATCCGGAAATCAGGAGTATAAACTTCCTTTGTCACATAGATGCTTTTCTCTTTATAATAAATCAATTCACCCTTATCGGGCAATTCTTTAGGCAAATCATCCGTTTTCGATACTTCGTCAAGCCTCTGTAATAGTAAATATGTACGATCTTTCAAGATACGCCAACCGGCAGAAAAAAACTGTTTGCCGGGTTGTCCGTCAAGACTCCGAAAGATTTCATCTGTTTGCGATGCATTAAATCCCAATGGAGATATCAATTCAAAAAGCAAGGATTTAGGAGCAGACTCATCCAACAGGCGTTCAATCGAAATGCCTTGTTCATCCAGCACACGCTGTCTACCCTCATCCATCACCTTATTATATATATGCGCAGCTTCTTCCAGACGGGAAGCCGTAGCTGCAATGCTCTCTTTCACCGAAGGATTGATAGATTCCATCATCGGAAGAATATTCAAGCGAATTTTATTACGCATATATTCGTCCTGCATATTCGTGCTATCTGTTACAAAATCCTGCCCTAAACTACCGAGATAACTCAATATATCATCCCGTCCCACCTCAAGTAGCGGACGGACGATAAAACCATTTCTTGCACGGATTCCGCATAATCCATTAATCCCCGTACCCCGAATCAGGTTCAAAAGAAAGGTTTCCACACTATCGTCACGATGATGCGCAATGGCAATCACATCAAAACTTCCTTCTTTACGAAGCTGTTCAAACCAGCTATAACGCAACTCACGTGCAGCCATCTCTATCGACAAGTGATGCTCTTGTGCATATTCTTTTGTTTCAAAATGAACGATATGCAACGGTACGTCACAGGTACGGCAAAGCATCTTTACAAATTCCTCATCCCGGCAAGATTCTTCTCCACGCAAATGAAAATTGCAATGAGCTGCTTCACAACAATACCCCAACTGCAACAACAAACGCAGTAGAGCCACCGAGTCCGCTCCACCGCTAAGAGCAACTAACACTTTGTCATTCAACGACAAAAGCTTCCCTCTATCTATATATTCAGCAACTTGATTATGTAACATATTGCAAATATACTTCTTTATTCTTATCTCATAGCCACCTCTCACTATTTAAAAACGTTCTAAATAATTTGTTCAACTAAGAAGAATCACATATCTTTGCAGACAAATAAAAAGAAGTATGCGTCTATCCGAATTGAAAACCGGCGAAAAAGGTGTCATTGTCAAGGTATTAGGACACGGAGGATTCCGCAAACGTATTGTGGAAATGGGATTTATCAAAGGCAAAACAGTCGAAGTTATCCTGAACGCCCCATTAAAAGACCCGATTAAATATAAAATATTAGGCTATGAAATTTCTCTCCGCAGACAGGAAGCGGATATGATTGAGATTATTTCCGAACAGGAAGCGAAAGAGCATAAACAGGAAATAGTGGATTATCATGGTTCTATCAACGAAGATATAGAATTATCTGAAAAAGATATTCAGGAAATAGCACTCAGAAGACGCAGAACCATAAATGTAGCCCTTGTTGGTAATCCGAACTGCGGTAAAACTTCCCTTTTTAACTTAGCCTCGGGCGCACACGAACATGTGGGAAATTACAGTGGCGTCACGGTAGATGCCAAGGAAGGCTTCTTCGAATTTGAAGGATACCGATTTAAAATCGTGGATCTCCCCGGCACTTACTCACTATCCGCCTATACACCCGAAGAGTTGTACGTTCGCCGTCATCTGATAGACGAGACTCCTGATGTGGTTATCAACGTAGTGGATGCCTCCAACTTAGAGCGCAATTTATATCTGACTACACAGCTGATAGACATGAATGTGCGTATGGTGGTAGCTCTGAATATGTATGACGAACTGGACGCAAGTGGTAATACGCTAGATTACGAACTATTAGGAAAGTTGTTCGGTGTGCCGATGATACCGACTGTCTGCAAGCGTGAGATCGGTGTCAAACAATTGTTTGACCAGGTGGTAAACGTTTACGAGAATGCAGATATAATCAGCAGTGAGATGGCATCCCGGATGCAACCTGTCAAACAACACATAGAAGAACATCTTGAAAGGCATGAACAACGCTTGCAGAAACGTTCGAGAAACTGCAAAAGGATGGAGCATATTACTCAACATATAGAAAAACATGAGGAGCATTTCAAAGAACATTTGGAAGAGCATATAACCCGAAAGATGAAGTCGCCCGTTATCCGCCATATTCACATCAATCATGGACCGGAACTGGAGCGCGCCATAGATAGTGTAAAAGAGGAAATATGCAAGAACGAAAATATCCGTCATAAGTATTCAACCCGCTTCCTCTCTATAAAGCTGTTAGAGAACGACAAAGAAATTGAACGGTTTATCCGGACATTGCCGAATAACAAAGAAATTCTTGAGAAAAGAGACAAAGCCATCAAGCGCATTCAAGAGACATTGAATGAGGATAGCGAATCAGCAATTACCGATGCCAAATATGGTTTTATCAGCGGTGCATTGAAAGAAACCTTTACAGACAACCACTTGGAACAGCAACAAACAACGAAAGTATTGGATTCCATCTTCATACACAAGATATGGGGATTTCCAATCTTCTTCCTGTTGATGTATCTGATGTTCGAAGGAACATTTACCATTGGTGAATATCCGATGATGGCTATCGAATGGTTAGTTGATTTATTCGGCAATTTCATTAGAGAAACAATGAGCGAAGGTCCGCTGAAAGATATGCTAGTCGACGGAATCATCGGCGGTGTAGGAAGTGTAATCGTCTTTCTGCCCAATATTCTGATTCTATACTTCTGTATCTCCATAATGGAAGACTCCGGATATATGGCACGTGCCGCATTTATCATGGATAAAATCATGCATAAAATGGGATTGCATGGCAAATCATTCATTCCGTTAATAATGGGATTCGGTTGCAACGTCCCCGCAATCATGGCCTCACGTACCATCGAAGACCGTAAAAGCCGATTGATAACAATGCTGATAAATCCACTTATGTCATGCAGCGCCCGACTGCCGATCTATCTTGTACTTGTAGGAGCATTCTTTCCCAATCAGGCAAGTTTGGTGTTACTGAGTATTTATGTAGCAGGTATTTTATTAGCTGTAATTATGGCCCGACTATTCAACCGTTTCCTTATCAAAGGAGAAAGCACTCCATTCGTAATGGAACTTCCCCCTTACCGAATGCCGACAGCCAAATCTATTTTCCGGCATACTTGGGAGAAAGGAGCCCAATACTTACGTAAGATGGGAGGTATCATTATGATAGCATCCATCATCATCTGGTTCTTGGGCTACTATCCTAATCATAATGACTACAATTCAGTAGCCGAGCAACAGGAAAATTCATATATCGGACAAATCGGTAAAGCTATCGAACCTGTCATCGAGCCTCTTGGTTTTGATTGGAAATTAGGTATCGGACTGATCTCCGGTGTAGGTGCGAAAGAGTTGGTAGTTAGTACGCTTGGCGTACTTTATACAAATGAGTCAGACGTTGAAAACGTAAATCTATCCGAGCGCATTCCAATTACCCCATTAGTGGCTTATTGCTATATGCTGTTCGTTCTCATTTATTTCCCTTGTATTGCCACAATTGCTGCCATTCGGCAAGAATCAGGCAGTTGGAAGTGGGCTTTATTTGCAGCCGGATATACCACCATATTGGCATGGATAGTATCCTTTGCCGTATTCCAGATAGGAAGTCTATTCACATAATTGAACCGAATAGTAACTGATTTGTTTATGTAACATGAGTTTACAAGAAATTATAGTCATAGTTGTCGTTTTTTTCTGCGTTAGTTACGTTGGAACTCGCATCTTTCGTTTCTTCCAAGAAACAAAAGGTGGGAAAAATCCCTGCATCAATTGTAACTGTGATTGCATCCTGAGAGATCAACTAGAGAAAAAGAAGCAAGAATGTAGAAGAAACAGACAAAAAACAAAGAAAAATTGCTGCGGATAGTTGCTATTTTCAAAATAAGTTCTACCTTTGCAACCGCAAACAAAAAGACAAGGTTCCTTGGATGAGTGGCTTAGTCAGTGGTCTGCAAAACCATGTACGGCGGTTCGAATCCGCCAGGAACCTCAAGCAAAGCTCCGAAACTACTGATAATAAAGAGTTTCGGAGCTTTTCGTTTCTTGGAGGTACGCAAATAGGGGCGCAGATAGGATCAACGTAAAAACCTGAGGGATTAAGTCTAAATTCT
>ENA-USUG01000328-USUG01000328.1-human-gut-metagenome-genome-assembly--contig:-NODE-328-length-78029-cov-21.384814_pt1 | contig 78029 bp, 61 predicted proteins | sample MGYA00250059_ERZ773394 | MGnify/ENA primary metagenome ERZ773394 (study PRJEB29103, sample SAMN06111957) | human gut metagenome | biome: human gut; feature: ankylosing spondylitis patient; material... | reverse complement strand
AGCCCCTACCTCGGCAAAAACGGCCACATTGCGGTCAAGACCAATTCCATTCCCCGCGCGGCGGCGGAGCTTGCCAAGAATGGCTTCACGCTTGACGAGTCCACCGCCAAGTACAAGGGCGAGAAGATGGTTGCGGTGTATCTCAAGCAGGAATTCGGCGGCTTCGCCGTGCACCTGCTGCAGAAGTAAGGGAGGAACGAACGATGAAATTTCTGACTTTCGGTGAGATCATGCTGCGCCTGAAGGCGCCCGGACAGGAGTGCTTCTTCCAGTCCCCGATGCTCGAAGCCACCTTCGGCGGCGGCGAGGCGAATGTTGCCGTCTCCCTTGCCAACTACGGCGAGGACGCGGCGTTCCTGACGGTCCTGCCCGATAACGCCATTGCGGACGCCTGCAAGGCGGAGCTGCGCCGCTTCGATGTGGATACCAAGCGCATCGTCACGGGCGAGGGCCGCATGGGCATCTACTATCTCGAGGGCGGCGCGAACCAGCGCCCGAGCAAGGTCGTCTACGACCGCGCGTGGTCTGCCATCGCGCTGGCCAAGCCCGGCGATATCGACTGGGACAAGGCGTTCGACGGCGTGGAGTGGTTCCACATCACCGGCATCACGCCCGCCATCAGCGAGAGCGCGATGGAGCTTTCCGTCGAGTCCGTCAAGGAGGCGAAGAAGCGCGGCATCACCGTCTCCTGCGACCTCAACTACCGCAAGAACCTCTGGAAGTACGGCAAGAAGGCGAGCGAGGTCATGCGCGAAATCGCCAAGTATGTCGACGTGGCCATCGCCAACGAGGAAGACGTGCAGAAGTCCCTTGAGATCACCGTGGACGATGTGAACGTCGAGTCCGGCGAGCTGGACCGCGCAAAGTACAAGGCGCTCGGCGACAAAGTGCTTGCGGCGTATCCCGATATGAAGATGATTGCCATCACGCTGCGCGAGAGCCACAGCGCGGATTGGAATGGCTGGGCGGCCTGCCTGAACGACGGCAAGGACTTCTACGTTTCCAAGAAGTACGAGATCCGCGACATCGTGGATCGCGTCGGCGGCGGCGACAGCTTTGCCGGCGGCCTGCTCTACGGTCTCAACCACTATGAGGACAAGCAGTCCGCGCTGGAGTTTGCCGTGGCAGCGAGCTGCCTGAAGCACTCGGTCATCGGCGACTTCAACCGCGTGAATGTTTCCGACGTGACCAAGCTCATGGGCGGCGACGGCACCGGAAGAGTGCAGAGGTAAAGCGGATGAGCTGCTTTTACTGCGAAAAGGACGAGCGGCTACTGGCGCTGATGACGCCGCTGACTGAGCTTCAGTGGTCGGATGTTTATCTTTTCAACGACCAGAAGCACAAGGGACGCTGCGTCGTGGCGCTCAAAGGCCATCACGACGAGATGTTCGAGCTCGATGACGAGCAGCGCAGCGGTTTTTTTGCCGAGGTTTCCCTCGTGGCGCACGCGATCGCGAACTACACGAAGGCAGATAAGATCAACTACGCGATCTACGGCGATATCGTTTCGCATTTCCATGTGCACCTCGTTCCGAAGCATCGGGACGGTTTGCAGTGGGGCGGACCCTTTACCGATACGCTGCCGAAGGTGACGCTGAGTGCGGAGGAATTCAAAGCGGTCGGCGACGGCCTTCTCGGCGAGCTGGAAAAGCTGAAAAAATGATAAAAAATGGGATGTACCGCTCGGTACATCCCATTTTTTGTCGGTCAGGATCATTCCATATAGGCGCCCTTCATGGGGCTCACGGCATGCTCGGCATAACGCTTGAGCAGGCCTTTTTTGTATTTGGGCGGCTTTGCCTGCCAGCGCGCGCGGCGCGCGGCAAGAATGGCGTCGATCTCGCCGGGCGTTTTTTCCTCGCCCTTCACGCCGACGATCGCCAGCACGCGGCCGGGAACATCAATGCGGATCAGATCGCCCTCTTCCACCAGCGCGATCGGCCCGCCGACAGCAGCCTCGGGGCTGACGTGGCCGATGACCGGGCCGCGGCTTGCGCCGGAAAAGCGCCCGTCGGTGATGAGAGCTACGCTGGAAGCGAGCGCCGGGTCTGCGCAGATGGCCTCGCCGGTATAGAACATCTCAGGCATCCCGCTGCCGCGCGGACCCTCATAGCGGATAAAGACCGCGTCGCCGGGGCGGACGTCGCCGTGCAGCACGGCCGCGATGCACGCTTCCTCGCTGTCGTAGGGCTTTGCTCGCAGCGTGACCTGAAACATCTCTTTGGGGCAGGCGGTGTGCTTGATGACGCAGCCCTCGGGGGCGAGGTTGCCCTTGAGGATGGCAATGCTGCCGTCTGTGCCCTTGGCGTTTTCGAACGTGCGGATGATGTCGGTGCGCAGCGGCCTGCGGCTCAGATGTGCGGCTTTTTCGCGCAGCAGCTCGTCGCAGTGCTCGTAAAAGCCGCTCTTTTTCAGCGCGTCCAGATTTTCGCCGAGCGTTTTCCCAGTCACCGTCATTGCGTCGAGGTGCAGCATGGAGCGGATCTCCTCCATCACGCGGGGGACGCCGCCGGCATAGTAGAAATACTGCGCGGGCCAGTCGCCGGAGGGACGGATGTTGAGCAGATAGTGCGCCCCGCGGTGCATCCGGTCGAAGGTGTCAGCATCGATCTCGATGCCGAATTCGTGCGCGATGGCGGGCAGGTGCATCGTCGCGTTGGTGGAGCCGGAGATCGCGGCGTGGACCATGACGGCGTTTTCAAAGCTTTCTTTGGTCACGATGTCCTGCGCGCGGATGCCCCGCTCCACCAGCTTGAGCAGCTGGACGCCCGCGTCGTAAGCGGCCTTTTTAAGCTCCGGGGCGGTGGCGGGCATCAGCGCGGTGCCAGGCAGCATCAGCCCGAGGGCCTCGGCCATGATCTGCATGGTGGAGGCTGTGCCCATAAAGGAGCACGCGCCGCAGCTGGGGCAGGCGTTGTGCTTATAATAGCGCAACTGCTGGCTGGAGATGACGCCGGTTTTTTCCCATGCGTCGAATTTGCCGATCTGCTCGAGCGTCAAGAGCTCGTTGATCGCGCAGGCGGGATCCTGCACGGTGTATTCCTCCGACAGGGGATGGGCTTCCATGACGCCGCCGGTGACGACGATGGCGCTCATTTCCTTGAGCCGCCCGATGCTCATCAGCATGGCGGGAACGGCCTTGTCGCAGCTTGCGATGAATATGCCGCCGTCAAATCCGCTTGCGTTCGCCTGCGCCTCCACCAGATCGACGATGGCTTCACGGTGGGCGAGGGAGTAATTGATGCCGTCGTGTCCCTGTGCGATACCGTCGCACAGATCGGTGGCAAAATAGCGGGCGGCTTTGCCGCCGTGCTCGTTGACCGCCTGCACGGCCTGTCTTACAAATTGATCGAGATGCGCGCTGCCGGGATGGCTGTCGCCAAAGGTGCTCTCCACCATGATCTGGGGTTTGCTCAGATCATCAATCGTCCATCCCATGCCGATCTTCAGCGGATCGCTCTCTGGTGCAAGTGCGCGTATCTGCTGAGAATGTAATTCCATTATAGACCCCTCCCCGTACAATTTGTCATTTTGAAGCGAAAATCATCAGATAATTTCTTGACATATTATAACGAAGTATGCCGAGGCTGACAAGTAAAAATAGTGTGATTTTGCGCATCCGGAAGAGGAGAGCTTTTGAGACGCTGTGTGCCGGAGGGTGAAAGAGAACAGATCATGCTGGCGTCAGTCAGCGGCGTCGGTGCAGTAAAAAACGTAACGCTTGGCGTGTTCAACAGTGAGAAACTCCAATACGAATCGCAACAATTTAGCGTAAGTGTTTGAGGGTATAAGGGAAGGGACGAATGGAACTGCTCTGCAATACGGCTATGCAATACTACATCATCTGCAAGGTCAGGTGTAGTATGCGTAGTCCTGAGACAACAATAAAGCCGTGCGAGGGCAATCGGACGAAATGGGTTCGACTCACAGAATAAGGAATTATTATAGCGAGGAGGGTTAGACACTCGAAACATAAAAAAATATACATTTCAGATAATAGGACAGGAAGTAGATCCGTCCTTAGAGAGAATTATTTCTTAGTGTCCGGTAGCAGCTGTTGCTTTATGATGAAAAGGTGATCCGGGAGAATGACTATGTGCCCAGCAGCGTTGCCAGAACGCTCAAGTCCAGAAAGAGCGGGATCATCACTGTGATCGTGCACACCCTGCGCTATCAGGTCGGAGCACAGACCGTGACCGGGATCAATGAAGTGTGCAACCGCTACGGCTACGGAACGATGGTCTGCTGCAGCGAAAATGATCCGGCGAAGGAGCTTCAGGCGATCCAGCTTTGCCTGAACCAGCAGGTCGAGGGATTTGTGATCGTTCCCGCAGTAGAGCCAATCGAACCGTATCAGGCGATCTGTGAAAAAGGAACGCCGGTGGTATTGTGTACGCGAAATCTTCCGGGGTGGCCTTACGGCAGCGTTTATGTTCGGCATGAACGAAAACGAGGCCGTTGCCATGGTCGGCCGGACGGAGACACGGGTGCCGGAGGCAATCGACGCATTGCTCCACGGCGAACCGGAACGGAAAAAGGCGGTATTTGCGATCAATACGCACACGCTTTTTCTGGTGCTTCGAGAGCTTGAACACCGTAAGGTGCGTATTCCAGATGATCTGGGTGTGTGCGGCTACGATGCGTTAGGCTGGTCAGAGCTGGTCTATCCGGGAATTTCCTCGATTTACCAGCCGATGCGTCAAATGGGCGTACAGGCAGGGGAAAAGATCATTGAGGCACTGCAAAATGGAACGATGAGTCAGGGGACTGACGAACTGGAAGGGGAACTGACCTTCCGCTACGGTGAAAGCGCCGATCGGCGACAATCTCTTTTTCCGTCAGGCGCTCGACATGGCGCAGGAGGGAGATGTGATCGTGGTAGATGGCGGCAGCGGATGCAACCGCTCGCTGGCCGGAGAGATCATGCTGCGCTTCGCCTGCAAAAAGGGCATCGCGGGCATCGTGGTAGACGGTTGCCTGCGCGATCTGGACGGCAAAAACGTCGCTTTTCTCGGCAGCTATAGCGAGCTCTATCACTGAAGCTCAAAACCCAGGCGATCAGTGGATTTGTGAGAATAAGACCCATATCTGAAAAAAGAGATGGAAAGAAGCCTGACTTCTTTCCATCTCGATTTATATGAAGGAATGCGATGTGCGAATGAGAAATAATCAGGGAAACCGCCGACTTTCTCAGCGCTCTTTTGCACCGTTTGGGAGAATCGTGGAGATAGACAAAAACTGCCGTGTACGCGAGTAAAAGGTGATGGATATTTACCGCAAACATACCGTTGCGGTAGGGAGCTGATTGTGTTATGATTCATCAAAAAGGCACAGGCCCGGCCTGTTTTCCCGCATCCTGCGGCACAGGATAATAGGAAAACGGAAACGGCGGGCGGGACCTTGAAAATTGACAAAACAGAAAGGATCACTTGACGATGAAACCCAAATTTGATGGCTACGCGGCGCAGTACGACGCCTGGTTTATGGAAAACGAAAACGTGTTCCAGAGCGAATTCCGCCTGTTTGAAAAGGCGCTCGGCGATATTTCGGGCAAGCGCGTGCTCTCCGTCGGCTGCGGCAGCGGCCTGTTCGAGAGTATGATCGACTGCAAGAACATCGAGGGCGTTGAGCCCTCGCGCGACATGGGCGCGATCGCGCAGAAGCGCGGCATCAACGTCATCGCCTTCGGCGCGATCGAGGAGGTCGAGCTTGAGGAGAACGCCTACGACATCATCTATTTGAACGGCAGCTCCAGCTATATGGAGGACCTGACGCGCGCGTTCGACGTGTGCAAAAAGGCGCTCAAGCCGAACGGCAAGTTCATTTCGCTGGATGTGCCCAAGGAGAGCGCGTTCGGCTTCATGTACCTTCTCGCCAAGGCCGTTGGCACGTTCGACCACCCGTCCCTGCGCGGCGTCATGCCCAAGCTGCCGTATCCGCTCGAGCTGTGCTGCGCGGGCGTGTGGCACTCGACCGAGGAAAAGGTCGACGCGCTCAAATCGCTCGGCTTCCACGATTTTGACTTCTATCAGACACTCTTGAAGAACCCCATGTACACCAACGAGAGCGTGGAGGACGTCGTCCCCGGCTACCAGAGCGGCGGCTACGTCGCGCTCATCGCCCACAAATGAGCGGGGAGAACGGCGTGAAGCTCTCCGAGAGGATCTACGAGCGGGCAAAGGCGCTCTGGCCGCGGTATCTGACCCATCCGTTTGTGACGGAGATGGTGGACGGCACGCTGCCGAGAGAGAAGTTCCGCTATTATATGGTGCAGGATTATCTGTACCTGCGGGATTACGTGAAAATTTTTGCGGCGATCCTTCAGAAAACCGACGACTTCGAGCAGATCCGCTTTTTGAGCGGGGAGATGGCGAACACGATCGACGAGACGTTCCGCACGCATCTTCCGTACATGAAGCGCCTCGGCGTCACGGAGGAGGAGATCGCCGATGCGCGCCCGCACATCGACAACAGCGCCTACAGCCATTACATGCTCTGCGAGGCGCAGGCGGGGGATGTGCTGACGGGGCTCGTGACGCTTTTGAATTGCTCGTGGAGCTATGCGTATATTGCCGAGCAGATGGTGGAGCGCTGCCCAAGCGCCCTGCACGATGAGAACTACGGCGCGTGGTTCGCGGGCTACGTTTCCGAGGAGTACCGGCAGACGAATCAGGCCTTGATCGACCGGATCGACGCGCTCGCCGAAGTGATCGACGAAAAGAAGGCGCAGCGGCTCTGCGAGATCTTCGAAAATTGCTGCCTTTTTGACCTGCGCTTCTGGGACATGGTCTACACGATGGGCGAGAACTGAACAGGAAAGAAAAGCCGGAGCAGCCTGAGCTGCTCCGGCTTTTTCATTGAAAAGAAAGGAAATTCACGGTTCCACGTTGGCGTGCTCCATCAGGTCGATGAGTACGCGGATGCCCTGCAAATACGAGCGGACGGGAAGACGCTCGTTCGTGCCGTGCACGCCGGAGGCGGCCTCCGCAGGCTCGGTCATAAACGGGCTGCACCGCAGGCACGTGTCGCAGATCTCCTCATAGCGGTGCGCGTCCGTCGCGCCCGCGGTCATCGACGGGATGAACACGACGTCCGGGAAGTAGCGCTGCATGCTCTCGACGACCCTGCGATAGCCGTAGCCGTCGCGCTTTGCGATGGCGGAGGGGTCGTTCGCTTGCAAAAAGCGCATCTCGACGCCTTTGTCCTGTACGGCCTCACGGCAGTGGGCCATGACGCTCTCGACCGTGTCTCCGTCCGCCAAGCGGAAGTTGATGACCGCGGTCATGTCCTGCGGCATCACATTGCACGCGGCGCTGCCGCCGTGGATCATCGTGGGCGCGATGGTGGTGGTGACAAACGGGAAGAGGTCGGGCGAGCCCATGCAGCAGGCCGCGATGGCGTCCGCGTTGCCCGCAACATCCTGCACAAGAGTCTTGAGCGGCTCCTCGGTGATGTAGGGAGCGAGGGTTTCAAACGCGCCGGTCATGGCGCTGTTGAGGTGCACGGAAAACGGCGCGCGCGTGATGTCGGCGATCGCGCCGGAGAGACGAGCGAGCGACGTGCCGCCGAACGGACGGCTCGAATGCCCGCCGATGCTGTGGACAGAGAGTTCCAAGTCGGCGTAGCCCTTTTCCATCAGCTGCACGCTGCCGATGGCCGTCTCCGGCGCGCCGAAGGCCGTGCCGGGCTCAATTTTGCAGCCGCCCTCGTCAAGAACGAATTCGAGCGTCACGCCCTGCGCCTTCAAATGCTCGGCGATGGCGAGCGCACCAAGGTTCAGCGTTTCCTCATCGTCACCGAAGGCGAGATACGCCGTGCGGGCAAAGGACTTGCCGTGGGCGAGCAGATATTCCGCGGCCTCCAGCACGCCGAAGACCTGCTCTTTGATGTCAAGCGTGCCGCGGCCCCAGATATAGCCGTCCGCGATGTCGCCGGAAAAGGCGGGATGCGTCCAGTCCTGCTCTGTGCCCTCAACAACGGGAACGACGTCCTGATGCGACATGTAGAGGCAGGGGCGCAGAGAAGCGTCGCTGCCGGGGATGGTGATGAGCACAGCGTGGTGGCCGATGCGCTCAAACGTGCCCACGCGCATGATGTTGGGGTAGCTTGCCTTGATGTGCGCGTGCAGCTTGTCGAACTCCGTGTAGTCCGTCTGGCTGTGGTCAAAGTAGTTGATGGTCTTGCACCGGATGGCGGCGGACAGGCGCGCGGCCGCGCCCTCGCCGTCCAAGTCGGGATAATTGCCCTCCAGGGCAAAAAAATCGGTCACTTTTTTCTGTATCATGCCATTTTATCCTCCAGATAACGGCTGAGAAACTCACGCGTGCGCGGCTCCTTGGGGTTACCGAAGACCTCCTTGGGCGAGCCCTGCTCTAAGATAACCCCCTGATCCATGAAGACGACGCGGTCGCTCACTTCCTTGGCAAACGCCATCTCGTGCGTGACGACGACCATCGTCATGCCCTGCTGGGCGAGGTTTTTCATGACGTCCAGCACCTCGCCGACGATCTCAGGGTCGAGCGCGGAGGTCGGCTCATCGAAGAGCATGATCTCCGGCTCCATGCACAGCGCACGCGCGATGGCGACGCGCTGCTTCTGCCCGCCGGAGAGGCGGCGGGAGTCGGCGTGGATGAAGTCGGCGAGGCCAACGGTCGTTAAGTGCTTGATGGCCATGGCCTCGGCCTGCGCCTTGGGGATGTGCTTGACGTCCATGGGAGCGAGGGTGCAGTTGTCAAGCACGGACTTGTTGTTGAAGAGGTTGAAGCCCTGGAACACCATGCCGATCTTCTGGCGCAGGGCGTTCAGGTTGACCTTTAAGTCCATTAAATCCTGCCCGTCGAACCAGATGTGGCCCGAGTCGGCCTCTTCCAGTAAGTTGATGCAGCGCAGCAGTGTCGATTTGCCGGAGCCGGATGCGCCGATGATGCACACGACCTCTCCGCGGTTGACCTCAAGGTCAATGCCCTTGAGCACGTGCAGGTCGCCGAAGGACTTTTCGAGCTGTTCGATTTTGATGATGGGATCGTTCGTCATAGCGCCCTCCTGTCAGTTCGAGCTGGGAAGCCCCAGAGAAGCGGGCTTGCGCTGCTTCTTATTGTCCGTTAAGTCTGCGCTGGTGTCAAGCTTTTTCGTGATGGCGTTGAGCAGCAGCGAAGAGAGATACGTGAGGATGAGGTAAACGATGGCGGCGATGAGGTAGCACTCGGTACCTTTATAATAAATACCGGCGACCGAGCGGGTCATGAACATCAGATCGGACACGCCGACGACGCAGAGAACGGACGAATCCTTGATGTTGATGATGAATTCGTTGCCGATGGCGGGAAGCGAGTTCTTGATGGCCTGCGGGAAGACGACCTTGCGCATGGCCTGCCAGTGCGTCATGCCGAGCGAGCGCGCGGCCTCCATCTGGCCCGCGTCCACGGCGAGGATGCCGCCGCGCAGGACCTCGGCGAGGTAAGCCGTGGAGTTGAGGGAAACGGTGACAAGACCCGCTAAGAAGAGCGGCCAGACGCGGTTGATGTCCGAAACACTCATGCCCGTGCGCTTGAAAAGGCCGAACACGGCGTTGTAAAGGATGAGCGACTGCACCATCATTGGCGTGCCGCGGATGACGAAGATATAGAAGCGGGAGAATTTGTTGGCAACGATCTTGAGGAACTTCACAAAGTCGTTGTCGCGTTTGTCGGGCTCCTGAATGCGGAGGAAGACCATGAGAAGCGCCAGCACGAACGCGATCGCCGTGCCGAAGAGCGCGAGGCGCACCGTGTACGAAATGCCAATGGCGAAGAGCGAACGCTGGTTGTACGCCATGTAGGCCATGGTGGAGAGCGTGTCGGTCGGGTTGCTGTCGGCATGGATGGCGGCGTTGATGATGTAGGCGAGCTTTAAAATGAAGCGGTCGAGCACCAGCAGCGCGCAGGCCGCGGCGTCGAGATACGAGAGGTAACGGCTGACGCGCACGATGAGGGGGCGCTTCATAATAGTGGAGCTGTAATTGTTCCAATAGGCCCACTTGACGAGCAGCGCCATGGCGCTCACGCCGAGGAAAAACCAGCAGATCACCGCGAGCGCCGTGCCGAACACGGACTGCGCGGGGATGAAGCTGTACGGGCTGGGAGCGGAGTAGAACATGCCGAGACCCAGCAGGGCGATGAGGCTGCCGCCTAAATAAACGTAACGGTGATCCCGGGTGATGAAGTTCTTCCGGGGCGCGGTGGATGCTGCCATGGTGTTTCCTCCTTTATGGTGCGAAGCGCGTTGTCTCTATAGTGCTTCGCGTACCCGCCGCCGCGTGAAAAACGCGGCGGCAGTGTATATTACTGGGGCTGGCCGTCGACGGCTGCCTGCCACATGGCGGCGCGGGCGTCGTCGTCGATGCCGGAAAGGATGCTGTTGACCTGGTCGAGAAGTGCGGTGTCGCTCTTGCGCAGACCCACGCAGGAGCCCTTGGCCGGCAGCGTGAAGCCGCTGCCCTCATCGAAGGTGACCAGGCGGAAGTTCGGGTTGGAAGCGAGGTAGCCCTGCGCGTTCTCAACGTTGATGACGATGGCGTCGCAGGTGCCCTGCTGCAGGCGGGAGATCATGTCGGGCACGCTGCCGACGGGGCTTAAGTGGTCGACGCCTTCGATCTGCTCGATGACATCGTCAAGCGCCGTGCCCTGCTGGCCGAGGACGGCCGCGCCGGAGAAGTCCTGAATGGAGGTGGCATTTAAGTACGGGGAATCGGCGAGCACCATCAGGCCGTAGGTGGTCTCACGGTAGGGCTCGGAAAAGTTGATGGATTCGCGGCGCTCGGCGGTGTCCATCATACCGGCGATGATGGCGTCGATCTGGCCCTGATTGAGCGCGTCGATCAGGCCGTCCCAGCTGAGCTTGACGATGACGAGCTCCTTGCCGAGGCCCTCTGCGATGGCCTTGGCGATCTGCACGTCATAGCCTTCGGCATACGCGCCGGCGACGTTTTCAACGGGGACGTTCGTGTCCGTCGCTTCGCTTTCCTGCCAGTTGTTGGGGGCGTAAGCGCACTCCATGCCGACGCGGAATTCGTTGCTTTCGTTTGTGGTGGTGTCCTGCTGCTCCTGCTGCTGATCATTGCTGCTGTCGTCGGCGGCCTGACTGCCGCAGGCGGTGAGTGCGAAGAGCATGATGGCCGCCAGCAGGAGGGCGGTAAAGGTTCTGAGCTTCATGGTGGTGGTTTCCTTTCTTGTGATGAGTTTGATTTTTTCAAAAACAGGGGAGTCCTGCTTTCTACGCCTTCAGCGCACTCCCGATGCAGACAAAAAACAAAGCCGTAAATGCTTTGTGAAGCATTTACGGCTGCAACTGTACTGCAATCCGGCAAACCGGTCATCACCTTTGGGGGGATAAACAGCTTGCCGACCTCGATAGCGCTCCACATACGTGACAGTCCGGCGGATGTTCTCCGACGAACCAGCGGCAAACGGCACAGGAACCGTTTCCACTTCGGCGGCATCCCCTTTCGCGCGCTCCGGCTTCCTGTGCCGGTGCGAACGCGCTACTTTTGTCAGCCGCGCCTCTATCTTCCCGACCTCGCGATCGGGCGTTTGAAATTGTTGGCGTTACCATACTCCCATGCTGGGAAAATGTCAATCCCTAATTTTTCACTTCTCCAAATTTTGAGAATCTTTTTACACGGAAGAATGGGTTCTTGTGAAATATTACTACAGCTTTCCTGCATGAATATCGGATATGACACGGCGGAATGTAAAGAAAGGGCCGGAGCATGATACCCCAGCCCGCTGAAAATTCATCTCAAAACTCGGTGACGACATCGTACCCGCTGCCCGTCCAGATGGCGGGACGCGTTTCCAGCGTGTGCAGCGCGGTGACAAAATCAGGCAGCGTCGTGACCGTTTCGGGCAGCCATGTCACGTATTTTCCCACCTGCTCCGGCACGTGCGCGTCGCTCGCGCCGATGGCCTTGAGCCCCAGCTCGCGGCAGAAGCGCAGTGCCGTCCGGTTCTCCTCAAGCGGCGTGCTGCCGTTGAGGACCTCCACGCCGTCAAGACCGTGCACGTCGCGCAGATGCTCGCGCAGCCCGCGATTGTTGTTGCGAAAGGGGTGGCAGGAGACGCAGAAGCCGTCCTTTTCGCGCACCAGGTCGATAAAGTCCTGTGCGCTGACGCGGTGGTCGGGGATGCCGTCGATCCCCCAAGCGGTGATATCGCCCCAGAGCGAGAAAAATTCCACGCCGACGAAGATGGGGTAGCCAATCTCGCGGGAATAGGCCTCCGCGCGCTCGCGCAGGCCCATGCTGTCGTGGTCCGTGATGCAGATCGCGTCCAGCCCCTTTTGCCTGGCGATAGAGACGATCTCCTCCAGGTGGAGAAAGCTGTCGGTCGAGTAGGTGCATTCGTGCAGGTGCATATCAACAAGCATGGCGATGTTACCCCTTTTCTCCGTGGCGGATGACCTTCAGCACGCTGCCGTCATCCTTCCACACAATGTCGTTGAGGCCGAGAAATGATGCGATATAGTTGTTTGCGGGGCGGCGGAAGACCTCCTCCGCCGAGCCGAGCTGCAAGAGCTCGCCCTCGCTCATCACGGCGATGGAGTCAGCCAGAATGAGCGCCTCTTCCTGATCGTGCGTGACGAAGACCATCGTGGTGCCGAGCTCGCGCTGCAGGCGCTTGAGCTCGCCGCGCATCCGCACGCGCAGCGCCGCGTCGAGGTTCGAGAGCGGCTCGTCAAGCAGGCAGAGCTTTGGCTCGACGATGAGCGCGCGGGCAAGCGCCACGCGCTGCTGCTGGCCGCCCGAGAGCTCGCCGATGCGCGCGTCCTCGCGCTCGGCAAGGCCGACGAGACTCAGGTACCGGCGGCCCTTTTCCTTTGCCTCCGCGCGGGAATAGCCGCGGAATTTGAGCCCGTAGGTCACGTTTTGCAGTACGCTCATGTGCGGGAACAGGCCGTAGGACTGGAAGACAGTCGAAACCGGCCGCCGCTCAGGCGGGAGCGCGGTGATATCCTGCCCGTCGAGGAGCACTCTGCCGCCGTCGGGCTTGAGAAAGCCGCCGATCATGTTGAGCGTGGTCGTCTTGCCGCAGCCCGACGAGCCGAGAATGCACAAAAGTCCGCCCTCTTCCAGGCCGAGGGAGAGGTCATGCACGGCGTATTTGCCGTCAAACTGCTTGCTCAAGCGGTCAAGTTCGAGATACACGGCGAATTTCTCCTTTCCGGGTGATGAGGAAGGCGAGGCCTTCGACAAGAAGGACAATGACGGTGATGACGCTCGCGATCAGCGAGGCGAGGGCGTAATCGCCCTGATACACCGCGTCAAAGAGCTTGAAAACGGCCAGCTGACGCTTGGCGTCGATGAGAAAGATGATGGAGCCCGCCGTCGTCATGCTGCTCGTGAAGTTATAGACAAAACAGCTCAAAAACGCGGGCCGCAGTGCGGGAAAGACCACATCGCGCAGCACAGCGAGCCGTCCCGCGCCAAGGTCGCGCGCCGAGCGCTCCTGCACTTCGGGTAGGAGCGCGAGCGACGCGGTGCAGATCTTCGTGGAGGTCGGCAACTGCTTGAAGAGCATGTTGGCCAGCACGATAAGGGCCGTGCCCGTCAGCTTGAGCGGCGCGTGGTTGAACGCGAGAATGTAGCCGATGCCAAAGCACGTGCCCGGCAGCATATAGGGCAGCGTCGCCAGGCAGTCGAAAAGGCTGCGGCCAAGGATGCGTCGGCGGTCCATGTAGTAGGCGAAGAGCATCGCAAAAACCGTGCCGGCGATGGAGACGATGAGCGCGTATTCAACGCTTCGCAGCATCGTCGACGAACCGATGCGCCAGAGCTGATCCCAGTATTGCAGCGTGAAGGAGTAGACACCTTTCGTGCTCTTCAAAAAGCCCGAGAGGAACACGCAGCCGTATTGCAGTACGATCATTACGAAGAAGACAGTGCTCAGCGCGATCATGCCCCAGCCCATAGCGCCGCAGCGCGGCAGCGAAAGACCGAGCTCCGTCTGAGCGGTGCGGCTGGCGTCGGTCAGCTTGTCCGAGCGGCGCATCAGCGCGCGGTAGACGAAAAAGAACACAATGGACGGGATGAGCAGGAACATGTTCATCGCCGAGGACTTTTCAAGGTCCGAGTATCCAACGACTTGCAAATAGATGTCCGCGGCCAGCGTGCTGAAGCGCCCGCCGATGATGATGGGCGTGCCGAAGTCCGCGAGCGAGCGGACGAACGAGAGCAGCAGGCACACGAGCGTCGCGGGCCGAATGAGCGGCAGGACAATATCGCGCAGGATGGCACCGCCCGATGCGCCGAGGTCGCGCGCCGAGCGAAGGCTGCCCTCGTCCAGCTTTTCGAGGATGCCGGAGAGAAACATTGCGTTGAGCGGCACGAACGAGATCGACTGCATCAGGATGACGCCCCAGCGATTGTAGGGGTTCAGGCTCAGGTGCAGCAGGCGGTAGGTGATCCACCCGCGCCGCCCGTAGAGCTGGATATAGGCAAGCGACGAGACGAACGGCGGCGACACCATGGCGACGAGCATGATGACCATGCAGAGTGTCTTCTTCCACCCGCGCGCCGTGGCGCATACGAGCGCCGCTGAGAGCGAGAGGATAGTGGACAGCACCGCCGTAAAAACGCCGACAAATACGCTGTTGCGCAGACTCTCGCCGTATTGGCGCAGAACAGTGCCGAACATTGCAAAGCTCACGCCGCCGTCCGCGCCGCGCAGGCTCCGCAGCGCGATGCACGCGATGGGCCAGAGAATGAACAGCAGCACGCTCCCGAGCAGGACAAGTAAGATCAGCTTGTCGGCCGCGTTTTCACATAGGGAAAAAAGGACATCGTGAGATGCCCTTTTTTCTGTGTTTTTTTGGATAGCACCAGCGGACTTCATTTATTCCGTGGCGGCCTTGTCGCCCATCAGGGGCTCAAAGCGATCGAGGATCTCGGTGCGCTGGGAACCGAACAGGGACAGGTCCTCCGTCATGAGGAGCGTAGGATCATAGGACAGCTCAATACCTTCGATGGAGGGCTTGATGACCTTGATGCCGTTCTTCTGCTCGATCTCGGCGAGCTGGCGGAGATGATCGTCGCTGCTGAAGAGCCACTCGACGAAGTACTTGGCGGCGTCAACGTTTTCAGCGTTTTTGAACACGGCCACACCCTCGGGGACCCAGGGCATACCGTCGGAGGGGTAAACGATGGTCAGGTCGTTCTCCTCGGCGGCCTGCTCGATGCTGGCGTCGATGTAGGAGATGCCGACAGCGAACTCACCGGAAGAGACCTTGTTCTTCGGGTCGGAGCCGCGCTTGCCGTAGTAGGCAATGTTGCTGTTCAGAGCCTCGAAGTAGTCCCAGCCCTGATCGCCCTTGGCCTGCAGCAGCGCGTTGACCACGGCGTAGTTGGTGCCGGAAACGGCAGGGTTGGACATGACGATCTCGCCCTCATACTGGCTGTCAGTCAGGTCATCCCAGCTCTCGGGAGCGGTCAGACCCAGCTCCTCCATGAGAGAGTTGTTGAGCAGGAAGCCGACGATGGTGATGCCCTTGGAATACCAGTAACCCTCGGTATCCTTGTACTCGTCGCCGAGCTCGGCGGCCGCGTCAAAGGTGACGGGCTCAAGCAGACCGTCGTCCTTGGCGCTCATGAAGGCGTCGATGCCGCCGCCGAACCACAGGTCAGCGGACGGAGTGCCGCCCTCGGCGCGGAGCTTGGAGAGCACCTCGCCGGAGGACATGGACAGGCATTCGACCTCCACGCCGGTGTCGGCGGTGAACGCGTCGAACAGGGGACCGTAGACGTCGCCGGTGGCGACGACCTTCATCGTGCCGGAGAGCTCGGGAGCGGTGTCCTGAGGCTCGTCGGGCGTCTGCGTGTCATCAGTCTTCGAGCCGCAGGCGACCAGAGAGAGCACCATCACGACGCAAAGCAGCAGAGAAAACAGCTTTTTCATAATTAACCTCTTTTCCAAATTTGCTGAAGAAATCCCCGCCGCTGCGGTAACAGTGGCGAGGACTATATTTTAGATAGAATAACGCAAAAAGTAAAATCGAAATTTGCACACGACTAAGGCGATTTCATCGAAAAAAACAATTATTTGGCAAACTGCGGCTCAAGGACGGACAGCACGTATGCCGCGTAGAGCGCCGCGCCGAGGGGGAGCGTTTCCTCGTCGATGTCGAAATCGCCGCGGTGGTTGGAGATGCAGGTGTGCGGCTTTTTGGGGTTTGCCGTGCCGAGGTAGGCGTAAGTGCCCTTCGTTTGCAGCAGATACTCGGCGAAATCGTCCCCGCTGAGCGACAGCGCGCGGTTTGCCGTCGTGGGGATGCCGAGCGCGTCGGCGACGCGCTCGACCTCCCCGCACACACCGGCGTCGTTCGTGAGCGGCGTGGCGAAGTCGTCCCATTCGACCTCTGCCGTGCCGCCGTAAAGGGCGGAGATGTGTGCGGCCGCGGCGTTGATCGTTTCGCGAAGGTGCGCGCGGCTCTCGGGCGAGAACATGCGCGTCGTGCCCTCGAGCACGGCGGTCTCGGCCACGGCGTTGTAGGCCGTGCCGGCGTTCAGCTTGCCCACGCCGATGAGCACCGGCTCGACCGGCGAGGTCATGCGCGTGACGATGGACTGGAGCGCGACGACGAGCTCGCTTGCGATATAGAGCGCGTCCGCGCCGAGCTGCGGCGTGGAGACGTGCGCGCTTTTGCCGTGGATGCGGATGATAAAGTGGTCGACGCCCGCGTTGTTGGCCCCCGGCTTGACGCCGACGGTCCCCGCGGGAAGGTCGGACGCCGTGTGCAGCCCGAAGACGCGCTGTGCGCCATCCAGCATGCCCGCGGCGATGAGCGGCCTTGCGCCCTGACCGATCTCCTCGGCGGGCTGGAAGAGGAAGCGCACCTCGCCACCAAAGTCCGCGTGGTGTGCGCTCAAAACCTTTGCCGCGCCGAGAAGGCACGTCGTGTGCGCGTCGTGGCCGCAGGCGTGCATCATGCCCGGCGTTTGCGAGCGGTAGGACACGTCGTTCGTCTCCTGAATGGGTAAGGCGTCGATATCCGCGCGCAGCACGACAAGGCCGCTTCCATTGCCGTTGCCGGTCAAATGGCCGACAACGGCGGTCTCGCCGACGCGCTCGTGCGGGATGCCGCACCTGTCAAGCTCGCGCTCGATGCGCGCGGCAGTGTGGTATTCGTGCAGGCCGAGCTCTGGGGCGCGGTGAAATTCCCGCCGCAGTGCGATGAGCTCGTCGCGAAGCTGCTGGCACTCTTCTCTCAGGGCGTTCATAGCGAATTTCCTTTCTTAACCCTTGGCAGGGATCTTTTCGCGCAGGGATTCGAGGCGGTTCAGCGCATCGGTGAGCGTTTCGTCCTTCTTGGCGAAGTGCAGGCGGATGAGGTGGTTGACCGGCTCGCGGAAGAAGCTCGAGCCCGGCACTGCGCCCACGCCGACCTTGCTCGCAAGGTCCTCGCAGAATTGAAGATCACTCTCGTAGCCGAACTCCGAGATGTCGAGCATCACGTAGTAAGCGCCCTCGGGGTCATTGTGGACGATCTTGAGGTCGTCAAGGCCCTTTAAGAACAGGTCCTTTTTGTGCGTGTACTCGGCTTGCAGCGCGTCGTAGTAGTCCTGACCGAAGTTGAGACCGGGGATGATGGCCTCCTGTAGGGGCGCCGCCGCGCCGACGGTGAGGAAGTCGTGGACCTTCTTCGCGCGGTCGATGATCTCCGGCGGGGCGATGATGTAGCCAAGGCGCCAGCCGGTGATGGAATAGGTCTTGGAAAGCGACGAGCAGGACAGCGTGCGCTCCCACATGTCGGGCAGCGTCGCAAAATAGGTGTGCTGGTGCGGGGCGTAGATGATGTGCTCATAGACCTCGTCGGTGATGACGTAGACGTCATATTTCTTGGCAAGACGCGCGATGATCTCAAGCTCCTCGCGCGTGAAGACCTTGCCGCAGGGGTTCGAGGGGTTGCACAGCACGAGCGCCTTGGGGTGCTGGCGGAACGCGTCCTCGAGCACTTCGGGGTCAAACGTGAACGACGGCGGCGTGAGCGGCACATAGATGGGTACCGCGCCGGAGAGGATCGTGTCGGCACTGTAATTTTCGTAGAACGGGGAGAAGATGACGACCTTGTCGCCGGGATTGGCGACGGTCATCATTGCGGCCATCATGGCCTCGGTGCTGCCGCAGGTGACGACGATCTCGCCGTTGGGGTCGATGTCGCGGCCCATGAAGTGGGACTGCTTCTTCGCCAGCGCCTCGCGGAAGTCCTGCGCGCCCCAGGTGATGGAGTATTGATGATAGTCCTCGTAGGCGACCTGAGAGAGGCGGTCGAGGATGGGCTTGGGCGGGTCGAAGTCGGGGAAGCCCTGGGAAAGATTTACCGCGCCGTACTGGTTGGAGATACGGGTCATGCGGCGGATGACGGAATCGGTAAAGCTCGCGGTGCGGTCAGAAAGTGCCTGCATTATTGTTTCCTCCTGTGAGATAAGATTTTCCGTTGTTCAAGATATGCTGCGGGTCGAGCGCCGTTTTGATGGCGTTCATGGCCTGTAAATTTTCCTTCGCCGTCTGGCGCAGGAAGTAGGGACGCTTCGATAGCCCGATGCCGTGCTCGCCGGAGGCGACGCCGCCGAGGCGATAGGCTTCGGCATAGGCCCTGTCCATGTTTTCGTGCAGCTCGCGCTGCCACGTTTCTTCATCCCGCTCGCCGCGCACGACGCACAGGTGCACATTGCCGTCGCCCGCGTGGCCGAAGCTGACCATCTGCATGCCGCTCTGGGCTTCCAAGTCGTTGATGAAGCGGATGAAGTCCGCCGTGCGGCTGATGGGCACGACGATATCGACCGGCTCCTGCTCAGAAACGGCCTCCACGGCCTTGACAAGCGCGCCGCGTACGCGCCAGATGTCAGCGCACTGCCGCGCGTCGGAGAGCTCGATAAAGTCGAGCGCGCCGTTTTGCAGCGCCAGAGAGCGCACGCGCGCGGCATTGGCCGTGACCTCTTCGCTTCTGCCGTCAAAGGTCAAGAGAATATAAGAGCCGGCGTCGGGGCGGGGATAAGAGACGCCGCAGAAGCGTTCGCCAAGCGCGACGACTTTGCGCTCCATGAATTCGACCGCCGTGGGGTTCGCGTTCGCGCGCAGGATGGTCAAAACGCTCTGGATGCCGGTTTTCAGGTCGGCATACGGCACAAGCACGCTGAGCGAGGCCTCGGGCTTGGGAACAAGGCGCAGCAGGCACTTTGTGATGACGGCGAGCGTACCCTCCGAGCCGATGAGAAGGTGCTTGAGTGAGAGTCCGCTCGCGTCCTTGACCTGCTTGCCGCCGACTTGCATCACCGTGCCGTCAGCGAGCACGACCTCGAGCCCGCGCACATAGTCGCGCGTGACGCCGTACTTCACCGCGCGCATGCCGCCGGCGTTCGTGCTGATGTTGCCGCCGATACTCGAGGCCTTTTCGCCGGGATCGGGCGGGTAGAACAGCTCGCGCGCTTCGACATAGGCCTGCAAGTCCTGCAAGAGCATACCGGGCTCGACCGTGACGGTCATCGTGTCCTCGTCGAGCTCGAGCACGCGGTCCATGCGGGAAAGGTCGAGGATGATGCCGCCCTCGAGCGGCACGGTAGAGCCGACAAGATTCGTCCCCGCACCGCGCGGCGTGACGGGAACGCGGTGCTCGTGCGCGTAGCGCAGGAGCGCGCTCACTTCCTCGGTGGATAAGGGAAAGGCGAGCGCCTCGGCGCTGCCGTGGACGCGGCCGAGCACGTCGCTCTGGTATTCTGCGGGAATGTCCGCGCCGGTGAGCAGGCGGTTTTCGTCTGCAATGATGCGCCGCAGCGCGGAAAGATCAAGTGCCATAATAAATTCCTCCCGGAAAGGCGTACCGCCGCCCGCGCTCCCTGCGTTGCGGGAGCGCGGCGGCGGTCAGATGGTGTTTACTGATTGATCAAGTCCTGATCCCAGCCCACTGCGATGAAGTAACCGCCGAAGGTGTTGTTGAACACGTCCTCCGTCGCGCTGGACTGGAAGGCTTCGACGACCTTCTCATAGATGGCGGCGGTGTCGGGGTCTTCGACGTCAGCGGTGCGCGCGGCGATCAGATTCCAGTACTCCTCCACGTCGAGGACACTGTCCTTGTAGATGGCCTCGTCGGTCTTGAGGCCAAAGTCGAGCGCGTAGTTGCCGTTCACGACCGCGGCGGCCACGTCGGGCAGGACGGAGGGGATGGTGTTGGCCTTGAGTTCTTCGATGGTGATGTTGACCTTGTAGCTCGTGATATCGTCAACGGTGGGGTTAAAGGCGGCGTTGGGGTCGAGCTCGATGAGGCCCGCGGCTTCGAGAACCTTGAGCGCGCGGCCGCCGTTGGTCAGATCGTCGGGAATGGCGACGACGTCACCGTCTTTGAGCTCGTCAACGGAACTGACCTTCTGGGAGTAGAGGTTCAGCGGGATGATGAAGGTGTTGCCGATGTTCTGGATCGCATAGCCGTAGTTGTCGATCTCGTTCTGGAGATAAATGCGGTGCTGGAAGGCGTTGAGGTCGATGTCGCCGTTGGCGAGCGCGTTGTTCGGTGTCACGTAGTCCGAGAACTGCACGATCTCGAGGTCGATGCCCTCGTCGGCGAGCGCTTCCTTGGCGGGCGCCCACAGGTCGTCATAGATGCCGCCGACCACGCCGAGCTTGACGGTCACGGTCTCGCCGGCCTGATTGTCGGTGTTGGCATCGCTGTTGTCAGCGGAGTCGTCGGCCTTGGAGCCGCAGGCGGTCAGCGCGAGGGCGAGCGTGGCGGCTGCGAGGGCGAGGGCAAAGAACTTTTTGAGCTTCATGGAAATATCCTCCGTTAAAATAATTTTTTGTAATGGGGTGGGTAGGGACTGTATGGGGATCACGTTAATGCGTGTTCTTTTTGACGATGCGTCCGCCGACAAATTCGATGACGCAGACGATGAGCACAAGGACGAGCACGGTGACGTTCGTGATGTCGGCCATGTTGCGGTCGTGGCCGTAGCGGATGGCGAAGTCGCCGAGGCCGCCCGCGCCGGCGACGCCGGCCATGGCCGTGAGGTTTAAGAGACTCACGATCGTGATGGTCGTGCCGCGCGCGATGGCCGCGATGCTCTCCTTGAGATACACGCGGAAGATGATCTCAAGCGGGCTCGAGCCCATCGAGAGTGCCGCCTCGATAAGGCCGCCGTCGAGCTCGGCGAGCGCACTTTCGACCTGACGGGTGAAAAACGGCACTGAGCCGAACACCAGCGGCACGATCGCGCCGCGCACATAGAGCACCGTGCCGACCAGCGTGCGCGTGATGGGCATGACCCACGTCAGTAGGATGATAAACGGGATGGAGCGGAACAGGCTCACGAGCTTGTCGAGAATTTGGTAGACGACCTTGTTCTCCAAAATGCCGTTCGGCTTTGTCACCGTGAGCACCACGCCGAGCAGAAGCCCGAATACGAACGAGATGAGGCCCGACCAGAGCACCATGAGCATCGTGTCGCCGAGGGCCTTATAAAAGTCCGGCAGCTTGCTTGCAAGGTTCGGGGCAATGTTAACGATCAGCTCTTGCATCTTTGATGACCTCCACTCCGACATTTTTTTCGATCAGGTATTCGATCGCTTTCGTGATCTGCTTTCTCTCGCCGCTGATGATGGCGACCGTTCCGCCGATGGGGGAATCCTGCACGATGGTGATATCGGCGAAAATGATGTTGAGCGAGACGTTGAACATCTGCGACACGGCGGAGATGATCGGCTCGTTGACGTTGCGCTGAATGTAGGACAGGCGGACGATGAGCTCGCCGGGCTGGAGACGCGTGACGGGGGAATCCTCGGCGATGAGCTCTTCGACCTTCTGGAGGTTCGAGGTCGTGTGGATGAAGCTCTTCGTGATGGCCTGCTTGGGCTCAGCGAAGACCGTGAAGACCTCGCCCTGCTCGACGACGCGGCCGTATTCCATGACGGCGACGCGGTCACAGATCTCCTTGACAACGGCCATCTCGTGCGTGATGAGCACGATCGTGATGCCGAGCGTTTCGTTGAGGTGCTTGAGAAGGTGCAGGATCGCCTTCGTCGTCTGCGGGTCGAGCGCGGAGGTCGCCTCGTCGCACAGAAGCACCTGTGGGTCGTTGGCAAGGGCGCGGGCGATGGCGACGCGCTGCTTCTGTCCGCCGGAGAGCTGGCTGGGGTAGGCGTCCGCCTTGTCGCCGATGCCGACGAGTTCCAAGAGCGTTGCGACCTTCTTCTGGATATCCTCCTTGCTCAGGCCGCTGCCCTTGAGCGGGTAGGCGACGTTTCCGGCCACCGTGCGCGACGGCATCAGGTTGAAGTGCTGGAAGATCATGCCGATCTTCTTGCGCGCCGCGCGCAGGTCCTTGGCAGAGAGCGCCGTCAAGTCCTGTCCCGCGACGAAGACGCTGCCGGAGCTTGGCCGCTCCAAAAGGTTGATGCATCGCACGAGCGTGGACTTGCCCGCGCCCGAGAAGCCGATGATCCCGAAGATCTCGCCCGAGCCGATGGAGAGCGACACGTCGCGCACGGCGTGCACGGCCTTTTCGCCCGAGCCGAAGTCCTTGGAAATGTTCTTGAGTTCGATCAAGTGAATTCCTCCTTTATCCCAAAAGCAAACAAAAAAGCGGGGAGCTCATGAGCTCCCCGCTTCAGGTCAAACGATGTTCGGGCGGCAAGACCCTTCTGCGCGCTTTCAATCAGCGGCGGCAATTTCGTTCCTGTGCGTATCGGGCAGGCAAATGAGCATGAGCAATCGTGGGCATCGGCATCGCCATGTCCATGTTCATGCACATTAACATTCGAGAAGTGTAAGAGAACATTTCGTCGAAATCCTTTCCGAAAATCATATTGAGGTTGTGGGTATCATAGCACCGTGAAAAGCACACGTCAACAGAAAATGCGGGAAAATTTGCAACTTAGTCACACTTGACTAAAGCGGAAGAATAAACATGCGGACAAAATCGGGTAATATTGCCAGCAAATTTGCCGCGCCGTTCAGTTTTGAAATGAAAAAGAGGAACGGAAGCGGTCAGCTTCGTTCCTCTTTCGCTGATTGAATGTCGAAAAAGCGGCGGCCGTTTTCGTTCGTCAGGACGATGATTTCATCTGTGCTCATGCCGCGAATTTCTGCGAATTTTGCCGCGATATGGGACACATTGCGCGAGTCGTTGCGCGTGCCGCGCACGGGAACGGGGGCCATGTAAGGGCTGTCCGTTTCGAGAAGCACCCTGTCAAGCGGGACGATCTTTGCGACCTCGACGGTCTTCTTCGCGTTCTTGTAGGTCAGCGGGCCGTCAAAGCCCAGGTACCAGCCGCGCTTTATAAGCTCCTGCGCGATCTCGACGCTGCCGGAAAAGCAATGGAACACGCCGCGCACCTGCGGAAACTCCTTCACGATGGCGAGGCAGTCAGCATGCGCGTCGCGGTCGTGCACGATGACGGGGAGACCTAATTCCTGCGCCAGCGCGAGCTGGTCGCGGAAAACCTCCTGCTGGAATTCCCGCGGCGGGTTTTGCTCCCAGTAGTAGTCGAGCCCGATCTCGCCGATGGCGACGACCTTCGGGTCCTTTGCCCATGCGCGCAGCGTGTCGAGGCTCTCACGCGTGTAGGGCGCGCAGTTTTCCGGATGCCAGCCGACGGCGGCGTAGACGTGGGGATATTGTTCCGCGATCTCCACCGCGCGGCGCGAGGAATCGAGGTCGCAGCCGGGGTCGACGATCAGCCCCACGCCGTTTTCGGGCATGGACGCGAGCAATTCCTCGCGGTCAGCGTCGAACGCCTCATCGTCGTAGTGGGCGTGGGTGTCAAAGATCAGATTCATGCCTTCTCCCGCTCAAAAATGAGATCCAGCTCATTGGTACAACCATCTGCTGACTGCGAAGCTGGCAAGTACCCAACGTAGCGCCAGCCTTCCTCGGCCGCATGGTCAATGATATTGCGATATTCAGGGTCGAGCGTAAGACTGAAAAAACCAGCCGTGGGTTTTATTTTGACGTAAAAGTATTCGTACATGGTGTTCTCCTTTCTTCCCCTGACGGGGAAACGGGAATTTTTCGCGCACTGCGCGCCTTTATGCCGCCTGCGGGCGGCAAGACCACACCCCCCATTTTCTTTCCCGAGAAAGAAAACGGGCGGTGTGACCGTCCAAAAGAAAGGCGTTAGATTGGCAGTCTCAGGTTTGAATAAGCCTTTTGCCTCCGGAATGAGAATGCCTGCGCGCGGCGGAGCCGCGTTTAGCATTGCTATACGATTTGGTTTGCTTCTACTATCCGCTGCCGCTCTGCCCGTCTTGTAGGAGTACAGCCTAATTTTCGTCTACTGGAGCACTCCTCAATGCGGCGAGCGCAGCAATGCCGCATTCGGCAGGCAGTCTGCCGCCGAACGAACGTCACACGCGCCTCACGACAGTAAGGCGCGGTTGAGAGTTGTCACGAAACGTAGGGATTCATGGCGAAGCCATGTACACCGCACTTACACTGCGCAGCGCGTGCAGCTCTTCAAGCCCAAGACCGGCAATGGAAACCTTTCTCTCGGGGGATTTAAAGGGGGATACTCTCTTTCGAGAAAGAGAGTATCCCCCTTTTGTCCGTTCCCCACATCAGGTGGGGAAAACGAAAGGGGCTTACCCCTTTTGCTTTAGCAAAGCTTTGCTCCCGCAGGAATTTTATCATCCACCATAATAAGGTTGAGAACCTCCTCACCCTTCTCGGTGTGGACAGCAGAGAGCAGCATACCGCAGCTCTCAAGCCCCATCATCTTGCGCGGGGGCAGGTTGACGATGGCGACGAGCGTCTTGCCGACGAGCTCTTCGGGCTTGTACCACTTGTGGATGCCGGAGAGGATCTGGCGGTCGGTGCCGGTGCCGTCGTCGAGCGTGAAGCGCAGGAGCTTTTCGCTCTTCTTCACGGCCTCGCAGGCCTTGACCTTGACGGCGCGGAAGTCGGACTTGCAGAACGTGTCGAAGTCGACCTTTTCCTCGACCATCGGTTCGAACTCCATCGCGGGGAGGGCAGCCTTTTTCTGAGCCTCCTGAATGGCCTCGAGCTCTTCGAGCGCCCTCTGCGCGTCCACGCGCGGGAAGATGGCCTCGCCCTTGTGGACGGTGACGGTGGCGCTCAGGCTGCCCCACTTCGCGGCGCTGTCCCAATCGCGGCAGCACTCGCACGCGCCGATCTGCGCGAAGATCTTCTCGCAGGAATCGGGGATAAACGGGGTGAGCAGCACCGTGCAGATGCGGATACTCTCAAGGAGGTTATACATGACGGAGGCAAGGCGGGGCTTGTTCGCCTCGTCCTTGGCGAGCGCCCAGGGCGCGGTCTCGTCGATATACTTGTTGGCGCGCTGGATGCACTTGAAGATGAGCTCAAGCGCGTTCTGGAACTGGAACTTCTCCATCTCGGTTTCATACTTGCCGCGCAGCGCGGAGAGCTGAGAGATGAGCTCGTCGTCGAGCGCATCGGCCTGACGGCTTTCCGGCAGCGTGCCGCCGAAATATTTTTCGACCATGGCCGTCGTGCGGGAGACGAGGTTGCCGAGGTCGTTGGCGAGGTCGACATTGATGGTGTTGATGAGCAGTTCATTCGAGAAGTTGCCGTCCGAGCCGAACGGGAACGTGCGCAGCAGGAAGAAGCGTAGCGCGTCCACGCCGAAGCGCTCGGCGAGCACATACGGGTCAACGACGTTGCCCTTGGACTTACTCATCTTGCCGCCATCCATGACGAGCCAGCCGTGGCCGTAGACGTGCTTGGGAAGCGGCATGCCCATACTCATGAGCATCGCAGGCCAGATGATGGAGTGGAAGCGGACGATCTCCTTGCCGACAAAATGCACGTCGGCGGGCCAATACTTGTCGTAATCGTCGTACTTCTCGTTCATAAAGCCGAGCGCCGTGCAGTAGTTGAAGAGCGCGTCGACCCAGACGTAGACAACGTGACCCGGGTCAAAGTCCACGGGGATGCCCCAGGTGAAGCTCGTGCGGGAGACGCAGAGGTCTTCAAGACCCGGCTTGATGAAGTTGTTGACCATTTCGTTGACGCGGGAGGCGGGCTGGAGAAAGTCGGTGTCCTCAAGCAGGTGCTGCACGCGGTCGGCGTACTTGGAAAGCTTGAAGAAGTAGGCCTCTTCCTCGGCGTCCTCGACCTCGCGGCCGCAGTCAGGGCACTTGCCGTCGACAAGCTGGCTCTCGGTCCAGAAGCTCTCGCAGGGCTTGCAGTACTTGCCCTTGTAGGTGCCCTTGTAGATGTCGCCGTTGTCGTGCATCTTCTTGAAGATCTTCTGGATGGCCTCGACATGGTAGTCATCCGTTGTGCGGATGAAGCGGTCGTTCGAAATATTCATGAGCTTCCACAGATCGAGGATGCCCTTTTCGCCGCAGACGATGTTGTCGACGAACTGCTGCGGGGTCACGCCCGCGGCCTTGGCCTTATCTTCGATCTTCTGGCCGTGCTCGTCGGTGCCGGTCAGGAACATGACGTCATAGCCCGTCAGGCGCTTGTAGCGCGCCATCGCGTCGGTCGCCACGGTGCAGTAGGTGTGGCCGATGTGGAGCTTGTCGGAGGGGTAGTAGATGGGGGTCGTGATATAGAATTTCTTCTTGTCCATTGGTGTTTTCCTCTTTTCTGCCTGCGCCGAATGAAAGCGGGGCGTAATTAGCTACAGTCTACCACCGAAAGGGCGGTATTTGCAAGGGCTTTACAAAGAATCGTCCTCGTCGATCCAGGTTTGGACCGGAACGATGTCGAATTCGGTTCCCGTGCGGCGGATGACGACCTCGTCGATGCCGGCGTTGATGATCATGCGGCGGCACATGGGACAGCTCGTCGCATCGTGCAGCAGCTCGCCGCTGCGCGCGTCGCGGCCGACCAAGTAGATCGTCGCGCCGACCATGTCGCGCCGCTGGGCGGAGATGATGGCGTTCGCCTCGGCGTGGACGCTGCGGCAGAGCTCGTAGCGCTCGCCGCGCGGGACCTTGAGCTGCTCGCGCGTGCAGTAGCCGAGGTCGACGCAGTTTTTGCGTCCGCGCGGCGCGCCGTTGTAGCCGGTGGAGATGATCTCGTCGTTTTTGACGATGATCGCACCGTAGACGCGGCGCAGGCACGTCGCGCGCTCGAGCACGGTCTGCGCAATGTCCAGATAGTAATTCCGCTTGCTGACACGCTCCATATCGAGTCCTCCTTGTATTGATGAGAAAGAATATTACAATTTGCTATCAGAATTCGTGCTCACAGTACGGGCAGCGGCCGTAGTCAAAGTCCAGCACCGCGCCGCAGACGGGGCACTTTTTGCGCGGCAGGCCGCCCGGCGCGTCGGGCGGGAGATAGCCGGAGCCGGTCTTTGCCTCGTCCGCCGTGCCCGCGAATTTGTCGCTGCCGGGCTGGAAGAATTCGAGCTTTCCGCACTTGGGACAGACGTAAATTTCAATCTCCATCGCGCCCGCGAAGAGATTCGGCAGGTCGCCGAGCACCCAGCCGGTCTGGCCGAGCTGGAATTTTTCGCGCCCCATAAATCGCATCCCTGCGCCGCAGCGCAGGCAGTTGAGCTGATTCGCCATCCTATACCCCCTGTAGGTCGAAAACGGGCGTGTATTCCTCTTTCGCGCTCGAGAGCTCCTGACAAAAGCCGTCGGTCAGGCCGCAGTCGAGCATGTACTGTACCGCCGTGCGGTACTCGCGCTCATTTAAGCGCCGCGCGAGCGCGCCGGTCGCGCCGGGCTGCGGCGTATACTGGCTCATGAGCGAAAAGAGCACAGTCTTTGGCGGAAAATGCGTCGAGACATAGTCGATGACACGCTTGGTGTTCTCCATCTGCCCCGGCAGGACGAGATGGCGCAGGATGACGCCGGACTTCATCAGCCCGTCTTCGCCGATCTGATATGGTCCGACCTGACGCACCATCTCGTCGATGGCCGCGGCGGCAACTTCAAAGTAGTCCGGCGCGGCGGAAAGCGCGCGCGCGGGGCGCTCCATGGCGTATTTTAAGTCGGGCAGGTAAATTTGCACCTTACCCTCAAGCGTTCTGAGCGTTTCGACGCGCTCGTAGCCGCCGCTGTTCCACACAACGGGGACGGGAAGCGGCTGATCCAGCGCTTCGAGCACCCAGGGGGTGAAGTGCGTGGGTGTGACAAGATCGATGCAGTGCGCGCCCTGCGAAACGAGGTCTTCCATAATTTCGCGCAGATGCGTGGGCGTAATGACCTTGCCGAAATTCTCGTGGCTGATGCGTCCGTTCTGGCAGAACACGCAGCCCAAATTGCAGCCCGAAAAGAAGATGCAGCCCGCGCCGTTTTTACCGCTGAGCACGGGCTCTTCCCACATGTGCAGCATCGCGCGCGCGACGACTAAGCCCGCGGGCATGCGGCAGACGCCGCCCGCTTTCTCCGCCGTGCGCTCAGCATTGCAGCGACGGGGACAGATCTCGCAGCGCATCAGTCGCCCGTGCCCTGACCGTTGAAGTCGGGGCCGAGGTCGCCGAGCATCCAGTGCTTGCGGCACAGGCCGATGTACTGGTCGTTCGCGCCGATGACGACCTGCGCACCCTGCTTGACGACATGGCCCTGCGCGTCAAAGCGCGCGTTGAACGCGGCCTTCTTGCCGCACCAGCAGATGGTCTTGACCTCTTCTAACTTGTCGGCCATGACAAGCAGCTCGTAGCTGCCGGGGAAAAGGTCGCCCTTGAAGTCGGCGCGCAGCCCGTAGCAGAGGACGGGGATGCCGCAGTCGTCGACGAGATGGACGAGGTATAAGACCTCCTCCTTTGTCAAAAACTGCGCCTCGTCGACGATGATGCAGGCATTTTTCTTGAGCTCCTCCTCGTCCATCTGCCGCATCTCGTGGAAGTAGACGCAGGGATATTCAAGCCCGATGCGCGAGTGCACCATGTGGTCGCCGTCGCGCGTGTCGAGCTGGGGCTTGCAGAGGAGCGTCTTCTGCCCGCGCTCTTCGTAGTTGAAGCGCGCCATCAGCGCGTTGGCCGTCTTGCTCGAGCCCATCGCGCCGTATTTGAAGTAAAGCTGTGCCATGGTCGTTGTTCTCCCTCTCTTATTGCAGCCGCGCGCGAACGAGCGCGGCAAATTTCTTGAATGCGGCGGGGATGGCGGCGGCGTCGAACGCCGCGGCGTCCGCCCAGAATAGATCGTCGGTTTCGCCCGTCACGTCGGCGAAGTAGCCCTTCATATCCCACTCGATGTGGGTGAAGATGTGCTTCGCGCTGCCCGTGGGTTCGACAGTTTGCGCCGAAAGCCCCATCTGCGCAAGCGCAAGCGAAACGCCCGCCTCGTCGAGGTTCCCCAAAACGCTCGGGAATTCCCAGAGTGAGGCGAGAAGTCCCGTGTCCGCGCGCTTTCGCAGCGCGGCCTTGCCGTTTTGAAAGAGCAGCAGCACGGTGCGCTCCTCAATCTTGCGCGCCTTTTTCTTCGCGCGCACGGGTAAGACTTCGGTGAGGCCGTTTTTGTACGCCTCGCACATCATTCGCGCGGGGCAGATCTCGCACTTCGGCGCGCCGTTCGGCAGGCACACCGTCGCGCCGAGGTCCATCATCGCCTGATTGTACGCACCGGGGCGAGCTAAGTCGATGGCGTCGTTGAGATGCGTGGTGAATTGCTTTCGTACCCTCGCGTCCATGATGTCGTCGGCGCAGCCGCTGACGCGCGCGGCGACGCGCAGCAGATTCCCGTCCACCGCGGCGACCGGCTCGCCGAAGTTGATCGAGGCGATGGCGGCGGCGGTGTAGTCGCCGATGCCGGGGAGCGTTTTGAGGCTTGCACAAGTGCGCGGCAGCTCGCCGCCAAAGTCCGAGACGATGACCTTTGCCGCCTTTTGCAGATTCCGCGCCCGCGAGTAGTAGCCGAGCCCCTCCCAGAGCTTCAAGAGCTGCTCCTCCGGCACGTCGGCTAACGCCGCGGCGTCGGGCAGCTCTGCCATAAAGCGCTCGAAGTACGGAATGACCGCACTCACGCGCGTCTGCTGGAGCATGATCTCCGAGACCCACGTGCGGTACGGCGTGACAACGCTGCGCCATGGCAGCGTGCGGCCGTTTAAGTCATACCACGTGAGCAGCGGCGCGGTCAGAGCATTTAAGTTTTCCCAATGTTCTGTCATCATATCATTTGTTGAAGCGCGCGGCGAAGCCGCAGCGGCGGCAGAGTTCTTCGGCGGGCTTCCGCCGGGAGAAGCTCTCGCGCAGAGCACACGCGCGCGGGGCGTTCAGAATTTCGTCAAGCGGCTGAGTGAAGAGGTTCCCCAGCGCCATGTCGCCCTCGTGATCGAGGCAGCAGGGGACGACCGTGCCGTCGACAAGGACACCGAGCTGGTCGCGCAGACCGTAGCAGAACTGCGCACCGGATTCGTTGGCGCTCAGGTCGGGCCAGTCGAACTTGCCCGCGCGCTCCAAATACAGGTGGTCGCGCAGAAGAAAGCTGCCGTTTCGCATCTCAGGCCAGTTATCGCCTGTGCAGGAGCGCAGAAAGTCGAGAATTTCGCCGTTGCGCGCATCCGCGCCGCCGTCGTTCCAGAGGCGCAGCGCGACGATGACGCCTTTTTTGGCGGCACGCTCGGCAAAGTCCCAGACCTGCGTCAGATACGTAAGCTCCTGCTCGTCCGCGCCGTCGTTGCCCTCAAAGCTGTGGAGCGAGACGCTGATCTTGTGCAGGCTTTCGGCGGCAAGCAACTCACTGGAACGCTTTTGGAGTAGCGTTCCGTTCGTCGTGATGCAGATCTTCATATCCCGCGCTTTGGCAAGGGCGAAGAGCGTCGTAAGCTCAGGGTGCAGCAGCGGCTCGCCCATCACGTGCAGATAGACATACTGCACATACCCCTCGAGCCGCGAGAGGACGAGGTCAAATTCCTGCGCGCTCATCGTGCGCGGTGCGCGCTTCGTCTTGGGACAGAAGGAGCAGGCGAGGTTGCAGCGGTTCGTGATCTCGACATAGGCTTTTTTCAGCATCGCGCGGCTCCTTTCGTGAAGTCAGGGGATAGATTCAAATATTTTACCATATCCGCGCGATTTTGCAAAGCCTTTTCCCCTTGCGCCGCGCCGCGGTGTCTGCTATGATACTACAAGCAAGCTTCCATCCTCCGCAGCGAAAGGAGAAACCGCATGACCGTCACGTTTATCGCCCACAGCGCGTATCTTGTCGAATGGGACAAGTTCTACACGCTCTTTGACTATACCTACGAGCCCGACTACACGGGCGAGCTGCCGGAGCTGAACCCAGACAAGCCGCTGCTCGTCTTCGCGAGCCACAGCCACGAGGACCACTTCGACGCCAAGGTGTTCACACTTTTGGAAAAGTACCCCGACGCGCGCTTTTTCGTCTCGCGCGATACGCGCCTCACCGAGCGCAAGCGGCAATGGCTGAACATCTCCGACGAAGCCTTTGCCCGCACGACTGTTCTGCGGCCCGACAGCATCCTGCTCACCGACGTTGCGGGCGAGGACTTAAGCATCCGCGCCATCAAGTCGACGGACATCGGCAACGCCTACCTCCTGCGCTGCGAGGGGAAGATGGTCTACCACGGGGGCGACCTCAACTGGTGGAACTGGGAGAGCGAGGGCAAGGCTTACTGCAACAACATGACCGTCCACTACCATGCGGCCATTGAAAAGCTCGCCTCCGCCGTGCGCAACGAGGCGACGGACAACAACATCGCGCCCGAGATCACGGCGGCGATGGCGCCGCTTGACCCGCGTCTTGGTGAAGGCAGCGAGGGCCTCGGCATCGAGTATCTGCTGAAAAACGTGACGGTGCAGCACATCTTCCCGATGCACATGTGGAAAAAGTATGAGGTCATCGACCGCTACATCGCCTCGCACCCGGACGAAAAGGGCATCATCGCGCGCATCACGCGCGACGGTCAGCAATTCGAGATTTGAAAATAAAAAGGAAAGCGCCTTCCGCATCGCGGAAGGCGCTTTCCCGTTCGAAGGGAATTTGTGGAGAAAAAACACTGACGTATTTTTTACTGGCTCACTGCCGTGAGAGGCATTTTGAGGATCTGACCGACGAAAATGACCGAGGGGGACTTGACGGTGTCCTTATTCAGGTCATAGATCTCAGTCCAGCGGTTGCCGCTGCCGAGCTGCTTGCTGGCGATCTTCCACAGACTGTCGCCGGAGACGACGGTGTAGGTGTCGCTGCTCGCGGGCTGGGAGGGCTCCTCAGCGGGCTTTTCGGGCTGCGCGGGCTCAGTGGCGGTGCCGTTGCTCACAAGTGTCGTGCGCGGGTCATTGCCCGTGTAGCGGTAGAGCGGGAAGTTCTTCGTGGTCTCATCATACTTGAGCAGACCGTTCTGATAGATCGTGCCGTTGTAGCGTGCGCTGTCGCCGACGTCGGGCTCCATCAGCATGCCGATGATCGTGCCGCTCTCCTGATCCATGGGGATCACGTAAGCGCCCTTTTCGAAGGTGACTTTCGCGCTGTCGCGCAGGTCGGCGATGCAGCTCTTGGTGCCGTCGGCCTCGATGTAATAGTACTGCTGGAGCTCGGCACTGGAACCGGCATTGAGCTTATAGTACTCTGCGCCGTGGCGGTCGAGCGTGTAGAGGAGCTTGCCGATCCACTCAACGTCTGCGGGGACGACATAGGCAGTCGGACGGGGGCGGCTGCGGACGATGGTGTCCTGCAGGCTGATGGCGTTGGCGCCGATGCTGTTGATGTTGCCGTAGATATCGGCGACATACTGGTGCAGCGGGGTTGGGCTCTTGACCTTGCCGGAGGCGCTCTGCTTGAGGACGAGAACGTCGGATTCGCTGTAGGTCTTGCCGGTCTCGGCGACCTTGGCGCGGGCGGTGTTCACGGTGTCCATAACGGTTTTGGCGTTGGCGGCGGTGGTGTCATAGATGGACTTGGTCGCAACGACCTGACCGTATACGCGGCGCGGCATGGCGAACAGCGCGCCGTCAGCGCCGTGACTCTCAATCAGAATGGAGATGGCGTTGCCGAGACCGTAGTAGGCGCGGCCAATGGGGTTATTGCTGGTGATGCCGTAGTGGTAGGCGCGGAAACCGGTGTCGAGCAGGTCCTTGTGCATCTTGTCGACGACAAGCTCGGTGGTCAGCTTGGTCACGGCGGGATCGTCATTCAGGCTGGAAGCGCCGGTGATCTGGAAGTCATTGAGTTCGAACTTCTCGGGATCGTTATTGTAGTTGCCCATCTCGGAGAAGAAAAATTCGTGGTTGTCGATCACAACGTGCGGCATGAACTTGTAGTATGTTTCGTGCAGCATGGCCGTTTCCTTGGAGTTGATCGCCATGTGGTCGCGGTTCATGTCGATGCCGTCATAATCGGTGCGGACGAAGAGGAATGCGCCCTCCACATTGATGCGGGGGATCATCACGATATCGATCTTGTCGAGGATGTCCTCACCGTACTGGCCGCAGAGCTCCTGAATCATGACGAGCGCGCTCTCACCGGCGGCAGGCTCATAGGGGTGAATCTGGGCCTGCTGCCACACGATGGGCTTGCCGTCCTCGCGCAGGATCTTGGCCGCATCGTCCATGGTGGCGTTTGCGGGAATATTTTTCTTGGTGAACACGAGCACGGGGTAGTCGTAGCCATAGTGGGCAGTCTTACCGGCGCTGAAAACGTGCATGTAGCTGCTCTTAGTCGCGTATTCCTTGATGAAAGCGGTCATCTCTTCGTTGGTGGTGGCCTGATAGAGCGCGCGGCCCTCCTGGAAGGCGGGAGTGGTGAAGGGCTTGTAGCCGACGAGCTCGTCCGTGCCGAGCAGGTACTCCATCTCATCGGTTCCCTCGATGGGAACGCCGTAGCCAACGCCCTGGTCAAAACCTGCGGGGGCCTTTTCGCCGTTCACGCCGACGGGATTGTTGTTACTGGTCTCATAGCCGGTGCCGGCGATGGGCGCAGTTTTGACGGGTAGTGTCTTCGCACCAGCTTTCAGGTCTGCCTCAGTGACGAGGAAGAGCTTGACGATGCTGTAATACTTGCTCTCGACCTTGCCGCGGACGAGATAACAGTAGCCGCCCGCCTCGGTAACGGTGTACTTGCCGTCCTTGTCCGGTTCAATGATTGTCAGCTTGGGATAGTTTTCGCTATTAGGCTCGGTGAAGGCCTTGACAATACCTTCGACGGTTTTTGCTTCACGTTTCTGATACCATGCGGGGATACCCTTGAACATGGTTACGACTACGTCGTTTGCGGGAACATCCTTAGGATATTCAAGCGTGATCTTCACGCTTTTCTCTGCTGCGAGCGTGCTGGTCATCAGCATTGTGACGACCATCGCGAGAGTCAGCAGACAGCTCAGGGATCGCTGCATCGTTTTTCTCATAGCTTCTTTTCTCCTTCTTAAAAACTGTCGGTACCGGAACATCATGCACAAACGGAAGAGAATTTACCCGTTAATTTCTGTTGACAATACCGATTTGGATAAGTAAACTGTAACTATTAAAGTCGCCTTTAAGTCAATAGGTTTTCGCGCGGTCATCTTAACAGTTTTTTGAGGAGTTTTTCGTATGCCTTATACAATCGGCGAAGTGGCACGCATGATGAATATTGCCCCATCGACCCTGCGCTACTATGAAAAGGAGGGGCTGCTGTCTCTCGGTGTGCGCGCCAGCAATGGGCAGCGAACGTACACAGACGACGATATTGCAACGCTTTCGATCATCGAGTATCTCAAATTCTGCGGTCTTCCGCTCAAAGAGATCCGCTCGTTCCTGCCGCTTGTTCAGCCCGGCGGAGAGACGCTGGAAGCGCGCCGCGCGATCATGGCCAAAGAGCGGGACAATGTCCTTGCGCAGATCGCGGCGCTGCAGACGAAGCTCGAACGGCTGGAATTCGGCTGCTGGTATTACGAGACCGCGCAGCAGTACGGCTCGGTGCTGCCGCTGTATGAATTTTCAGAGGAATGCTTTCCGCCGGAGCATCGGAATGTTCTGCGCGAGGGCTTTCGCCTGCCGCTCACGCATGTGCGGGCAAAGCTTGAATGGTGAAGTAAAAAAGGAGTCCTGAGACGCATGGTCTCAGGACTCTTTTTGTCATGGCTTTATTTCTTCCTGTTCCACGGGTGGTACTGGTACGACTGCTCCTCGCTCATGCCGAAGTAGCGCAGATCCGTGCGGCCGTACTGGTCGCCCCAGGTGACGTCGATGTGGTACTGCGTGCCGTCCAGCGTCGCGAGCGTCCAGATGTGGCTGTCGTTAAAAAGCGAGGTGCACTCGATGCCCTCGAGCTTCAAGAGCAGATTGTAAGCGCCCGTGTAGCCGTCGCACACGGCAAGGCCGCTGACAAGCGCGCCGTAGGCAAGATGGCTCGCGGAATCGTCTGCGGCGGCGTTATCGTAGCGGCAGTGGTCGCACAGCCATTGAAAATACGTGCGCGCGATCTCATACTGGCTCATGTCGTAGCTCAGCGTGCCGCTTTCCCAGAGCGAGTCGTGGACCTTGATCGCCGCGGCGAGCGCCTTGGCGCGGTACGATTCGAGCGTTTCGTCCGTACAGGCGGTGGACGAAAACGTGAGTACGACCTTGCCCGTCGAATACGAGCGGCAGGAGACGGCGTTGTACATCTGCTCGCAGTACGTCTTGACGCAGGAGGTGAACGCCTGCGTCAGCGCGCTGGCGGTGGCGGTGGTGAGGGCCTTGGAGTAGTTCAGCGTGATCGTGTGCTCGCCGCGCGCGAGCATATTGCGAACCAAACCGTCGATGGCGGCGGTGTCCTTGGCAGACGTCGGGAGCGACGTGCTTGCCGGCGCTTTGACAAGGCTTGCGAGCGTCGCGTTTTTGACGGAGCGATACGGCGCGACCGTCCACGTGAGCGTCAGGCGCGTTTCGGGCTTGACCACGCGCGTCAGAAGCGCCGCAATTTCCGCACGGCTGACGCTGCGGTCGGGATAAAAGCTGCCCTTTGCGTCCATGCCGGAGAGCAGCCCGCGGCGGTACATCAGAAGTATTTCACTGCGGTAGGGCGTTTTGTCCGTCACATCGGTAATGTACTCGCGGCTCGCGTAGGCCGAGGTGACGAGCGAGGCGTTGGGCTCGGTGTACCATTCCTCCGGCACGGCGAAGGCAAAGATGCCCGCCATCTGCGCGCGTGACGCGGGCAGGAGGTAGAAGCCCTCGAAGCTGTTGCCGAGCAAATTCTGGCTCTTCAAGTACGAGACATACGGCGCGTACCACGCCTCATTCTCCTTTGCGGCGGGGATGACCGCGTCGCTGCCGGTCGTGTAGATGGCGCGCAGCCGCGCGGCGATGGTCAAAAGCTCGGCAATCGTCACATTGCCGTTCGGCGCAAAGGAACTCTCACTGCGGCCGTTCAAAAGCCCGTATTCATAGGCCGAGACGACCGAGGGGGCGAACCAGTCGCCGTCCTTCACGTCGGCAAACTGGCCCTCGTAGACGCGAAGAAGCACGAACGGGGCGCTGTCTTCGCTCGTCGTCTCCTCCTGTGCGGGAGCGGCAGTGTCCTGCGCGGGCTCATCACTGTAAGCAAAGGCGCTGATGCTCAGCGCAAGTGCGAGCGCCGCGACAAGCAGCGCAAAGCGGAACTTCATGGCGTTTGCTCTCTCTTTCTCACATTCTCAAAATTTCACGGGGATCACGGGACTAAAATGTTCTGATCGTCGGCGGTGATATCCGTAGCGTAGGGGTTGAGCATCGAATTCGTCATCTCGAGCACCTGCTCGGGGTCGAGCGCATAGACTGACATGCCCTTGTACCAGCCCGCACCGTCGCCGGGGAGGGTGGCAAAGCTGATGGCGTCCATGCCGCCCATACTGAGCGCCTGGTTGGCAAGCCACATGAGGTTGCCGAGCGTCAGGTCGGTCTTGACATACTTTAAGAACGTTTCCGCCATCGCGGGGACATTTTCGAGCTTCATGAGCTTTTGCGCCACGGTCTTCAAAAACGCCTGCTGTGTGCCGATGCGGCCGAGGTCCTGCCGCCCGCCGTAGCCGGTGTTGTCGTTGTTGTGGCGGAAGCGCACGACCTCCATGGCCTGCTGGCCGTTAAGCTTCTGCAATCCTGCCTTGAAGTGGATGTGCAGGTCCTGATAGGGGTCGTCGTAGTCCATGTCGCAGGGCACGTCGAAGTCGACGCCGCCGATCTGGTCGATGAGCGCGATGAAGCCCTTTAAGTCGACGGAGACGTAGAAGTCCACGGGGACGCCGAGCATATCCTCGATGTTGCTGCGCAGCTTTTCCGTGCCGCCGTTATTGTAGGAGGAATTGAGCTTGTGGCCGTTGCTCATCAGCGTGTCGCGCGGCAGGCTGACGACGTCGACCGTCTTGTTTACCGCGTCAAAGCGCATGAGCATATTCGTGTCGCTGCCGCCGGCGTCGTTATCCACGCCGTAGAGCAGGATATTATAGCAGTATTTACTTTTGCGTTCCCTGCCGTTGGAGATGGTCTGGATGGCGTCGCTGTCCTCCGCCGTGCCGTCCTGCTGCGTCTGCTGGTCTTCACCGTCCGTGACGGGCTCAGGCGCGCGCACGACGTACTTGACCGTCGCCACGACGGCCACGGTCAGGAAAAGAAGCGACAGAAGCGTCACGACCACGCGCTCGCCGCGGCTGCCGGACTGCTTTCTTTTGCGCTTTTTGGCCTTTTTGCTGCGGCGCGGCTCATCGTCATAGCCGCGCTCGTAATAATCCTGCTCTCGCATCTCAAAATTGCTCCGATCGTTTTTCTTTTAGTTTACAATAATGCATTCTACCCTGCGCGGCGGAATTGTGCAAGAGAAATTTTGCCGCGCGGAGGGCACACTCTTATGTTAGACGTAAAAAGTCGAAAAAAGTTTCAAAATCCCTTGTATTTTTTTCGCGTGGCCATGCCGCCGCGGATGTGGCGCTGGGCCTTGTTGACCTCCAGCACCTCCTTGACCTGCAAGTATAGGCTGCGGTTGAACTGCGGCAGGCGGTCCTGCAGGTCCTTGTGTACGGTGGACTTGCTCACGCCGAACTTTTTTGCCGCGGCGCGCACGGTGGCGCGGTTTTCGATGATGTAGGCGGCCAGCGCGCAGGCGCGCTCTTCCATGTTACCCTTCATGCAGCACACTCCTGACTCATGTTGCTCCATCTATATGCGTGCAGAAGGGGAATATGCGCATCGGGAATGAATACGCGGCAAAAACGTTGTGCAAAGAGGTTCAGGCGTGTTATAATTTCTCTGTCTACACCGAAGACGGCACAAACGAAACGACAGGGAGGTCCTACATGGAAAATAAACTCATCCGCAGCAAATACTTTTTATACCTGACCGAATTTTTTGCCGGTATGTCCGTCATGGCGGTCGAGCTCGGTGCGAGCAGGCTCATGGCCCCGTACTTCAGCTCGTCGCAGATCGTGTGGACCGTGATCATCGGCGTCATTATGATCGCGATGGCCATCGGCAACGTCTGGGGCGGCAAGCTCGCCGACAGGAGCGCGACGCCCGATAAGCTCTACCGCCGCCTCATCATCGCGGCCATCTGGATCGCGCTCATCCCGTTTGTGGGACGGTACCTGATCGCGGGCATCTCGCTGCTGCTGGCGCTTTTTGTGACGAAAAACTTCCTCGTCTGGGCGGCGCTCGCGGCGTGCCTTGTGATCTTCGCGTTCCCGTGCGTGCTGCTCGGCACCGTCACGCCGTCGCTCACGCGCTTCACGGTCGACAATCTCGACAACACGGGCAAGACCGTGGGCAGGCTCAACGCGCTCAACACCATCGGCAGCATCATCGGAACCTTCGTGCCGACGTTTGTGACGATCCCCGCCGTCGGCACGGCGGCAACGTTCTTGATCTTCTCCGGTGTGCTCGCGGCCATCGGCATCGCGTACTTTGTGTTCGAGAAGAAAAAAAGCGTGCCGGGGATCATCTCCGTCCTTTTGATCGCTGGACTGTGCTTTGCCCTGCCGTCTTACAGCTTCGCCTTCTGGCAGAGCGACATCACGCTTGAGGACGAGTCCATCTACAACTATTTGCAGGTGCAGGACGACACGAAGCGCACGACGCTCTCGACGAACGTGCTCTTCGGTGTGCAGAGCGTGCAGGTCAAGGGCGACGCGCTGACGGGCATGTACTATGACTATGCGCTCGCCGCGCCCTGCATGGCGGGCATGGACGGCACGGACAACGAAGACCGCAGCGTGATGATTCTCGGCATGGGCTCTGGCACGTATGCGAGCTACTGTACGCGCTATTTCCCCGGCGCGGGTGTGCAGGGCGCGGAGATCGACAAAAAAATTGCCGGCATCGCGAAGGACTACTTCGGACTTCCCGACAGCGTGACCGTCGCGGTCGAGGACGGGCGCGCGTACCTTGCCGCGTCGAAGGAGAAGTTTGACGTCATCATGGTGGACGCCTATCAGGATATCACCATCCCGTTCCAGCTCTCGAGCGTTGAGTTTTTCAACGAGGTGTGCTCTCATTTGAAGCCGAACGGCGTGATGGTCGTGAACCTCAACATGACGTCGGCGGAGAACGGTTCGATCAACGAATACCTCTGCGACACGATGGCGAGTGTCTTCAAATATACCGTCACAGCGCCGGTGAAGGGCAACACGAATACCGAGGTCTTCTGCACGAATGCAGACGACTGGGAAGAGACGTTCCTGCGCAGCATCGCGAATCTCAAAGACAGCGACTACGCCGATATGATGCGCACGGTCTACTCGAAGCTCACGCCCTATGAGGGCGGAAGCTGCATCCTGACGGACGACAAGGCCCCTGTCGAGGTGCTGGGCATGCGCGTGCTCGACGAGCTCATCGGCGATGAGCTCAACTACTACAAAGACGAGCTGAAAACCGGCGGCCTGTCCGCGCTGATCGGAAATTGAAGATAAAAGAATCCCGCGCCCACGGCGCGGGATTCTTTTCAGGGGAGAGAGCCTCGCAGAGTTTTTACCCGCAAGGGGTACGCAGCATCCGTAAGGCAGCAAAGCTGCCAACGGCTGCCCAGGTGCCGCGTACGGCATGAAATAAATTCAAATCGGTTTTCCGCCGCGACATGTGCGCCCTCCAGAGGGGCTTCTCTTGCCCGCTGCGGGGCAATTCACCTTCTGGCAGAAAACTCTTTGCGCAAAGTGGAAACCGGCGAAGTGCCGCCAGCGGCGGAAACAGCAAGTCGGTTTCGAGGAAGCGGCACGATTGGCGCGCCTGCAAGGGCGCGGGAATCGTAGTGCCGCAACGGTGTAAGGTCGAATTGTCCGCTTTTAGCGGACAACCGAGGCACAGAACGCAGCGAAACCTTCTCAAAAAAGTGGCTTTGCCACTTTTTTGATTACAAAATCAACATCAGCACAGGAATCACGACGAAGCACGCGATCGTGGAGAGCGCCGCGCCCTGCGCGGCGAATTCCTCGTCCGCGCCGTATTCCGCGGCGGCGACGACCGTCTGCGTGACGACCGGCATCGCCGTTTCGACGATGAGCACGTCGTGAGCAAGGCCCGTCACGCCGAACGCCCTGCACAGCGCGACCGAGAGCGCCGGCGCGAGCAGGAAGCGGAAGATCATCGCGATGCCTAAGTCGCGGTCGAGCCGGACATTTTTGAGCCCGATGTCGTGGATGATATAGCCCGTGAGCAGCAGCGCCAGCGGCGTGACGAGGTTGTTCATATAGCGGCAGTAGCTCATCACGAGCGAGGGGAGTTTGACTTCAAACCACACGAGCGCGAGGCCGACGAAAACGGCGATGACGGCGGGCGTGGTCAGGAATTTTTGGAGCATCTTGAGGTCAAAGCCGCGGCTCTCACCCGACCAGCGCACAAGCGAGAGGAACAAGAGCTGGACAAAGCTGGTGTTGACAAGGTAGTAGAGCATGACGTAGGGCGTGCAGGTGTCGCCAAAGAGCTCGGTACACATCGCAAGGCCGACGAAGATGGCGTTCGACACCGAGCACATCATCATAAAGACGCCGAGCTTTTTGCGCGGCAGCTTTAAGAGCCTGCCGATGAGCAGCGACAACAGAATAAGGATGACGGTGCTGAGCAGCGGCACGAGAAGAAAGCTGCCCGACTGAACGAGAAGCTCCTTGGAAAGGTTGTTCAGCAGCCCGTAGATGCACATGCAGGGGACAGCGACGGAGAGCGTGAACTTGCCGATAAAGGCTTTGGCCTGCGGGCCCATCCAGCCCTTGGCCGCGCAGAAATAGCCCGTCGCCGTCAGCAGCAGGATGATGGTGACAGAAGAGACCGCATGCAGAAATGCTTCCATGGTGTGACCTCGGTGTTAAGAAATAGTTACACCAGTATAACACGCCTGCGGCAAAAGACAAGAGACGAAAAAGACAGTTGCAATGCCGGTTCGGATACGCTATGATGGGCGAAGATGAGCGCGCAGTGCGCGCCCGGAGAAAAAGAGATCGAGAACTTTGAGAGGAGTTTTGTTTTTATGAAAGCAGCGCTGGTCATTATGGCGGCGGGCATGGGCTCGCGCTACGGCGGCAATAAGCAGGTGGACGGCATCGGCCCGAACGGCGAAATTTTGATGGAATACTCCATTTTCGACGCGCTGCGCGCGGGCTTTACGAAGGTGGTCTTCATCATCAAGCCCGACATGCGCGACTTGATGGAGAACATGGTCGGCAAGCACCTTGCCGCGCGCAAGACCGCGGACGGGGAAAACGTCGAGGTTTGCTATGCGTATCAGGATTTTTCGAGCGTGCCCGATTTTTATAAGGTGCCGTCTGAGCGCGTCAAGCCGTTCGGCACGGTGCACGCGCTGTTGTGCGCGCGCGAATTCGTGCACGAGCCGTTCGTCGTCATCAACGCCGACGACTATTACGGCGTGGACGCGTTCAAGACGATCTACGCAGAGCTCTCAAAGCTCGCCGAAAGCGGCGAGGGCACGATGGTCGGCTACGACCTCTGCAACACCGTGAGCGAGCACGGCACGGTCACGCGCGGCGTGTGCCATGTGAACGAGCAGGGGATGCTCGACCGCGTGGTCGAGACGTTCCACCTAAAGCCCTGCGACGACGGCAAGATCCGCGACATTCAGGAAGACGGCGACGGTCCGGTCTACGCGCCGGAGACGCCGGTCTCGATGAACTTCTGGGGCTTTACGCCGTGGCTGTTTGAAAAGCTGGACGCCTACTTCAAGGATTTCCTCCGCGCGCTGCCGGACGGCGAGCTCAAAAAGGAGTGCCTGCTGCCGAGCTTGATCGGCGAGCTCATCGACCGCGGCGAGCTCAGTGTCTCCGTTCTGCGCTCGAGCGCGCGCTGGTTCGGCATGACGTATCACGAGGATAAAGAAATGGTGCAGCGCGAGCTTCAGAAATTACACGACGCGGGCGTGTATCCCAAAACGCTGCGCGCGTGAGCGAGACAAATCGAAAAAATCTGCCGCCTCCGGACATACTAAGTCCGGAGGTGATTTTTATGCCGCGAAAAGACCCCGGTATGCCGTATGACCTGGCACCGATGCTCAAGGCGCGCTTCGGCCAGCCGGACGACTGCGCCGATCTTGTCAACAAGTACGGCACCTATAACATCCAGCCGACGTCGGACACGGAAAATCTGTTCCCGCTCATCGCACCGGGCCTTCCTGAGCAATGGAAGCGCATGGCGGTCGGCAAGAAGGACGTTGAAAACTTGCAATAAAGCAAACGGGAGGGAGACGCGTATCGCGTCTCCCTTTTTCTTCTCCAAAATCCCTGAAACGGCAAGGAAAAATGGGCTTTTTCCCAAAAAGCAAAAAAGATACATACAGGTTCGACAAAAAAGTGAATGACAAAATGGAGAAATTTATTGCTGGTATACAAATTGAGAACGTTGCTGGCACTTGCTTTACTGCTGAATTCGTATAAAGTAAAGACAAGAGCTGTCTGCCGGGAAAGCGGCTATGAGAGAGACCGCCTTCCGGCGCGACTTGCCAATATGAAGGAGGAGAGAGAATGGAAACCAAAAGTAACGCGAAACTGAAAGCTCTGTTTATCATCCCGTCAGTCGTCGGCGTCATCCTGTTCATGATCCCGGTCAAGAACGCAGCAGGTGAATGGACCGTTGTGGTCAAGATCCTGGCCGACATCATCTCGGGCTACATCGGTGGCTTCCTGCCGCTGCTGTGCGTGCTGATCCTCACCGTTTCGGCAGTGATGTCCCTCATTGCACTGGCAAAGCCCAAATTCATTATGAATAGCGACATCATGAAGGAATGCTTCGCCTGCAAACCCATCTGGGTCGTGATCCGTGTGCTCGCGGTCATCTTCGTGTGGCTCACCTATCTGGGTGTCGGCGAGGACGGCGTGGGTCTCATCGGTATGATCACCGGCGGCGGCCAGGGTGGATTTGTCCTCTATGACCTGCTCACCACGCTCGTCATCATCTTCGTCATCGCGGCCCTGCTGCTGCCGCTGCTGCTCGACTTCGGCCTGCTGGAGTTCGTCGGTGCGCTGCTTACCAAGGTCATGCGCCCCCTGTTCAAGGTCCCCGGCCGCGCGGCGGTCGACTGCATCACCTCCTGGATCGGCGACGGTACGCTCGGCGTTATGCTTACCTGCAACCAGTATGAGGGCGGCTACTACTCCGCCAAGGAAGCAAGCATCATCGCAACGCTGTTCTCCGCCGTTTCCATCACGTTTACCCTCGTCGTTCTCGACACGGTCGGCATGCTCGACAAGTTCGGCATCTACTACCTGATCGTCTGCTTCGTCGGTATCGTCTGCGCGATCGTGTGCCCGTATCTCTATCCCCTGCGCAAAAAGCCAAACACGTACTTAGTCGAAGGCAAGGCTGCTCCCGACACCCTCCCCGAGGGCTACAAGAGCAACGTTGAGTACGGCATGGACCTCGCCATGAAGCGCGTTGCCGAGCACAAGGGCATCGGTGAATTCTTCAAGAGCGGCGCCAAGAACGCCTGCAGCATGTGGTTCGGCGTTCTGCCCTCCGTCATGGCCATTGGTACCATCGCACTGATCCTTGCAAACTTCACCCCGATCTTTGAATGGCTCGGCATCCCGTTCCGCCCGCTGCTCCAGCTTCTTCAGGTGCCCGAAGCGGACGCTGTTGCCTCCACGATGATCGTCGGCTTCACCGACATGCTCACCCCCGCCATCCTGATCGCGGAGTCCACCAGCCAGATGGCCAAGTTTATTGTCGCGGTCGTCTCCGTCACGCAGGTGCTTTACCTTTCCGAGGTCGGCGGTCTGATCCTCGGCTCCAAACTTCCTCTCAACATCTGGGAGCTGTTCGTCATCTTCCTGGAGCGCACCATCATCAGCCTGCTGATCGTCTGCCCCATCGCACATCTGCTGTTCTAAGAGGAAAAGGGCTTTTCCTTACTCAAAGCACTGATCCAAAGGAGAAGAGGCGTCCGAAAGGACGTCTCTTCTCTTATTATTTTGCGTATTTATATCACATGCACAAAAATGACTGTACAACGCACACGGTTATGTGGTAAAATGCGAACAGAGAGACCTCTGCGAGACCAACGCAAGTCCCGACGGCTGCGGGTGAGAGCGCGGCCTGCCGGCGAGAGGGAGAAGAGAAGTACATGAAAGTCAATATCGACAAGTTTTCGAAGGTGCCGGTCTATCTGCAGATCGCCGACCAGATCAAGTCGCAGATCATCAGCGGCGCGCTGCCCCGCAGGAGCGCGCTGCCGAGCGAGCGCGCGCTCGCGCAGATCTTGGATGTGCACCGCAACACCGTGGTCAAGGCCTACAGCGAGCTCAAGAGCGACGCGTGGATCGAGTCGCGCCAGGGCGTGGGCTATGTCGTGGCCGCGGCGAGCAGCGAAAAAGCGCCGGAGGAGGAAAGCGGCGAGGTCCAGTCCGGCCGTGTCAACTGGGTCAGCGAGGTGGCCGATAAATACCTCGACATGGAAAAGACGTTTGACGACCTGTTTCAGCGCTTTACGGACGAGAGCCACTATTCCCTCGGCAGCGGCGTCGCCTCGCGCGAGGTGTACACGTCCGAGCGTGTCGCGGGCGACATTGCGACACTGCTCACGGGCAGCGGCCCGTGCCAGTATTTTTTCAGCCCCTATAAAGGCGATAAATTCTTGCGGCAGAAGCTCGTGGCCTTTCTCGGCACGAAGGGCGTGAAGGCATCCTCGGGCGAAATTCAGATCCTATCGGAGACGAATCAGGCGCTCGACTTTATCGTGACGCTGCTCGTCAAGCCCGGCGACAGCGTCGTGATGGAGGAGCCCGTCCACCCTGATATGTACCGTGTGATGGAGCTTGCGGGCGCGAAGATACTGACCGTTCCCGTCGACGAGAACGGCATGAACTGCGAGGTGCTCGAAAGCTTACTCACGCAGACGCGCCCGCGCCTGATCTTCGTCAATTCGAGCTACCACGACCCGACGGGAAACATTTTGTCGCTCGAGCGGCGCAAGAAGCTCGTTGAACTCTCGAACCGCTACCGCGTGCCGATCGTGGAGGAGGACGCGGCGAGCGAACTCGTCTACGACGGCGATAAGCTCCCGCCGATCAAGGCGTTCGACACGATGGGCAACGTCATTTACATCTATTCGTTTTCACTCACGTTCATCCCGGGACTGAGCCTTGCTTTCATCACGGGTAACCGCGATTTTATCCGCGCGCTGAGCTACCTCGTCTCCGTGCGGCTGATGGCGTCGGACTGGATGACGCAAAAGCTCCTCGGCATGTATCTGGACGACGGCATTTACTACACGTCGCTTTTAAAATTTCGCGACGTCTACCGCACGAATCGAGATTTGGTATGCCAAAAGCTCGACGAGCTTGCGCCGCTCGGCGTGAGTTATACAAAGCCGAGAGGCGGCGTATATGTCTGGTGCAGGCTGCCGGACGGGGTGGACAGCAAGCAGTTCATCCGCAGGGCCTATAATATGGGCGTTACGCTGATCCCGGGACATGTTTTCTACCCGGGTAAGAACGGCGGGCGCGACCACATCCGCATCAACTACTCCTATGAATCCTACGAGCGGCTGGGGCAGGGCATGGACGTATTGCGCAAAGCGCTGGAAGAAGAGCTGGAGGAATGACTGGTACACGAAATGGCAAAAGCACTGATACATCACAAGCGCCTTTTGAAAGTATATACTTTACTGCGTAATAACGGTAAAACGATCCGCGGACCGTCGGGGAGCTCCGGCGGCACGGACAGGGAAAACAGGTCGGGGTGTACGGGCGGTCGATGAGAGAGCCGCCGGCATCCCGGGAAAGGGAGCACGACTTATGTATTCAGGCATCCATAACTTTTCCGAGATCGGAAAGCTCAACAAGGTGCTGCTGCACCGCCCCGGCGAGGAGCTGGAATCGCTGACGCCCGCGACGCTCGAGCGCCTGCTGTTTGACGACATCCCGTACTTAAAGGTCGCCCAGGAGGAGCACGACCGCTTTGCCGAGGTCCTGCGCGAAAACGGCGTCGAGGTCATCTACTATGTCGACGAGGTCGCCAAGGCCATCGCCGACCCCGCGCGCCAGATCCAGCTCGTCAACGACTTTTTGAACATCAGCAAAATTCACGCCAAGGGCCTGCGCGCGAGCATGACGAGCCTTCTTCTCGACATGCCGCCCAAGCAGATGGTGACGAAGATGATCGCGGGCATCAAGCGCTGCGAGGTCGCCACCAAGCAGCCGACGTCGCTGATGGACTTAGTCGACGACGACTATCCGTTCGTCTCCGACCCCATGCCGAACCTGTACTTCACCCGCGACCCCGGTGCCTGTGTGGGCGAGGGCATCAACATCCACCGCATGCATACCCCCGCGCGCAAGCGCGAGAGTCTGCTCTTAAAGTACATGTTCCTCTACAACCGCGACTTTGCCGCGCAGGACAACAAGATGTGGTACGACCTGTCCGACAGCTACTCGATCGAGGGCGGCGACGTGCTCGTGCTGTCCAAGGACATCGTGGCCGTCGGCCTGTCCGAGCGCACGACGGTCTCCGGTGCGGAGACGTTTGCGCGCAATCTGCTGCAAAATTCCGACTTTAAGAAGGTGCTCGCCTTCGACATTCCCGAGACGCGCGCGTTCATGCACCTCGACACCGTGTTCACGATGGTCGACTATGACAAGTTTACCATTCATCCCGAGATCGAGGGCCCGCTGAGCGTTTATGAGATGACGCTCGACGAGCACGGCGAGCTCCGCTTCGGCGCGATCAAGGAAGAACTCAAGGACATTCTGGCCCTTGAGCTCAAGCTGCCCGCGGTCGACCTGATCCGCTGCGGCGGCGGCGACCTGATGGCCGCGCAGCGCGAGCAGTGGAACGACGGCTCGAACACGCTGTGTATCGCGCCGGGCCGCGTCATCACCTATGAGCGCAACTATGTGACGAACGACTTGCTCGCAAAGCACGGCCTCGACGTGCTGACCGTGCCGTCTGCCGAGCTGTCGCGCGGCCGCGGCGGCCCGCGCTGCATGTCCTGCCCCGTCAACCGCGACGACCTGTAAAAAATTCCACCGCAGAACGAGAGAAGAGAGAAGAGCTCATCCGCGCCGGCAGCTGGCCGGGCGGAGGAAAATGGGAGAGAGCCATGAAGAGCAAGCGACAAGAGAAGATCCTGGAGCTGATCGAAAAGTACAATATCGAGACGCAGGAGGAGCTCATCGCGCGTCTCGCCGAGTGCGGCATCGAGAGCAAGCAGACGACCGTCTCGCGCGATATCAAGGAGCTGTACCTTTATAAGGAGCCGATCGGCGGCGGCCGCAGCCGCTACGCCGTATCCGGCAAGGCTGACCACATCGACAACACGAAGCGCCTGAAGCTCATTTTGAGCGAGTGCAGCGTGGGCGTGGACTATGCGGGGATCGTTGTGCTGCTCAAGACGCTGCCGGGGCTCGCCGATGCGGCGGGCGCGGCTATCGACGCGATGAAGCTGCCCGATATGCTCGGCTGCATCTCCGGCAACGACGCCGTGGCGATCGTTGCCCGCGGCGAGCAGGAGGCCGAGCGCCTGTGCTATGATCTGCGCCAGTACTGCAAGTGAACGAGAGAGACGAGATTGAGAGAGGACAGGGGGGCGGAGCGATCCGCCCTCCCTGTTCCGCCTAAAAACCAATTAAACCGCAAGGCATTTCTGAATCACGACAAAACTCAACAGGTATTAAAAGTTTTACTACCGACAAAATTCGACGGGATTCCGCTTGAAGATTATTTTTTGAGTGTTATAATAAATTTATCAATCGAATGATCTGTGCGGCTCGCGAAAGTGGGGCAAAGCGTACAGACAAAGGCACAGCCGGCGAAAACCGGTGCCGCAAAGCTATGGGTCTAAACGGCCATGAGCCGCACGACAGCCGGGCTGCCTAAGACGGAGAACTCTCCTTCCTCGGGTCCACAGGGACAAGAGGGAGGATTTTTTTATGAGAGAGAAGAAGTTCGGCAAGCGCTGTCTCACATGGGCCTTAGTGCTGATGATGACCCTCTCGCTCCTGCCGGTCAGCGCAATGGCGGCAGACGGGGAAGCACGTTTTTACCGTAAAAACGTCACGAGCACGTATGCTCGTGATAACACCTCAGTAAGTGCAGCTGCGGTGCAGAATACGGACACCGAGGGCGCTGTGCTTGGGGCGGGGGGACTGGTGGAGGTCCCTGTAGATAAGCTGTTTTTTGACAATGGTGTGATTAGGGGTATTGATGAAGAGTGGCTTGCCGCGAATGGGGATAAGACCCTTTTCGTTACCATTCCTGCGGAAATTAACGGTACGCCGGTGACGAGTATCGGTCAAAACGCTTTTAAAGCAAGAAATGCAGGCCTTGAAAATCATCCTCAAGTTGCAGCTATCGATTTCAGCAAGGCAACCCATCTGGAGAAGATCGACAATCAGGCGTTTCAGTATTCTCCGGTGGCATCTGTTGACCTGTCCAATACCAAAGTAAAAACCATCGGCAAATTTGCGTTTGGCGATTGCACATCCTTGGAAACGTTTATTTTCCCTGATACGTTGACAAGCCTTGGTAATTCGGACGGCGCTTCCGTATTCACGGATTGCAGATCTTTGAAGGTCATGCGACTGGCTGATTCTCTGGAAGGCGTCGTATTTGCGCTGCCGGAGAATCTGACGCATATCGGCAATTATACGTTCAAGAACTGCTTTGCTGATGGAGTAGACGCTAAGGTTATCATTCCTGCCAGCGTGGCAACACTTGGCGAGGGTGCTTTTTACGATAAGCATATCACGCAGATCATCTTTAAGAAGAAAGTAGATTCTTGGAAAAACGAAGATTATAGTGGGTACGCTAATAGTGCCATAACTCCTCCGAGTGATTGCGATCGCATCATTGTACTTCCGGACAATAAATGCTTTGTGGCATATTCTACACAAGTAAGATATGGTTCAGAACTGCAAAAAATCTGCACCTATCCTATAAAGATTACGTTTTCTCCCCTCGGTATACAAGAACAGCACTTGAACCATGCGCTTCCGGGCTGGGCTTATAATTCTACAACTAAGCTTTGGGATTTCAACAATAACTATAAGCTTCCTGATACGAATGGAGCATCAACCGGTAATGACCGCCCTGGCTATGAGTATGTCGGTGGCTGGAAGTTACGCAGTTCCGATCAGGTGTTAAATGAAAATGAAAAGCTTGAAGCTATGGATAATCCGTCTGATATTGCAACTGTCAGTGGTGAATACAAGCTTGCGAACCCCACGATTTCCTATCTGGTAGACGGAAAAACCGAAGATGTCGATGCCGACCAGCCTTTCACCGTGGCCATCGGCGACGGCAAGGAGCATACTCTCGGTGTACAGGTATCTCATCCGCTGCTGCTCTCGGAGCAGGGCAATGAAGAAGACGAGTATGTCTACTTTGAGTATTGCTGGTGGGACGAAGGATATTTTGCTGATAACGGCACAGCGATGACCGTAAACGGCCCTCGCAGCACGGAAGAACCGAAGCTGTTTTCTAAGGCCGAAACAGATAGAGAACTGCAGCGTGTCTGGGTAAAGGATAATACCATTCCGATCACGAAGGTGGATCATGCCCGAACAGACCACAACTACTATCTGGTTGAAATTTGCGGTTACATCGTAAAAAATAATGATCCGGTACGTTTTTATCAGAGCAGTAACAACTTCAGCCACTTTGGCTCCGGTGAGGATGTTGCAACCGTAAGAAATTATTATACGTTGCAGGTCAAGGTCGATGAAGTGCGTGTCATTACCGCAACGGCCGACGAGCACGGCAAGATCGCCCCCGCGAGCGCAGTCACCGTACCCAAGGGCGAAAGCAAGACCTTTACCATCACGCCCGATTCCGGCTACCGCATCAAGGACGTGCTGGTGGACGGCGTAAGCGTCGGCGCGGTGAGCACGTACACGTTTGAAAATGTGGTGGAGAACCACACGATCCACGCTACCTTTGCAAGGAAGCACACGCCCACCCCCTCCAAGCCCACCGTGGAGATTGAAGACGATGATGCGCTCGGTCTGAACACGGACGACCACTTCGCCTACATCATCGGTTATCCCGACGGCACGATGCAGCCGAACGGCCAGATCACCCGCGCCGAGGCGACGACCATCTTCTTCCGCCTGCTGACGGAGGAGAGCCGCAGCGCGAACCTGACCAAGACCAACGGATATACCGACGTGGCGTCTGACGCGTGGTATAACACCGCGGTTTCCACCATGACGAAGGCCGGCATCGTGGACGGCTACCCCGACGGCACGTTCCGCCCCGACGCGCCCATCACGCGCGCGGAGATGGCAAAGATCATCTCGCTGTTCGCCAAGCTCGACAAGAGCGAGAGCCGCTTCTCTGACATCGCGGGCCACTGGGCGGAGGCGTATATCAAGCTCGCCGCGGGCAACGGCTGGATCGCGGGTTATCCCGACGGTACGTTCGGCCCCCAGCGCAACATCACCCGTGCTGAGACCGCCACGATGATCAACCGCGTGCTCGACCGTGTCCCGTCCGAGGAGAGCCATCTGCTCTCGCGCGGCGTGATGCAGATCTGGCCCGACGCGAACCCGGGCGACTGGTTCTATCTTGCGATGCAGGAGGCGACCAACAGCCATGACTACGAGCGCAATGCCAAGTGGGCCGCTGCCGACGAGCAGTGGACGGCGCTGCGCGAAACGCGCGACTGGAAGGCGCTGGAACAGTAAACAAAGCGGAAAAAAGAACGGGAGCACGAAGTGCTCCCGTTCTTTTATGCTTTTTTGAAAGCGGCCTGAACAGATCAGACGTTGCCGATCGTCGCGACCATGACGGCCTTGATGGTGTGCATGCGGTTCTCCGCCTCGTCGAACACCTTGGAGTTGGGGGAGAGGAAGACCTCGTCCGTGACCTCGCGGATATCGTAGCCGAGCTCCTTCTGCGAAGCGGCCATCGTGGTGTCGAAGTCGTGGAAGGAGGGCAGGCAGTGCAGGAAAATGCAGTCGGGATTCTCCGTAGCCTTGAGCACCTCGCCCGTGACCTTGTAGGGCGTGAGCAGCTTGACGCGCTCAGGGATCTTCTCCTCTTCGCCCATGGAAGCCCAAATATCGGTGTAGAGGGCGTCCGCGCCCTTGAGCAGTTCCTTGTCCTCACCGTACTCGACGACGGCACCGGTCTCCTTGCCGACCTCGCGGCAGTATTCGACGACGTCAGCGGCGGGAGCCAGCTCCTTCGGACCCCAGCCGACATAGTGGATGCCGAGCTTAGCGCAGATGTACATCAGGCAGTAGGCGACGTTGTTGCGCGTGTCGCCGCAGAAGACGAGCTTGCACTTGCTGAGCGGCTTCTTGGTGTTCTCCATCAGCGTGAGGATGTCGGCAAGCGCCTGCGTCGGGTGGTCGACGTCGGTCAGGCCGTTCCACACGGGCACGCCCGCGTTGGCGGCGAGACCCTCGACGACCTTCTGGTCATAGCCGCGGTACTCGATGCCGTCGTAGAAGCGGCCCAGGACCTTGGCGGTGTCGACCATCGTTTCCTTCTTGCCCATCTGGGAGGACTTGGAATCGAGGAAGGTGACGTTCGCGCCCTCGTCGTAAGCGGCGACTTCGAACGCGCAGCGGGTGCGGGTAGAGGTCTTTTCAAACAGCAGCACGATGTTCTTGCCGGCGAGCAGGTTGCCGCGGATGCCGGCGCGCTTTTTGGCCTTGAGGTCAGCGGCGAGATTGAGCATATAGCGGATCTCGTCGGGGGTGAAGTCTTTCAGCGTCAGGAAAGAACGGCCTTTCAGATTAACGGGCATGGGATAGTCCTCCTTTTATCGTTTTACTCTCAAAATCTCTCAAAAGCATCTAAATAATGCTATCGTTATTATATTATTTTTGGTTAAAAAAGCAAGAGAGGCGCGATTTTGCGGCGCTCACTGGCACACGGAGAGAAATGCATACTGGTCTGCGATAAAACGCTGACAGGCGGCACAGTGGCCGTGCAAGACGGGCGCACCGCGCCGTCAAAACGCCTCTGCCGCGCCTAACTGGACACGAAAATATTCTCTTTCTGGACCAGCGATTTTTATCGCGGGAAAGGCCTTGCCGCGCCTGCGTTTAACGGCAAGCGCGCTGCGGCAGATTTCTTACCGGATTCCCTTGTTTTCTGCCATTAAATATAGTATAATTGCAAAAAAGTATCCCCATGGGGCGATTTCGGGCGAATGTGCCGCGCCGTTTGGGCAAAACCGCAAAGGATAGAGGAGAAATTGCTATGAATATGATCCGCAGCGCAAAGAACCAGATCGCCGAGCTGACGGCGGCGGCTTATCGCGCGGCTGTGCAGGAGGGACTGCTGCCCGAGGGCGTGCAGACCGTCCCCGCCGTGGAGATCCCCAAGGATACCGCCAACGGCGACTATACGACGACGTTCTGCCTGGCTGCATCCAAGGCCATGCGCAAGAATCCCCGCGAGGTTGCGAAAATTCTGACCGAGCACATGGACCTGAGCGACACATACTTTACGAGCGTCGAGATCGCGGGCCCCGGTTTTCTGAACTTCCGCCTCGGCGACAAGTGGTATGCCGACGTTCTGACCGCCGTTGAGGAGGAGAAGAGCGACTACGGCCGCGACAACTGGCTGGATGGCAAGAAGTATATGGTCGAGTTCGTCTCCGCGAACCCCACGGGCCCCATGCACATGGGCAACGCTCGCGGCGGCGTGCTGGGCGATACGCTCGCCGAGGTGCTCGACTGGTCGGGCGCGGACGTGTGGCGCGAGTTCTACGTCAACGACTTTGGCAACCAGATCGAAAAGTTCGCCAAGAGCATCGAGGCGCGCTACATCCAGCTCATCCGCGGTGAGGACGCCCTCGAGTTCCCCGAGGACGGCTACCACGGCGACGATATCCGCGAGCTTGCGAAGGCCTTCTACGATGTTCACGGCGAGAGCTATCTGGAAAAGTCCGTCGAGGAGCGCCACGCCGATATGGCGCGATTTGGCCTGGACCGCAACATCCCGAAAATGAAGAGCGACCTCGAGCGCTACGGCATCAAGTTCGACGAGTGGTTCTTCGAGTCCTCGCTGCACAACAGCGGCTATGTCAAGGACACCGTCGAGGAGCTGCACAAGCTCGGCTGGACGTATGAAAAGGGAGGCGCGCTCTGGCTCAAGACCGCCGACATCATGCGCGAGCAGTACCGCAAGCAGGGCAAGAAGGATGAGGACATCGACAAGCTCGACCTCAAGGACGACGTTCTGCGCCGTGCCAACGGCTTCTACACCTACTTTGCCGGCGACATTGCCTATCACCGCAACAAGTTCGCCGTGCGTCACTTCGACAAGGTCATTAACATCTGGGGCGCTGACCACCACGGTCACGTGGCCCGCATGAAGGGCGCGATGGACGCGCTGGGCCTCGACGGCACGAACCGTCTCGACATCGTGCTGATGCAGCTCGTCAAGCTCGTGCGCGATGGCGAGGTCGTGCGTATGTCCAAGCGCACGGGTAAGACCATTTCGCTCTCCGACCTGCTCGATGAAATTCCTGTCGACGCCTGCCGTTACTTCTTCAACGCCAAGCCCGACACGCAGATGGAATTCGACCTCGGCCTCGCCGTGCGCGAGGACAGCGAGAACCCCATCTACTACATCCAATATGCACACGCGCGCATTTGCAGCCTGCTCAAAGCGCTGGAGGAAGAGGGCCACAGCGTCAAGCCCGGCGCGGTCGACCTGTCCATCCTTTCGAGCGATGCTGAGCGCGCGCTCATCAAGGAACTCTCCTCCTTTGCCGAGGAAATTCGCATGGCAGCGCGCGACTACGACCCGAGCTACATCAACCGCTACCTCATGCGTCTTGCCGCGGCGTTCCACAAGTTCTACAACGCCTGCCGCATCAAGGGCGAGGACGAGGCCGTCATCGACGCGCGCCTCAAGCTCGCGAGCGCGACCCGTCAGGTGCTCGCCAACGGCCTCAAGGTCATCGGCTGCTCCGCACCGGAGAAGATGTAAAACAGTATACCGACAACAAACAGGCGTCCGGCCAATGGCCGGACGCCTGTTTTGCTATGCGGTTTACAGGACCTTTGCGAGGAACGATTGCAGTCTTTCGCTCTGCGGGTGGTCGAAGAGATCGGCAGGGGAGCCCTCTTCGATGATCGCGCCCTCGGACATAAAGACGACGCGGTCGGCGACCTCGCGCGCGAAGCCCATCTCGTGCGTGACGACGACCATCGTCATGCCGTCCTTGGCAAGGTCGCGCATGAGGTCGAGCACCTCGCCGACCATCTCGGGGTCGAGCGCGGAGGTCGGCTCGTCGAAGAGCATGACCTCGGGCGCCATGGCGAGCGCGCGCACGATGGCGATACGCTGCTTCTGCCCGCCGGAGAGCATCGCGGGATACTCATTCGCTTTGTCGGCAAGGCCGATGCGCTCAAGCAGCGCCATGGCCTGCGCGTCGGCCTCCGCCTGAGATTTGAGGCCCAGCTTGACGGGTGCGAGGGTGATGTTCTTCTTGACCGTCATATGCGGGAAGAGGTTGAAGTGCTGGAACACCATGCCCATCTCGCGGCGGTGGAGGTCCAAGTTGACCTTCTTGCCGTTGAGGGCGACATCCTTGAAGTAAATGGTGCCGGAGGTCGGCTGCTCGAGGAGGTTCAGGCAGCGCAGCAGCGTCGATTTGCCGCTGCCGGAGGGGCCGATGATGGCCACGACCTCGCCCTTTTTCACACTTAAATTGCAGTGGGAGAGCGCGTGGACGCTGCCGCCGTTGTACTCCTTGCAGACGTCCGTCACGCGAATGAGAGAATTAGTGCTTGTCGCCACGACGCATCCTCCTTTCGAGCGCTTCGATCGCCTTGCCGGCGGGGTAGGTGATGCAGAAATACATCAACGCCGCCAGCACGTAAGGCGCGAGGGAAATGTAAGTGGACGTCGCCACGGTCTTCGCGGCGAACATCAGCTCGACCATGCCGAGCGTGGAGCAGATGGACGATTCCTTGACCATGGTGACGACCTCGTTGCCGAGCGCGGGCAGGACATTCTTGATGGCCTGCGGCAGCACGACGAGCTTCATCGCCTGCGTGGCGGAAAGGCCCAGCGAGCGCGCGGCCTCGGTCTGGCCTGCGTCGACGGCGAGGATGCCCGCGCGGAAGATCTCGGCAACGTAGGCCGAGCTGTTGAGCGCGAGGGCCACAACGCCGGGGATGAAGCGGGAAATGTCGATAAAGCCGAAGATGTACAGGCGCGGGATGGAGATCGCGCCAAAAAAGCCGAAGTAAATGATCGAGAGCTGCACGAGCAGCGGCGTAGAGCGGAAGATCGCGATGTACGCGCCGGAAATGCCGCGCACAAACTTATTCTTGCTCAGGCGCATGAACGCGAGCAGCAGCGCCGGAATGACCGCCAGCAGGACCGAGATGACGGCCAGCAGCAGCGTGTAGCCGAGCGCCTGCAAAAAGTAGACGCCGTATTTCGGCAAAAAGGAAAAGTTAAAGAACGACGCCGGCGACATGCCGACAAAGAGGTTGCTCCACCGCGTGGCAAGATCCATGGGAGAGATCTCCTTTCAGATGTGTGATTTAGCTGGGATAAGCCTCGCAGAGTTTCGCGCTGCCAGCGCGAAAAAATCTTGCTCGTTTTTTGCCACGACATGCGCGTGGCAAAAAACACTTTGCGCGGAGCGAGTGTCGAAGCACCCGCTTGCGGGGGCGAGGCACAGAGTGGAGTGAGGATTTAATGAAAAGAGGCTCGCCTCTTTTCATTAAGAGACGCCAATGAGCAAAGCCATTTGGGGCTTTGCTCATTGGCTATGAGAGATAGTGAGAAGAGAGCGTAGTTAAAGGGGAGAACTTAGGCCGCAGGAGCGTCCGCGGTGACCTCGACGGCCTTGCCGCTCAGCTCATCGGCAGCGGCGATGAACTCTTCCATCTTGTTCTCGGAGGTCATCTTGGCGATGGCCTCGTTGATGCCGGGCAGCAGGCCCTTGGGGTCGCCCTTGGCAACAGCGATGCAGTAGGGCATCGCTTCGCCGAGCTCGGAAGAGGCGGGAGCGATGGCCAGATCGGGGTTGGCTTCGGCGTACTGCTCGGCGACAGCGCCGTCGACGACGATCGCGTCGACCTTGCCGTAGACAAGCTCGTTGACAAGGTCAGTCACGAGGGAGAGGGAGACGAGGTTCGCGCCTTCCATCTGGTCGGTGACGATGGCTTCCTTGGTGGTGGCGGTCTGTGCGCCGACGCTCTTGCCGGCGAAGTCGGCGAGGGTGTTGTACTGATCGGCGGCGTCAGCCTTGACAAGGATCATGGCCGGCAGGTCGGTGTAGTAGGGATCGGAGAAGTCAGCGGACTGGAGACGCTCGGGCGTGACCTCGATGGCCGCCATGACGATATCAAAGTCGCCCTTGGCAAGGGAGGTGAGCAGGTAGTCAAAGCTCATGTTCTCGACCTGAAGCTCCATGCCCAGCTCATCGGCGATGTACTGGCCGGCGGAAATGTCGATACCGGCGTACTGCATCGTGCCGCTGTCATCGGCATACATGAATTCGTACGGGGCGTAGTCAGCGGAGGTGCCGAGCACCAGCTTGCCGCCGGTCTGCTCGGTGTTGTTGTCGGTGTTGGCATCATCGGCGTTGTTGCTGTCGTCGGTCTTATTGCCGCAGGCGACCAGCGAAAGGCTCATCATCAGAGCCAGCATCAGTGCAGTAAACTTTTTCATGGTTGATAGCTCCTTTTTCAATTTCTTTCCATCTTGTATAATGTTTGATCGTTGAACGAATTTTCATACGCTTCAGAAACGATAGCGCTAGTATAAATGTTTACTTATTCATTGTCAACGATTAAAAACTCAAAAAATGCCGGAACTTTCGACGCCTTTCTATGCAAGGTGCACAAATATGCATGCAAAAAGCCGAAAATTCACAAAAGTATGCAATTATGCGCGAATATATGCAAAATAAAACGGCGGAAGAGCCGTATAAAAGAAGCATCCGCAGAAGCGATCAGCGCTTCTGCGGATGCATTTTCTTATCTTGTGATGTCCGGCACGGCGGCGCGGGATTTTTTCGACGTTCTGACGTAGGCGAAATAATACCCGATCGCGCACAGCGGGATGGCTGCGGCGACATCCAGAATGGAGTGCTGCTTCATAAAGACGGTGGAAATGCTGATAAAAAATGCTGCAACGGTCGATGCAATGCGCCAGCCGCGCTTGGAGAAGATGGGCGCATACCAGAAAGCGAAAAATGCCGCCATCGAGCCGATGACGTGCAGCGACGGGCAGACGTTCGTGTTCGTGTCGAACACGTAGAACCCCGCGATGAAGCGCGTGAGGGCATTGTCGCGCGGGAAGACCTCAGGCCGGAGCATCTGACAGGTGGGAAAGAGGAAATAGATAATGAGCGTCACCGAGTAGGTGATCATCACGAAGCGCATCATGCGGCGAAAGCCCGGCACGTCGAAAAAGAACGTGTAGGCCACCGCGCCGATGAGGTACACAAACCAGAACAGGTAGGGAATCAGAAACCATTCATTAAAAGGAATCAGATCGTCGAGCGCGCAGTGCATGTTGATGTAGTGCGCCACGGGGTAGAAGCGCTCGACATACGAAAAGCCGAGGCCGAAAAGCGGCCAGTAGAGCAGCAGCCACACGTGGGAGAACTCCGGCGTGTTCAGTCTGCTGAAGCGGAACTGGCGGTAGTCAACGCTGGGTTTGATCATGCGAGGTCTTCCTCCTTCTCCTCCTCGGCTTCACTCATCTCAGAGAGGATGTTGGCCGCGGCGTTGTGCGGCACGGCGGCGTCGAGCGCGTCGCCCATCTTTTCGAGCGTATGCTCGTCGCTGAGCAGGCGCAGGCTCGTGCGCGCGATCTCTTTGGGCGTCTGCCCCGTGACCGCGCCGCCCGTGCGCAGGAAGAAATCCTTGTTGTACTCCTCGCAGCCTGCGACCGCGTCGATGAACACCATCGGCAGACGCATCGAGGCCGCCTCCGTCACGCTGATGCCGCCGGGCTTTGTGAGGTAGAGGTCGGCAGAGTCCATCAAAAGTGCCATGTCCTTCACATACGAACGGACGTGGACATTTTTCGAGTCATAGAAGCGGCGCTGGAGTCGGCGGTAGAGCTGCTTGTTCGTGCCGCAGACGATCGTTAAGTCCTGATCGTCCGGCAAATTGCGCCCAATGCGGCGCGCGATGCTCATAATGGGGCCGCAGCCCATGCTGCCGCACATCATTACGAGGTGCTTGTGGTCAGCGGGGATGCCGAACACGCGCTTGGCGTCCTCCTTGCGCACGCTGGAGCGGAACATCTGGCGCACGGGGATGCCGCAGGCGCGCAGGCGTTCGCTCGTCACGCCGCCGCCGAGAAAATCGCCCGAGAGCGATGAGGCAGGGATAAAGTAGCGGTCGAGCGAGCTGTCCTTCACGCTGGGCGAACAGGTGTAGTCCGTGGCGATGAAGCAGGTCTTGAGGTTTGGCAGGTGCGTCTTCACGACCTCACTGACCATCAGCGCCGCGAACGTGTGGGTGCAGATGACCGTGTCGTACCCGCTGCCGGCGATGAAGCCGCAGAGCTTTTCCGCGCCCTGCGTCAGGTAGCGGTAGAGTGCGGAGCCCTCGTGAAACTGCGCGGGATGATCCTCCGCCGCGCGGTAGCCCACGCGGAAAAGACCCGGCGCGTGGCGGTAGATGCGCACATGCCAGTTCGAGATAAAGCGCGAGACCTCGGGCGAGATGAAGCGCAGGGCGTCCTCGGTGTCGCAGGGGATGTTCTGGTTGCGGCACTCCTCCTCGAGCGCCGCGGCGCAGGAGTTGTGCCCCTCGCCGGTGTTGCAGCTTAAAATCAAAACTTTCATAAAAAGATCCGATCCTTTACTGTTGTTCTTCTTGGTTGCGTCTGCTCCGGCGCTGCTGCGCGGCGAGAAGCTTTTGCAGCCGCGGCCGGTTGTAGCGCTGAATGATGAGAAACGGCAGGTTGCCGAATAGAATATAGATGGCGGTGACGACCGCGCCGCCCGTTCCGGGCCAGAGGCGCAGTGCGTAAAAGCCGAGCAGGATGAGCACAAAGTGCGTGAACTCAGCGACGCAGGTCTCTTCGATCATGCGCGGAAGCTGCGCGCGAAAGTTCGTGCCCAGCTTTTTGGCGGGGATGAGCTTGGGGACGATCTTGCTCATGTCGGGCACCTTGTCCTGCCACTCGTGCACGCGCAGAAAGCGGAAGAGCTTTGCTTCCCAGCTCGCGCAGCGGTAGGGGAATTTGTCGCTGTGGAACCAGGATTTTGGCAGCAGCCGCCCGATGAAAAACGACACGACGGCTAAAATTCCGTAATAAACGCAGCAGCGCAGAAAGCCCATCGTCACCTCTCCTTATCCCGTGATAAAAGCCCGACGCAGGGACACTGCGCCGGGGAAAAGCCGCCTCTGCGGCTGTTAAGATTTAATATAGCATAGAGTTTCGAACAAATGATGAAGAGAATCTCAATTTTTGTTGAAAAATGGCGGTCACTTCTCTACCGGCAGGCGCACGGCGAAGCGGCAGCCGCCGTTCACCGGGTCTTCGACCCAGACCTCGCCGCCGTGGATGGCGACGATCTTGCGCACAAGCGCAAGGCCGAGGCCGTTGCCCTCGGACTCGTGCGAGCTGTCCCCCTGATAGAATTTGTTAAAAATGCGGGGCTTATCCTCGTCGGGAATGCTTTTGCCCTCGTTGTCGATGGTGAAGAGCACGCTGCCGTCTTCCTCGATGAGGCGCATGCGGATCAGGCCGCCGCGCGGGCCGAACTTGACGGCGTTGTCGATGAGGTTCATCCACACATGCTGTAAGAGTCCTTCATAGCCCGTGAAGTCGACGGAATCGAGATCAACATCGAAGTCGACATCCTTTTCCGTCCACTTGCGCTCAAGCGCCAGAATGCACTGCCTCACCTGCTCGTCGAGGCGGAAGCGCGAGCGCTGGGGGTGGATGGACTGGCTGTCGAGCTTAGAAAGCAGCAGAATGTTGCCCGCGAGGGCGGAAAGCCTGCGCGTATTGAAGAGAATCTTGTCGATGTACTCCGCCTGCTCCTCGGGGGACTGCTGATGCTCCTGCAAAAGCGAGGCATAGCCCTCGATCGCGCTGATGGGCGTTTTGAACTCGTGCGAGACGTTCGAGATGAAGTCGGTCTGCAAGGTCTCGGTCGCGTTCAGCTCGCTGACCATAAGGTTGAAGCTGTCGAAGCTGTCGCGGATATCGCGAAAGACGCTCTTCGTCTCCACATGTACGCGGAAGTTGCCGCCCGCGACCTCCTTCATCGCGCGCGACAGGCGCGAGATGGGCGCGAAGAACGCGATGGAAAAGCCCGCCGCCGTCGCGCTGCCGAGCAGCAGCGTGAAGATGAGCAGCCACACGAACATCGGCACATTGACGCCGAGGTGCTCGAGCCCCCAGGCCGCGAGCGCGGCAAGCAGCGCCACGCCGATAAAGCCCGCCATGCAGATGAAGAAAAACTGCACGCGGATATCGAGAAACTTATTGCGCCGCTTTTTCATGTGCGCACCACCTTATACCCCACGCCGCGCATCGTGACGATCTTGAAGTCGGGATTGTCGCGGAAGCGCTCGCGCAGGCGCGCGATGTGGACATCGACGGTGTGGGTGTCGGTGCTGGAATCATAGCCCCAGATGTCGTCCATGAGCTGCTGGCGCGTGAAGATGCGGCCGGGGAACGACGCCATCTTGTAGAGCAGCATGAATTCCTTCTGCGGCAGCACCATGCTCTCGCCGTCGACGGTGACGCTGAGCGAGTCGCACTCCATCACCGTGCCGCCGATGACCTGACGGCGCTCGCTCGCCATCTGGGCGCGGCGCAGCAGCGCGCTCACGCGCAGCACCATTTCCCCGATGTTGATGGGCTTGACCATATAGTCGTCGCTGCCGGAGAGGAAGCCGAGGCGCATGTCGTCAAAGGCGTCCTTGGCGGTGATCATCATAATAGGAATGGATGAGCCGCTCTCACGGATCGAGCGCACAAGCTCGTAGCCGTCCATTTTCGGCATCATAATGTCGGAGATGATAAGATCGTAATAGCTCTGCTCGAGCGCGGCAAGCGCCTCTTCGCCGTTGGAGACACCGAGGACAGTGTAACCGTTTTTGGTGAGCACGTGGGCGAAGAGCTGGCGCAGCTCGCGGTCATCCTCCGCAATGAGAATTTTGAACATGGCGCTCCTCCAATCGTTTCCCGCCGTGCGGCGGGCACAGCATTTTTGCTTCGTCAGTATATCATATCTTTGCAGAATGTGCAGTACATCAGTGAGAAATTTCACACGGCGGGGAAAGTGCGCAAAAAAAGAGCCGTTCGGTCGAACGACTCTTTTTTAGGTGGGGAGATCAGCCGCCAAGGTAGGCTCTGCGCACCGCGTCGCTCGCCATGAGCTCCTTGCCGGTGCCGGAGAGCGTGATGCGGCCCGTTTCAAGCACGTACGCGCGGTCGGCGACGGAGAGCGCGGCCTGCGCGTTCTGCTCGACGAGCAGGATCGTCGTGCCCGCAGCGTGCAGCTCGCGGATGATGTCAAAGATCTGCTCAACGAGGATCGGAGCGAGGCCCATAGACGGCTCGTCGAGCATCAGAAGCTTCGGCTTCGACATGAGCGCTCTGCCCATGGCGAGCATCTGCTGCTCACCGCCGGAGAGCGTACCGGCGATCTGCTTGCGGCGCTCTTTGAGGCGCGGGAAGCGCTCGTAGACGTCCGCAATGCCCGCTTCAATGGTGGAATTCGGCTGGGTGTAGGCGCCCATTTCAAGGTTATCCTCGACCGTCATCTGCAAAAAGACGTGGCGGCCTTCCGGAACCTGCGCAAGACCGTGCTCGACGATCTTGTGCGCGGGGACGCCCTTTAAGTCCTTGCCTTCAAAAACAACGCTGCCGTGCTTGGGATGCAGAAGGCCGGAGACCGTGTTCAGAACGGTCGACTTACCCGCGCCGTTCGCACCGATCAGCGTGACGACCTCACCCTCGTTGACCTCGAAGGAAACGCCCTTGACGGCGTGGATGCTGCCGTAGTAAACGTGAAGATCATTTACCTGTAAGATCTGTCCCATCGTTAGGCCTCCTTCTGCTTGCCGAGGTAGGCTTCAATGACCTCGGGATTGTTCTGAATGTCTTCGGGTGTGCCCTTGGCGATGACATGGCCGAAGTTCAAAACGGCAATGCCCTCGCAGATGTTCATGACGAGGTTCATGTCGTGCTCGATGAGCAGCACCGCGATCTTGAACGTATCGCGGATGGAGCGGATGTTTTCCATCAGCTCAGCCGTCTCGCTCGGGTTCATGCCGGCGGCGGGTTCGTCAAGAAGCAGCAGACTCGGGTTCGTCGCCAGCGCGCGGAGAATTTCCAGGCGGCGCTGTGCGCCGTAGGGGAGCGAGCTTGCCTTGGCCTTGGCAAGATCCTCCATGTGGAAGATGGACAGAAGCTCCATCGCGCGCTCGTGAACGATGCGCTCTTCCTTCCAGAAGCGGGGCAGGCGGAAAATGCCCTCGGGCATCGTGTAGTGCATCTGCGTGTCCATCGCGACGGTGACGTTTTCTTCCACGCTCAGCTCGCCGAACAGGCGGATGTTCTGGAACGTACGCGCGATGCCAGCGCGGTTGACCTGCGCGGTGTTGAGGTCATGGATGTCTTTGCCGTTTAAGAGGATCGTGCCGTGGGTGGGCTGATAGACCTTGGTGAGCAGGTTGAAGACCGTCGTCTTACCGGCGCCGTTCGGGCCGATGAGGCCGGTGATCTCGGTGCGACCGATGGTCACATTGAAGTTGTCGACCGCTTTCAGACCGCCGAACGTGATGCCGAGGTCGATGCACTCGAGCACAGGGGACTTGTCCGCGTCGCGCTCGGTGAGCAGCGCCGGTTCACGGGAGACGGGAACGAGCTTGGCTTTTTCTTTCTGTGTCATGGTCAATCCTCCTTTTCAGCACTGGCACGGCGATGAGGCAGAAGTCTCTGGAAGAACGCCTTGGCCTGCGGATTGTTGGTCGCGAGCATGACGAAGATCAGCACGATCGCGTAGATGAGCATACGGAAGTCGGCGAACTGACGCAGCGCCTCGGGTAGGATGGTCAGCGCCGCGGCGGCGATGAGCGAGCCCCAGATATTGCCGAGCCCGCCGAGCACCACGAACACCAGCACGAGGATCGAGAGGTTGAAGTTGAACTTCGTCGCCTGAAGGGAGGAGTAGTTCAGGCCGTAGAGCGCGCCTGCCGCGCCCGCGAGGGCGGCGGAGGTGACGAACGCCATGAGCTTGTACTTCGTCAGGTTGAGGCCGATGGCCTGCGCGGCGATGCGGTTATCACGGATGGCCATGATCGCGCGGCCCGCGCGCGAGCGCGTCAGGTTCAGCACGACGAAGAGCGTGAGCATCACGAGGATAAAGCCAGCGGTGAAGCTTGCGATCGTGGCGGTGCCGGTCGCACCCTGCGCGCCCTTGATGATAGCGGTGCCCGAGGCACTCAGGCCGAGGTCGTCGACCGTTTTGTTGCCGGAGAGATTGAAAACGAAGTGCAGGCCCTTTTCATCGCAGCCGATGATGAGGCAGTTGATAAGCTCCTTGATGATCTCGCCGAAGGCGAGCGTCACGATGGCGAGATAGTCGCCCTGCAAGCGGAGCACGGGCGTGCCGATGAGAAGGCCGACGAGCGCGGCGAGAAGCGCGCCGATGAACATCGAGAGCGCAAGGCGCACGGGGCCATTCGGAATGAGTCCCGCAAGGCTCTGCGAAACGACGATACCGGAGAACGCGCCCACGCTCATAAAGCCCGCGTGGCCGAGGCTCAGCTCACCGAGGATACCGACCGTGAGGTTCAGCGAAACGGCCATGGACATATAGCAGCAGATCGGCACGAGAAGACCGATGACCGAGCGCTTGAGAGAGCCGTTGCTTTGCAGCACCGTCACGATGACGAAGGCGGCGATCACGCCGAAATAGGTCGCAAAGTCGACCCTGGTGGTTTTCTTGAGGGAGTTGAACTGTTTCATTTTCTTTGTCATTCCGGCCACCTCACACTTTCTCCGGCACATACTTGCCGAGCAGTCCTGCGGGCTTGACGAGCAGCACGACGATCAGCACGGCAAAGACGATCGAGTTTGCGAGGTTCGTCGAGATATACGCCTGGGCCATGGCCTCGATGATGCCGAGCAGGAGCCCGCCGAGGAATGCGCCGGGGATGGAGCCGATGCCGCCGAACACCGCCGCAGTGAATGCCTTGATGCCGGGCATGGAGCCGGTGGTGGGCATGAGGGAGGTGTTGAACGAGCAGAGCAGCACGCCCGCGATGGCCGCGAGCGCCGAGCCGATGGCAAACGTCGCGGAAATGGTCGCGTTGACGTTGATGCCCATCAGCTGTGCCGCGGCCTTATCCTCCGAGCAGGCACGCATGGCCTTGCCCATCTTGCTCTTGCTGACGAAAAGCGTCAGCGCGATCATGATGATGACGCAGGCGGAGATCGTGAGAAGGGAGATGTAGGAAACGGTCAGCTTGCCGCCGAAGATCTTCACAGAGCCCGTGACCACGGGGGGATAGGAGCGTGCGGCGGCCTTCCAGATGAGCAGCGCGGAGTTCTGGAGGAAATAGCTCACGCCGATGGCGGTGATGAGCACCGCGAGGCTCGGCGCGGAGCGCAGGGGCTTGTAGGCAAGGCGCTCGATGACGATACCGAGGACGGTGCAAACGACAACGGCCATCAGCACCGCGACGATGCTGGGAAGCCCCAGATAAAACATCGCGCAGAAGGAAACGTAGCCGCCGATCATGATGACGTCGCCGTGGGCGAAGTTCAGCATCTTGGCAATGCCGTAGACCATCGTATAGCCGAGGGCGATGATGGCGTACACGCTGCCGAGGCTGATGCCGCTGATGAGATAGGATAAGAATTCCATAGGATGGCACCTCTTTTTCTCGTTCGGGATTGGGAGTTGTCTGTGGCAGAAACAAGGGCAGAGAGGAAGGACGCTGCCTTCGTTTCCGCCATAGAAGCAGGGCGCAGGCCGCCGGGAGTTTTTTCCTCCCGGCGACCCTTCGCTCAGTGAGAGAGACGATAAACGGTCTGTTTGGTATCTTTACGGGGATCAGCCCTCGACGTACTGGCCGTCCTTGACGACGTAAGCGGTCGGAGCCTTGGAGACCTGACCCTCGGCGTTCCAGGACATGTCGGTACCGGTGAGGCCGGTGAACTTGAGGGAAGTGATGGCGGAAACGAGCGCGTCGCAGATCTCTTCATTGCTCATATCGGCGGTGCAGCCGGCCTGTTCGAGCGCGGCCTTGATGATGTAAACACCATCGTAGGCGTCGGCGGCGAACTGGTTGGGCTTGGTGCCGTAGGCGGCGACGTAAGCGTCGACGAAGCTCTTGCTGGATTCAACGGTGGCGCAGAACGGGGTCATCAGCACGAGGCCCTCGGCGAGAGTGGTGTCAAAGCCGGGCATATCGAGGATGCCATCCATGCCGTCCACACCGAAGAAGGTGGGGGCATAGCCCATGGCCTTGGCCTGCGCGAAGATCACGGAAGCGGGCTGATAGTAGATGGGGAGGAAGACGAGGTCGGCGCCGGCAGTCTGCGCGGCGGCGAGCTGAACGGAGAAGTTAGAGGAGGTATCGAGGGTGAAGGTGCCCTGATAGACGATGGAGAGGCCCTTGTCGCCCGCTTCCTTCACGAAAGCATCGCGGATGCCCTGAGAGTAGGCGTCGTCGTTGCGGTAGATGACGGCGATCTTGGCATCGGCGAAGTTCTCAGCCATGTAGTCGGCAGCGCCAACGCCCTGGTTGGGGTCGGTGAAGCAGACCTGGAAGACATTGTCCTTGCCCGCGGTCACGTCGGTGGAGGAGGCGGAGGGGGTCAGCATGAAGGTGCGGTCGGTGTAGCAGGCATCGGCAACGGCAATGGAAGCGCCGGTGGTCGTGGGGCCGACGAGCACCTGCATGCCGTTGTCCATCATGTTGTTGTAGGCGTTGACGGCCTTTTCACCGTCGGCCTCATCGTCCTGAGAGAGGAACTCAAACTTGATGGTGCTGTCGCTCGCGTTGATCTCGTTGATGGCGAGCTCCACGCCCTGCTTGACGGCCACGCCGTAGATCGCGTTGTCGCCGGTCAGCGGGCCGGAGGTGCCGACCGTGAAGGTCTGGACACCGTCGGACGAGCCGCCTGCATTGGCGTCGTTGTTCGCATCGTCGCCCTTGGAGCCGCAGGCGGCCATCGAGAGCGTCATGGCGGCTGCCATGAGCATGCACATGAACTTCTTTTTCATCGTTTCAAATCTCCTTTGATTAAATAATGAACAAATTTATTATACAAAAAAGCGGGTCCGCCATTCCCGGCGGAACCGCTTTGCTGTATCGCGTTTTTTACTCGCTCAGCAATTGCGTTTCATCCCGGGAACGCCCATCAGGACGACCAGAAGTACCAGTACCAGCAGGGAAATGCCGATAATGCTAATCAGGCGGGAAATAATAATGGACGCCATAATAATGGCGCCCAGAGCGATGCAGTTGAAGCGGGAGGACTGAGAGGTGCAGGAGGAAGCGGCCTCTGCGCACATGGCAGAAGCGGCGGCGTTATTCTGATTTGCATAAGCAAAACGGAACATAGCATTAAATCCTTTCATGTATCTCTCATGCTTGATGGGCTTATTTTAGCCTCTAAAACGCCAGAAGTCAATACCGCATATTATCCAAAGAAAAAGGGAGAAAATGGGGATAAGTATCCCATATTGACAATTTGGACAACTTTCGCGCCCCGGGCGCGGGAATGTTGCAGCCCGAAAGGGCTGCTCCTTATTCCCGCGCTTGCGCGGGAGGGGAGAGCGGCGTGTGCGCCGCGGCACCAAAGGGGGTATTCTCTTTCCGAAGAGAATACCCCCTTTGAATCCCCCAGAGAAAGGCGAGGGGAGTCCCCCTCGACCCCCAACATTGGCAGTTTGCAGTTTGAATAACTGCACGCGCTGCGCAGTGTGGGTGCGGTGTACATGGCTTCGCCATGAATCCCTGCGAGTTGTTACTACTATCAACCGCGCCTTACTATCGTGAGGCGCGAGTGACGGTAGCACGGCGGCAGACTGCCTGCCGAATGCGGCATTGCTGCGCTCGCCGCATTGTGGAGTGCCCTGATAGACGGGAATTACTGCGCACTGCCACAAGACTGGCAGAGCGGCAGCGGATAGTAGGAGCAAGTCAAATCGTGTAGCAGAACTAAACGCGGCAACGCCGCGCTATGGGCAGTGCAATCGGCAAGCATTGCACTTCTTCGAGCTGCTCGCTCGCAATGAGAATCCCTTTCTCTTGGGGGTCAAAGGGGGATATTCTCTTTCCGTGGAAAGAGAATATCCCCCTTAATCGCGTCCCTGCGCGGTGCAGGGATCAATGTGCAGCGCCTACGGCGCTGCCTCCCCCGCGGCACAAGTGCCGCGAAGCGCTTCGCACCGGTGCGAAACCGATAGTACCTTTTATATATAAAAGGTAACCATCACGTTTTAGCACTTGATGTGGACGAGTGCTAAAAGTTAACGGAACGGTAACAAATATCAGGAATTTCCTGCTATACTTAAACTCAAATACAATTCAGAGAGGGATGCTTTTATGGCTAAAAAACAGTTTAAAGCAGAATCGAAGCGTTTGCTCGATCTGATGATCAACTCGATTTACACGCATAAGGAGATCTTCCTGCGCGAGATCATTTCCAACGCCAGCGACGCTATCGACAAGCTCTGTTACGTCGCGCTGACGGACGACAAGGTCGGCATGAACCGCAGCGATTTTGCCATCACGGTGTCGGTCGATAAGGAGAACCGCACGTTGACGGTCTCGGATAACGGCATCGGCATGAGCCGCGAAGAGCTTGAAAACAACCTCGGCGTCATCGCGTCGTCTGGCTCCTACAAGTTCCGCCAGGAGACCGAGGAAAAGGACAAGAAGGACGCCGATATCGACATCATTGGCCAGTTCGGCGTGGGCTTCTACTCCGCGTTCATGGTCGCCGATGAGATCACCGTCCGCACGAAGAAGTACGGTTCGGAGCAGGCCTATGAGTGGCAGTCCTCCGGCGCGGACGGCTACACGATCACCGAGTGCGACAAGGAAGCCGTCGGCACCGACGTCATCATGCACATCAAGCCCGACACGGACGAGGAAAACTACAGCGAATACTTAGAGTCCTACCGTCTGCATGCGCTCGTGAAGAAGTATTCCGACTACATCCGCTACCCCATCCGCATGCTGCTGCCTGAGCAGAAGGTCAAAGAGGGCAGCGACCCGGAGAAGCCCGAGTACGAGACCGTCGAGGAGATGAAGACCGTCAACTCCATGGTGCCGCTCTGGCAGCGCAAGAAGAGCGACGTCACGGAAGAGGAGTACAACAAGTTCTATTCCGAGCTGACGCATGAATTCGACAAGCCCCAGCGCACGATCACCGTCTCGGCCGAGGGCAGCGTGACCTATAAGGCACTGCTGTTCGTGCCGTCTTCGCGCCCGTTCAACTTCTACACGGAAGGATATGAAAAGGGATTACAGCTCTACAGCGCAGGCGTTCTCATCATGGACAAGTGCGACTCGCTGCTGCCCGACTATCTGCGCTTTGTGCGCGGCGTGGTCGACTCGCCGGATCTAAGCCTGAACATCTCCCGCGAGCTTTTACAGCATGACCGCCAGCTCAAGGTCATCGGCCAGAACCTCGAAAAGAAGGTCCGCGCCGACCTTGAAAAATTCCTCAAGGATGACCGCGAGGGCTACGAGAAGTTCTATGAGAACTTCGGCCGCCAGATCGGCTACGGCATCGTGAGCGACGGCGGCGAGAGCCGCAAGGACTCGCTCAAGGATCTGATGATGTTCTATTCCTCCACGCAGAAGAAGCTCACGACGCTCAAAGAGTACGTCGAGCGCATGAAGGAAGACCAGAAGTGCATCTACTACGCCGCGGGCGAGAGCATCGCCGCCGTGGATAAGCTGCCGCAGACCGAGCTTTTGAAGGACAAGGACTACGAGGTCCTATACCTGACCGGCGAGACGGACGAATTCGTCTTGCAGGCATTGATGAACTATGACGAAAAGCCCTTCCGCTCCATCGTGGACGGCGACCTCGAGCTTGGCGGCGAGGATGAGCAAAAGGGCGACAGCGAAAGCGCGGAGCTCATGCAGTTCGTCAAGGAGACGCTCGGCGACAAGATCAAGGAGGCCAAGGTCTCGCACCGCCTGAAGACCCATCCCGTCTGCCTGACGGCGGGCGAGGGCTTCAGCTTCGAGATGGAGAAGTACTTCAAGAACTTCCAGATGCCCGAGCCCATCAAGGCCGAGCGCATCCTCGAGCTGAATGTCGAGCATCCGGCGGTCAAGGCGATGGCCGCCGCGATGGCAACGGACCGCGACAAGGCGGCGCTGTATGCCAAGATCCTCTACGATCAGGCAAACCTCATCGCGGGCCTGCCGCTCGAAGATCCCAGCGCGTACACCGACATGGTCGCGCAGCTGATGCAGTAAGTCAATATTGCTCCAAAAGGGCGCGGAGAATTCTCCGCGCCCTTTTTCACGTTTTTCATTCCTGCCGCCTATACTGGCATACAGGCGCTTTTCCGCCTGACAAACCGTAAAGGCGATGAACGGATATGCTTCGACCACTGATGCTTGCTTTGCTCGGCACGTCTTTCACGTTTCTGATGACGGCGCTGGGCGCCGCGACGGTGTTCTTTTTTGCCCGCAAGGTGTGCGAGCGCGCGCAGGGCGCGCTGCTGGGCTTTGCCGCGGGCGTGATGATGGCGGCGAGCGTGTGGAGCCTCATCCTGCCTGCCATCAAACAGACGGAGGCAGAGGGCCGCCTGCCGCCGTTTCTGCCCGCTGCGGCGGGCATTGTGCTCGGCGCGCTGACGCTCTTCCTGCTCGACGAGCTCGTGCGGCGGCGCGGCGGGGGAGAGGTGCACAGCGATTTTTTGCTCCTCTCGGCCATCACGCTGCACAACATCCCCGAGGGCATGGCCGTTGGCCTCGCGTTCGCGCTCGCGGCGGACGGGGAGAGCCTTGCCGGCGCATTCGCGCTGGCGCTCGGCATCGGCGTGCAGAACTTTCCCGAGGGCGCGGCGGTGGCGCTGCCGGTGTACCAATCGGGCAAGTCGAAACGGCGCGCCTTTTGGACCGGCGTGCTCTCCGGCGCGGTGGAGCCGCTGTTCGGCGCGCTCGTCGTGCTCGCGGCGGCGGGAATCCACGCGCTGATGCCGTGGCTTCTGAGCTTTGCAGCGGGGGCGATGCTCTACGTCGTGGCGGAGGAGCTGCTGCCGCGCGCGGGCGGACGGCGGGGGACGTGCGGCTTCCTCGTGGGCTTCCTTCTGATGATGATACTGGACGTCGCGCTGGGGTAAGCGCGAAAAATCCGGCATAGAATGGTGCGAGGTGATCGACCATGCACATTCATGTTGTAAAGCGCGGCGACACGCTTTCTTCCATCGCCGCGATGCACGACGCCCTGCCCGCGTTCGTCGCGGCGGACAACGGCCTTGCGCTGAGTACGCCGCTTGTGATCGGCCAGGCGCTCGTCGTGCGGACGCCGAAGACACTGCACACCGTGCGCGCGGGGGAGACGCTTTCGTCCATCGCGCGGGACTATGATTTGAGCGTCAGGACGCTCCTGCGGCGGAACTTTTTCCTCCACGGACGCGAGCTTCTGCGCGAGGGCGACGTGCTTGCCATCGACTACGAAGACGAAGCGCCATTCGGTACGCTCGGCGTGAACGCCTGCGCCTACCCCTACATCGGCGGCGAGCTGCTCGACTCGGTCCTGCCGTACCTGACGTATCTGACGCCGTTCACCTACGGCATCACGCCCACGGGAGTCCTTGCGCCGCTCGACGACGCGCGCCTGCTCGAACGTGCGGCGCGCTATGGCGCAAAATCGCTCATGCACCTCTCGACGCTGACGCCGGAGGGAAATTTTTCGAGCGAAAACGCCGCGCTGCTCCTGCAAAACGACCGCGCGCAGAGCGCGCTCCTTGCCGAGATTTTGCAGACGATGGCGAAAAAGGGATACTACGGCCTCGACGTCGACTTCGAGTACGTCCCGCCGGAGCTGCGCGAGGACTACGCCGCGTTCGTCTGCCGTCTGCGCGAGGCGCTGAACGCCGAGGGAAAGCCCGTTGTCGCCGCACTCGCGCCGAAGACGAGCGCGCAGCAGCGAGGCCTATTGTACGAGGCGCACGACTACGCGCTGCTATCAAAAGCCGCGAACGCCGTCTTCCTGATGACCTACGAATGGGGCTACACCTACGGCGAGCCGCAGGCCATCGCGCCGCTGCCGCAGGTGCGCGCGGTGCTCGATTACGCGCTCTCGGTCACGGCGGGGGAGAACATCTTCCTCGGCGCGCCGCTGTACGCCTACGACTGGCCGCTGCCCTACGAAAAAGGCCGCACGCGGGCCGAGACGTTCTCGTCGCAAACGGCCGTCGCGCGGGCGCGGCTGGTGGGGGCGGAAATTGAGTTTGACGAAACCGCGCGCTCGCCCTGCTACCACTACTTCGACAAAACGCGGCGCGAACACGTCGTCTGGTTCGAGGACGCGCGCTCGCTGCGCGCGAAGATCGCCCTCGCGGCGGAAAAGGGCTTGCAGGGCATCGGCTTCTGGCAGGCGGGGCGGGAGCTCACACAGGCGTGGCCGCTGCTCGACGCGCTGGTCAGGCTCGAAACCCTCTAAAAAATGCAAAAAACCGCCCAACGGGCGGCAAAGATTGACAAAGCGTGTAAAATTTTGTAAAATTACATCAGGCGCTGCACAACGGCAGGCGGTTAGTCACGTACCCCGAAAGGGGGTGACGAAATGCGAATTACGTTTCATATCAAGCAGTTTACTGTGACGATTATCGTAAAAAGCAGAAACCGCCACTCCGGCAAGTGACGGTTTCTATGATTGAAACTACTTACGAACCGGACTAACCGCTTGTCGCAGCGCCCTTTTCTATCTCCATTATACCCCGCTTTCCCGCGTTGTCAAGGCGAAAAAATTTTCCCTCCGTTGCACCGGTTCGTCCCAAAAACCGCTTTACAGCTTTATAGCTGTAAACGGTCCGCGCAAATGCGCGGGCTCCACAAAATGAGGAGGAAAAACATGTACAACAACACCTATGAACGACCCAGAACCCAGATCGAAAAATGCGAGCATCTGGCGCGGATGAAATTCGAAAACCCGATCGAAAAGGCGCAGCGCGAGGCAGACGAGCGCGTCTACCGCTTTTCGAGCGTCGACGAGGCGGTGAGCGTGCTCGCCGTCATGCGCGGACGCTGAAAGGGGGCGGGACGATGGACAAGACCGCGAACTACAACCTCCCGCAATGGGTCGGGACCGACCCGATCCGAATGAAGCCCTTCAACGACGCGTTTGACAGCATCGACTTGGCGCTCAAGGCCAACGCCGACGCGGCGCAGGCGCTGCAAAGCGGCAAGGCCGACGCGCAGACCGTGTCGGCGCTCGCCAAAAACCTCGGCGCGGCCGGACACAACTGCCGCGTGGCGTTCGGCTCGTACGTCGGCGACGGCAATGTCGGTCAGGCCGCGCCCACCACGCTCGCAAGCCCGTTTTATCCGGTGCTCGTGCTGGTGCAGCGCGTCATTTCCGGCAACAACAGCATCGCCAACCCCAGCGTTTTTGTCCGCCCGAACGACAAGGGCACCAACGCCGCGGACAAGTCCACCATGGACTCGCTGCTCTACCTGACGTGGGCGGACGATTCCGTTTCGTGGTATTCCTACAACACCGGCGGCGCGTACGCCCAGCTGAACACCTACGGCACGACGTATCTTTATATCATCCTCGGCTACGACAAGGCGACGGAGGACGCGGAATAAGAGAATAAAGTAAAAACACCCCCGAGGCTTTCGCCTCGGGGGTGAAACATTATGGGATGTTTTTTAGCAAGCAATTAAGCTTACTGTGCAACCACAGTGATGGAGAACTGATAGGTCGTACCATCCTCAGCGGTGGCGATCGCAACCAGATCGGTCATACCGACAGTGAGCTTCAGCGTGTCTTCGGCGACATGCGCAGTATTGCCGATAACGGTATCATAGATCACGATACCCTGAGCGGTAGCGCAAGCCTTCTCGGAGCCAGCCTCGTGGATGTACAGAGCATCCTTGAGGTCCTTGACGGTCAGGGTGCTGTTGTTATCAACAGTAACCTTGACAGCGTCGCCGTCCCAAGCAAGCGTGTAGGTGATCTTGGAATTGTCCCAAGTCACGTCCTTGCAGCTGTGAGCGGTGTTAGTAACCTTGATGGTGTACGTCTCGGTGGTCACGCCGTCCTCAGCGGTAACAGTGATGGTCTGATTGAAAGACTCAGCAGTGGACGTGACGGTGTACTTACCAACCTGATAGATGACATCCTCATCAACGCCCTTCAGGTAGACCTTGGAAGCATCATCGTTCTTAACAACGAGCCACTCATTCTGGTTGGGAGTCTCAACGTAAGCGTTGTGATCCTCAGCAGCGTAGGTCAGGGAAGCGAGCTTGTCGGTGCCGGTGAGAGCAGCCTCAGCCTTGCCATCCTCGAAGGTCAGATTGACATCCTTAGCGTCAACCGCATTGGTCTTGTAGGAAGCGGTGAGCTCGGTGTTGTTGCGCAGAGCGGTACCAACGTAGACATACAGAGCCACGCTGGAGTAGTCGGTCTTCTCGGAGACGACCCAGATACCGTCCTCGGTAGCGAGCTGTGCGATCTCAACCTTCTTACCGTCAGCGTCGATGATGGTGGCACCGTCGAGCTCCCAGTTGTTCTCAATCGCGGTCTTCTTGTAGTTGGTATAGGTGGTCAGAGTGCTGTTAACGAGCTTCTTGCCGGTGACATAGTCAACGGTGGTGGCCTGTGCGCTGAATTCGCCATCGGTGTACTCGTTCACCAGATCAACGCTCTTGAGGGAGCCGTAGATGTTGGCGGAAGAGCTGGCGTGGTTGTCGTCGGAATCATCATACCACTCAGCGGCGAAGAGCTTGCCTTCGTTCTGAGCGAGGGTGGCGACGATCTTCTTGGAAGCGAGAACGGTCTGAGCCTCACCGTTGATGAAGACCTTGACCTTGTACTCCTGATCCTTAACGACCCACTCAACATTGCTGGTGGCGGCGTTGGGAACGAAGATGTACTTGCTCATGGAAGCGGCATCAACTGCGTTCTTGACGTAAACGTTGGTGACGAAATCATTCGCGCCGACGGTGAAGTAGATCTCAGCGCTGCCGTCCTTGTAAGCGGGCAGATCCTTCAGGGAGTAGGTCTTGTAAACATACTCATCCTTGTCGTTCAGCTCGCGGACGAGGAACTTGGTGTTGGAATTCAGAGCATACTTGTGGCCGTCAACAGTCAGGATGTTGGACTTGGCGTTGATGGTAGCGTCAGCATCGTACTCGACGAGAACTTCGCTGGCCTTAACGTCGGACGTATCGGTAGTCTTCTTATCGATACCCTGCAGGCTCACAACGCCGTCCTTATCGGTCTCGACCAGATACAGAGCCATGCCCTTGAAGGCATCGTTGTACTTGTCGGAGGTGGAGACGTTCACAAAGTGATTCTCAAACTTGACGTCGGTGTAGGTCTGCTCGGTAACGGAATTGTTGTTGCCCTTGGTGAAGTCACCGGAGAATTCGCCGTCAACGGTGGTGGTAAGACCATCGATGGAAGCAATCTCAACGCCGGTCTTCTCGGTGCCGTCCATGTAGACGAGCGTGCCCTCAGCATGGGCGCCAACGCCGGTCTTCCAGATGATGTCCTTCAGAACAGCATAGTTGTCGTTCGCAATCTGCTTGGAACCGATGAGGTTGCCGAACTGATCGAGGAACCAGGTGTAGTTAGCGGTGCCGGTGGACTTGGCATCGTCGAGGTAGAACTTGACGGCATCATCATAGTCCTTGCCATCGATGGTGTGCTTGTAGCTCTTGGACCAGATGCTGGTCTGAGCACCCTCGAAGGACTCAGCCTTAGCGACGATCTCAACGAGATCGGACTTCTGAGCGGTCTTGTTGGTGGTGCGGATGATGCTGACATCGACTTCGTCGTTCACATTGACGAGAACCCAGTCTTCCTCAGCGTAGTCGTTGCCCTTGACATAGAGAGTGGTGGGCTCGCCGTTGCTGGCCTTGTAGACATCGAGGCTCATGTAAGCGTCACGGGTGGTGTGACCCTTATCGTCGGTCTTCTCGGTGAAGACTTCGTTGACCTGAGCGAGGTAGGTGTCGATCACGACCAGACGATAGCCGCCGTCAACCTTGTAGTACTCGAGCTGCTCGCCCTGAGCACCGACCATAGCCTTGGTGGCGGTAGCGGTGTAGGTCACGTCCTCGGTGTCCTTCACGCCGTTGGTGTAGGTGTCAACAACAGTGGTGGTCTTCTTCACGCCGAGAGCCTCGCAGATGTCGCACTGGGAAGTGGCAACATGGAACGCAGCGTCGGGAGTAGCGACGACGGTAGCATACACAGTGGTATCCTTCTTGGCATCGTACTCGCCGTTGTCGTTAGCGTCCTTGGCCCAAACGGTGACGGGACGGCCCCAATCATCGCTGTCGTTACCGGAGACGAGCTTGAAATTCTTGTAGCCGAGGGAAGAGTTGGCCTTGACCAGCTTGTCGGTCTTCTTGTCAGCGGTCAGGCTGACATCCTGATAACCGAACGCGGCGGTGTAGGTCACGGTCGGGACCTGAATGGCCTGGAACAGGAGCTCGGCGACCAGCTCACGGGAAGCGGGAGCGCTGAGGTCGATGCCCTTGACGTTCTTCAGGATCTTGTTCTGCTCGGCGATCTGAGCGACATGCAGCGCCCAGTCAGCACCGGTGAACTCGTTGTTCTTGTCGTAGCCAACAGCGCGGAGGATCATCGCGAGGACTTCATAACCGGTGACCTTGCCAGAGGGCAGGAAGGTGCCGTTGGGATAGCCCTTGACCAGAGCGGCGTTGGCGCAGTAGCCAATGTAGCCCTTGGCCCAGCCGGCGCCGGCCATGTCAGAGAACTTGTTGTAGGTCTCATAGTTCTTGACGTAAGAATCCTTCACGTCGGCGGTGTAGATGCGGTAGACGATCGCAGCCACCTCAGCACGGGTGATGTCACCCTGGGGCTTGAAAGTCTTACCGTTGTCGTAGCCCTGGAAGACCTTCATACCAGCGAGAACGTCGACGGCTTCGGCGTAGGTCGCGTTGATATCCTTGGCATCTTCAAAGGCTGCGTTGGCGCTGACAGCCAGAGACAGAGTCATGACCAGAGCCAGCACCATTGCGAGTAACTTTTTCATAGATGTTACTCTCCTTTCATAAATTTCCATCCTCTTGGAGCCGAACACCCGCCGTCTCTCCCTCTCCTGCGTGGTTGCTGCCAAAATTTTCAAATCCTCAAATTGTTGCGGAAATAATAGAAAATAAGCAAAATTTGGCAGAATCAACGCAAAATCGTTCAATTCGGTGGATATCGCATCCCCTTAGGATTTTCACCTTTCCTTGTATTCCAGTGCTTTGCGGGCTTATCGTGGTAGCGGTTTGGTAGCGGTCCAAAAATTTAAAGCGCGGTTTTTCCTGTGATACCAACGGTTTGCAGAATCGCTACCATGGTAGCGCACCCGTTTCGCTTAAAAAAAGACGGCGCAGGAAATCTGCGCCGTTAGCGGAAATTTATGATGGAATTTTTGAAATTTTACACGTTGAAACGGAAGTAGATCATGTCGCCGTCCTTGACGACGTACTCCTTGCCCTCGCTGCGCAGCAATCCCTTTTCCTTTGCCGCCGCGACGCTGCCGCAGCGGATCATGTCATCGAAATTGATTGTTTCGGCGCGGATGAAGCCGCGCTCGATGTCGGAGTGAATTTTGCCCGCGGCCTGCGGGGCCTTGGTGCCGTTTTTGATGGTCCAGGCGCGGCACTCGTCCTCGCCGTAGGTCAGGAACGAGATGAGGCCGAGCAGCGCGTAGGAGCACTTGATGAGGCGGTCGAGGCCGGACTCCTGAATGCCGAGCTCCTCGAGGAACATCGCGCGGTCCTCGCCGTCGAGCTCGGCAATGTCCTGCTCGAGCTTGGCGCAGATGGGAAGCACCTGCGCGCCCTCGCGGTCGGCGAGCTCCTTGACCTGCTGGAGGTACTGGTTGCCGTCCTGATTCGCAAAGCCGTCCTCGTCCATGTTCGCGGCGTAGATGATGGGCTTGAGGCTCAAAAGATCGGCGGTCGCGATGAGCTCAGCGTCGTCGGACGAAACCTCGAACGTGCGCGCGCTCTTGCCCGCGTCGAGGTGCTTGGCCAGCGCGGAAAAGAGCTCGACCTCGTGCAGGAACTTCTTGTCGCCCTTGGCCATCTTTGTGGCCTTTTCCACGCGGCGGTTGACCATCTCAAGGTCGGCCATGATGAGCTCCAGGTCGATGGTCTCAATGTCGCCCAGGGGGTCGACGGGGACGTTCGTGCTCGCGTCGGCCACGACGTGCATGATGTTTTCATCGTCAAAGCAGCGCACAACGTGCACGATGGCGTCCGTGCGGCGGATGTTCTCTAAGAACTTGTTGCCGAGACCCGCACCCTGGCTTGCGCCCTTGACGAGGCCCGCGATGTCGACAAATTCGATGACGGCGGGAGTCTTCTTCTTGGGGTGGTACATCTCGGCGAGCTTATCGAGGCGCTCATCGGGAACGGCCACCATGCCGACGTTCGGCTCAATGGTGCAGAAGGGGTAGTTGGCGCTCTCCGCGCCCGCGTTGGTGATCGCGTTGAAGAGAGTGGACTTGCCGACATTCGGCAGTCCGACGATACCTAATTTCATTTGTACTCATTCTCCTTCGATTTTCCTTGATTTTCAAGGGGTTTCAGCGTTTGGTGT
>ENA-USUG01000314-USUG01000314.1-human-gut-metagenome-genome-assembly--contig:-NODE-314-length-78881-cov-7.799173_pt1 | contig 78881 bp, 53 predicted proteins | sample MGYA00250059_ERZ773394 | MGnify/ENA primary metagenome ERZ773394 (study PRJEB29103, sample SAMN06111957) | human gut metagenome | biome: human gut; feature: ankylosing spondylitis patient; material... | reverse complement strand
AACCCGAGTGGTAAAGACGAATGACCTCTTTTTTCTCGGACAAAGAATAACAATAACTTAATTTCATGTGTAAGACTCTTTTTTGTCCAACTTTTGGGGTGCAGTTCAGATGGCTATTGTTGTTGGAAAATTACAGGAGAAGTAACTGATAAACAAACTGTTGAATCAGATGCTACAGAGAAACAGAAACCGTATGCCTATAATATTTATCGGGACTGTAATCAATTGAATAAAAATCTGCTTTATTGCGAGCATTCCCGTTTTACCGATACCGAGCCACAAGACAATGCAACCTATGAAGTGATCGCTTACTATCTAGACGGATCTGTATCCGAAACGTCCCTGCCTTTTATATGGACATCGGAAAGCAGTATTGCTGAAAGACAAATGGACTCCGATGTGATTGTTTCTCCAAATCCCGCTACGGATTATATCAACATCAAAGGAGATTTCAATAAAGTAACCTTATTGAATGTTAATGGACAGACAGTTGTCTCAACCACCAACAATACAATCGCAGTGGAAAATTTACCTTCAGGTATTTATTTCTTGAGAATTGAAAGCGGGAACAATGTTATAACCAGAAAGATTATGATTAAATAGGGATCCTCCCTAAATCGTTAAAACAAAAAGGCAACTAACTCGTAATATATTAGTTGCCTTTTATTTGCTATTTATGGAATGTTTCAATCCAACTTAGTTCCGTCCTCCGTATAATAAAGAATAATATCGGCAGGTTCTCTATCCAATTCAAACCGATAAACAATCATATCAGGCTGATTTCCATTGGGGCGCATCAGCATCTCTACCTCATCTTCTTCCGCATTAAAAGTATATCCATCCGCTTCAAAAGCATTCTTCACAGCATCCGGCACTCTAAGCCATGCAGCTTCATAGACAGTTTCCACCCAATTATATTCTTTATCCAGAATCATCTCAAAATATAAATTATCCCGGACTAAGTCTACCTCTATAAAATTCGGTTCAACATCTATTTCGAGAATTTTAGCAAACGGATACTTGGCATTCACCGCTTCCAACACTTTCTCATTCACAGGAGTTGGTACAGCCTGATGAGCACCGCCTTCGGCAACCGCTTTCAAGAATTTACCTTCGGGAGCATAATAAAGATCTACCTCTTCCTTACCCTTCTCTGCCTCAATGATATAAATAGGTTCCATATCTTTACGCTCCAGATAATCGGCATCCTCTATTTTCCAGTCGGCATACCGGCTTCCTGCTATCGATTGGGTTATCGCCACAGGGATATCGGAAACCGCGACCTCCGTTTCGGTCAGCATCCACGTTCCGTCCGTATCAAACCAAGCATCCTTTTCTTTATTATTATCTCTGAACTCAGCTTTTACATATCCCAATTTACTTTCCCACTTAACTTTCGAGGCATCGGGAAACATCTTTTCAAACGCCAAACGAACGGTAGTATCCGGTGTATAATGGTCATCATCATTATCACAAGACGCCATAAAACCAACAGTCAGCAACGACAGAAACAAATATCTCAGTTTTAATTTCATATTTATAAGGTTTAGGGGTTATATTAATCGTCCAGTTTCAAAAAGCCACCATATACATCAAACTTCACATCCAGTCCGTTTGCCAATTCAGCATCGTACCCTTTACGACCACGTTCGAACTTTACAATCCGTTGTCCCGGGAAATTCTCTTTTACATATTGACTTACACTTGCCGGAATAAAAGCTGCAGGAACCGCCTCTTTTTTGCAATCCACTTCCATCCACTCTCCTTTACTGTCAAAATCAATCTCTACTCCATTCGTCAGGGTTGCCTCATAAGTTGTAGATTTAAAGAGATCTTTATCTATCTTGATATAAGAAATCTTAGTCTGCGGAAAATGTTTCTTAATAGTTTCACGCGCAGAAGCGGGAAGTTTATTCACATCTTTTGTTACCACATCACCGGCAATCGCTACCTGCATAGTCAGCATCGCCAAAATAAACATTGCTAGCATCTTTTTCATAATCGTTCTTTTTTATTGTTATTATACTGCAAAGAACGCCTGTCAATTAGGAAAGATTTAGGAATAATGCCGATTAACGTCCTATTTCACAAAATTTAAGACAAAGGAGTGAGCACCGTCATAATTATAGGCAATATGGAAGCCATACATATCTGTTATAGACTTCACGATAGCAAGCCCAAGCCCCGTAGACTCCTTACTATCAGAGTCAAGACGATAAAAACGATGAAATATTTTATTCTTATCAAGAGGCTTATCGCCACTATTCATAACTTGCAATGTTTCTTTCTCCAGAACAACTTTGAGTCTTCCTCCTTTATAATTATGAACAATGGCATTCTTCAGTAGATTGGTTAATAAAATATGTGCCAACGAATCATTCATCTGAACAACACAAACGGCATATTCTTCTATCGAAAGCTCAATCCCTTTATGCTCATACACCTCCATTAAATCGGATACTATTTCTTTGACAATTTCATTGAGATTAATACTGCTTACATCCAGATATTGCCGGTTATTAATGCGGGAAAGTAACAGTAAAGATTTATTCAACTTAACAGCCCTTCCCAACGTCCGGTATAATTCATCAATATCCGTAAGCTGTTGTTCCGTTAATCCCTCACTTTCAGCCAATAATTCCAATTTACCACGGGAAATGGCCAAAGGTGTTTGTAACTCGTGCGACGCATTTTCTATAAACTGTTTCTGCTCTTCATAAGCCTGCTCACTTCTCCGGCTCATTGCTACCGCCGCCTCATTCAGCTTCTTAAACTCTGTAATATGGGTTTGATTATCCAAAATCGGGATCGGCTTGCCGGGTATAACTTTATCCAACCACGCCAACAAACGATGTAAAGGCACAAACACTTTTTTTAAAACAAGCCGCATCCCTATCATTACACATATCAACAATGCAACATAGAGAATCAACAAATACCGGAATATGGCTTCTACCATATCATCCCGCTCCAATGTGGAGATACGCAATTCCAATTCATAGAACTTATCATCCGATGCACGAAAACAAGATTTCATTACACGTACCGGTTTATCCTCATCTTCTGTCTCAACGTATATGGTAGAATCATAAAAATATTCTTCATAGTCTTCCGCCTCTTCATCCGTCAACGGACGAATTGCATAGCTATGCAGGATATTATCTTCCATAACCAACAAATCCGGGTTATCCAAAACTTTGCTTACTATTATCTCCCGATAATTCTCCAGAGTATCATCCGTTTCATCCATAATCTCATCGATAATGGCAAAATAGAAAAAGACTCCCCAAATGCCCATCAAGAGGGAGACGAAAATAAAAAGATTGCGGTTGGTATAATGTAAGAGTTTCATGTGATAAGGATTAACTGTCAAGAACTAATTTATAGCCAAAACCATAAACCGCCTTTATTTCGGCTGTTGCTCCAACCGACTTCATCTTCTTACGTAGATTCTTCACCTGCGAATAAATAAAGTCAAGACTATCCGCCTGATCGATGTTATCTCCCCAAACAGATTCCGCAAGAGATGTTTTATTCATCAAACGATTGGGATTGCTGGCAAAGTAATAAAGCAAATCAAATTCTTTACGATTCAGCAGCAGTTCTACATCATCGACAAAAGCCGTACGCTTATCAGGGTAAAGCACTAAATTATCCAGTACAATACTCATATCCCCGTTTGCCTGCCTACGACGGAGCAATGACTTAACACGGGCATTGAGTTCCGCCAGATGAAAAGGTTTTGCCAGATAATCATCCGCACCCAAATCAAGTCCCGCCACTTTATCTTCTAAAGAATCTTTAGCGGAAATGATGATAACGCTCTCTTTCTTACGCATCTTCTTCAACTCCTCAAGCAAAGAAAGTCCGCTACCTCCCGGAAGCATAATATCAAGAAGAATACAATCGTAATCATAATCGTTTATCTTCTCCATGGCCGTGGAATAATCCGGAGCATATTCCACGACAAAATGTTCCCGACTCAAAGAGTCTATAATCATTTCACGAAGACTCTGCTCGTCTTCGACAACTAATATCTTCATAAAATCACCAGTTTAAAGACTTTCAAATATACAAAGAAAGTAATTAATTCTGGAATATTTCTGGATTCGACAGTTTATCGTCCAATCCCGATATGGATTTAAATACCCCGTTTATCGGGCAGTCTCCGAATAACCTGCCAAGTTATAGCAAACAGGTACCGTACTATTACCGACGCGATAGATACCAAACTTGAAATAGTACCCGTCCTTATCGTTTCTTCCTATTAAAAGCGTCTCATTATCAACGATATGCTTCTTCACTTCCTGGCCTTTATTGTCATAAGTCATCATAACGTCCAATTTACCCGGTTTAAGAATTGCTTCGGACTCTCCACCGTACACCGTCCAATCAATATCCACATTAAAAGTTATCCAACAATCTTTAGGAAATTCCTCATAAGGCATCTTATAAGCAATCGTAGATGCTTTATATTTAGATGTAACAGATCTCATCACCTCCGTTTTTTCGGGATTTGCATTACAACGGTCATCCTTATCTGTCAACCATTTACGGTCGGAATTTGCTTTAATATAAAAATATCCATTGGAAAAGCCAAAGGCTAAAGGCGGATAGCCTCCTTGTTCCACCAACCAACCATTCGCTTTGCCGGCCTTATATACGATATTTCCGTCTTTATCTGTTACAGGATTTCCGTCCTTATCTTTCTTTACAACTTTATCATGTCCGATATTCTTTTTAAAAATCATCCGCTTATCCAATTCCAAAAACTCTTCTATCGTTAATTGTTTCACCTCTCCTTGAGGCGTTTGTACCAATGTACGATCCGGCATTCCATGCCATTGGGCAAAGATGGTGGATACATTCTTATCCAAAGAAGATGGAATATATACGGAAAAAGCATAACTACGGGATGTTCCTTGCGGACATATACCTTTTCCATGATGATAAACCGTCTTAGTTATCTGCGCATTCTTATAAACACTTTCCGGTTCATTCCTAAAATCATCATGTGTCGCATAACAATACGAAAACTCCGCACGCCCTTTGGTTTCACCTTTAGCATAGCCGGATAATGTATTGTCATCCTGCTTTAATTCGAAACGATAAGACGGTTTTCCATCAAAAAGCCTTGTATAATCATATTGAATAGAATGAGGTTTATTAGTACCAACGGCAACCCAGCATCCATCTATAATCTGTTTTACCCGTGCGCTGTCTGCCTGTACGTTTACACGACCGCGAATAGGAACGAACGGCTTATCTTGCGCAAATGCCGATACCATCAGCAATGATACCATGAAAGATGTTACAATGATTTGTTTTTTCATATTATAAAAAGATTTTAATACCCTGCGAAAATACAAAAGGCAACCCTAAGGCTGCCTTTCTATTGTTTTAAAATGTATCACATTTGTCTAATTATTCTCTTCTCCTATATAAGTATCGTCCATTAATTCATCTTTTGACAGCGATATATTGCCACTTGGAGATATTACAACAGAAATAGGGACATATAAATCTGTCTGTGGAAAACTGACACTCGCGGCAAAAACAAAACCTGCAGAAGCAACTTTATCAAAAACCATTCCTTCTAATATCGACTTGGAAAGGAAACCGATTCCGACTAAATCTGCAAAACTTTGTTTGGTAAAAACTTTATTAAAGACTCTTTCCCCCTTATCACGAGTTATGTTCAATGTTATCTTATTATCCACATAAATGTCTCCTTGCTCATTCTTTACAAGCGGTAATGAATCCGCAGGAACACGGCTTATACGGATTACATAATCCTTTCCATTCATTTTAACCTTTTGCTCCGACTTGGATACTTGCATTCGCTGTATCCCATGCACATCTACACTGTCTATCTGAAAAGCTGTGGCGGTATTATCCTGAGTTGTTTTCTTGTCGGAACAAGACATGGCAGAAAATAATAATAGAATGGTAAATATAAAGCCGATTTCTCTTTTCATTTCGATTTATTATTAAATATGTGGAGCAAAGAAACAAAAAGGCAAGGATATATACAAATAAAAGGCCGGGCAATATCACATTGGCCGACCCTTGAGAAAACTAAAAACTAAACTATTATCTTATTTAAAGTTCCTATTATCAATCATTCTTCTTCTGAACTTTCCGCTCTTCTCTATTCTGTTCGTATTTAGCAAACTGTTCTTTATTCAAGACCTGACTTAATTTCAAATCACGGGATTCACGTGCAGCATTCATAAATTTATGTGTCTTTTGTATTTCCGCTTTATCCATCCGCCTCATCTTTACCTTGCCGGCTTCAGACATCTTATCACAACTCTTGACACAAGCTTTATGCAATTGCTTTTGATCTTTCTTACCGGCACGCATCTCATTTATGTAAACCAAGTTAATCTCTTTAACCTGCTGTTTCTGTTCATCATTTAAAGACAACTCTTTCGACATACGTTCCGTCATCTTTTCCGCGCGGACTTCAGGAGACAAGTTTTCTCTGTTTTTATCCGGCCTATTCTGAGCGATTGCCATCCCACTAAGCAACATTACACTAATCAAAAACAAACTAATCTTTTTCATAATCAAAGCTATTTAATTAATACGTTTATTGGTTGCAACCATTCATATGACTATATGAAAAAGAAAAGGTTTAATTCAATCAGAAAAATAAGTGTTACTTTATATGGCTTTCCAAAAAGACAGAAAGTCTTTATAACGTCCATAGCAAACAAGTTCATCTTCCGTCTGAATCTCATAGTTGTCAGGTAATTCATTCACTACATTCCGTTCAAGAACCGATATTCCCAAGAAGTTATATACCGTATCTGCACGTTTCAAAGCTATAATCTTCAAATTAAATTCGGTATCACAATTCAATTCATTCACATGATAACCTATAAACTTCTCAGGTACTTTGAATTTCATCACATAATAATCTTCATCCACCCGGAAACTTTCTACCTTTATTCCTAAATCCAATGACCAAACCAATTCACGCGCAGCATCGTTCTCCGGTGTCAATATCTTATCCAGATTAAAGGCTTCCAACACGGCTTTATGCACATTGTCTATCGCACGGGCATAGATATGCTTTACTTTTTTCAATTTCAAAAGAGCTGTAACACGTATGGAAGCACTCAGATTCTCACCGATAGCAACAATTACTATATCCACATCATTTAACGGAAGCACGGATAAAGAAGCCTCATCCGTAGCATCAATGATAAAGGCCGTTGCCAACTTATCTTTCAAGCTGTCCACGCGCTGTTCGTTAATATCTGCACCTATAACCTCATTTCCCAACAAAGAAAGTTCTTCTGCCAGTACTCCGCCATAATTGCCTAAACCAATAATTATATATTTCATCTTTAGTTTATTATAATGTTATCACTCGGATATCTATATTTAACCACTTTCTTCTGACGAATAATTCCCAACAATAAAGTTATCATACCGACACGTCCTACAAACATTAGAAATGAAACGATCAGTTTGCTCGGATTACTCAATAAAGGGGTTGCATCCAATGAAGACCCCACCGTACTCAACGCTGAAGTACACTCAAAAGTCAATGCCAATATTGAAAGCTCCGGTTCTAAAATACTTAAAACAAAAACTCCGAGGAAAAGCATGACCAAGTACATTAACATCGTCGCATTGGAACGCCGGATGGAATCAGAAGACAATTCTCTTCCAAACACTTCTACACGCTCATTTCCACGTAATATAGCCCATAAATTAAGTATAATCACAGCAAATGCATTGACTTTCACACCACCTGCCGTTGATTGGGATGCACCGCCTATGAACATTAACAAAATCATCAATAAAATTGTCTGAACACTGAATGTAGATAGCCCCACACTCGTAAATCCTGCCGTACGCGGACAGGTAGCATTAAAGAAAGCCTGTACCCATTTATCTGTCATACTCATGCCGGCAAAAGCATGATTCCAATCAAATATAGCAATCGTCACCGTACCGATAAACAACAATAAAAACGTCATTATCAGAACTATCTTTGTATTCAAATTATATAAATGAGGAATACGATGGCGCTCAGGTTTACGATAACGCAAGATACGATAAAATCTTTTCAGATAGTAACTTATAATCGATTTGAAATTAACCAGGATAGGGAAACCGATTCCGCCAAGGATAATCAAGACAGAGATTGTTATATAAAGTAAGTTATGCCCCTCCATTAAAGCCGGATTACCTAAATTGCCCAGAAGCGTAGAAAAACCGGCATTACAAAATGCCGAGATAGAATGGAACGCAGCAAAAGCCAATTCTCCTTCCAAGGACATACCCAACGTACCATGAATATTAAGAAACAACGCAATCATACCGCCTGTTTCTATCACCAAAGTAAAACCTAATATATATAATAAGGTGGAAAGCAGTGACCCAAGAGAATCGGAACTGACCATGTCACGCACTACCAATTGATTATATAAAGAAGTATTCCCCATAAAGAACATGGCAAAAAAGCTGGTTAAAGTCATTACTCCCAATCCACCGATTTGTATTAACAGAATAATTATTATCAGCCCTTCTGTCGTAAACGTGGAAGGTACATCCACAGACACTAATCCGGTTACACAAGTGGCGCTTGTCGCTGTAAAAAGCGCATCTACCCAACTTATGCCATTATAAGTAGAACGAGGTAACAACAACAAGCCCGTACCTATCAAGATAATCAAGAAAAAGCTGCTGGCCAGTATCAAAGAAGGGTTTGTCCTTTTTCCCAATAACCGGACTATCCCGTTAGATAGCTGTAAAAGAGATAATAACAACAGTAATATGACATGATAAACCTTACTGTCCAAAGCTAACCATACATACCGCACTGCACCGACATCCGGCTCATAAAAAATAACAGGAACCAAGGTTAAGTACAACAAAATACTTAATATCCAAGCCACTGATTTAAAGTTCTTCTTCGTATCCCTGTATTCCAATAAAAGATGAGAAGTAACACTAATCAAAAAAACAATCCATACCCCTTTATACAAAGCATTAAGATAAGAAATATCTTCGAAGGATATTCTAAAGCCGTGTTCATAAATCACTCCGGCAATAAGCAGTAAAGAAGCAAAATAAGTTATTGCATCTATCAGTCTCAATATGACATGGATATACGGTTGTATCCATTTCTTATGATATAAAAAAGCTTTATAGTATAGTTTCATCGCCTCTTTTCTAATGTATAGCGAAATACAAACATAAACAAAATAATCGATTTATATAATAGTAACATTTATAAATAATATTAAGTTCATACACACCCGTTTTATCACTCGACATTAAATCACCGCAATATCACAGAACTTACAGTCCGCCCTACCCATCAAAGTCCATTTAAAAGCAGGTCTAAATCAAACAAAATCAACCAACCTATAACCTCAAAATAATCTAAAAAGCAATCATTTTCAGAACATTATTCGCCACATTGTACATATTTAAAAGGCTATTAAACAAAAATGATAGAAAGAAATCATATTTGAATAAAGTAAATACAATAAGAATTAACCTCAAAAATAAATCGCCATACTTTAGCAGCAAATTAAAAACCTTAATTTATACTATTAATTAAAGTATGGAAAGAATTTCAAAATTTCTCTTATTGGCAATATTTCTACTTGCCAGCCTGAACATACAAGCGCAAAGCGTTACTGTAACAGGTAAAGTAACAGACAGCGACGGCATGGAGGTTATTGGTGCCAATGTCCTATTAAAAGGTTCCGCAGGCGTAGGTACAATTACCGACCTCGACGGAAAGTACACGATCAAAGTAAACAATGCAGCTAAAGATGTTTTGGTTTTCTCCTATGTAGGTATGCAGAATCAGGAAGTAAAAGTTGCCGGAAAAACTCAAATCAATGTAACTTTAAAAGCAGATGCCATTCAGTTAGACGAAGTTGTCGCCATTGGTTACGGTACATCACGCCGGAAAGACTTGACCGGTTCTGTTGTTTCCGTTAAAAGTGAAGATTTACTGAAGACCCCGACATCAGATGTTACTCAAGCGTTAGCGGGGCGCGTAGCCGGTGTACAAGTGATGCAAAGCGAAGGTGCTCCGGGGGCTGAAATATCAATCCGCGTACGTGGAGGTATATCAATCACCCAAAGTAATGAACCTCTTTATATTATTGACGGATTCCCAACCGAAGATGGTCTATCGACACTTGATCCGGGTGAAATCGAAAGCATTGATATTCTAAAAGATGCTTCTTCCACTGCTATCTACGGTGCACGCGGTGCAAATGGTGTTGTCGTTATTACAACAAAAAGCGGGACAAAGAATAACAGCAAAGTAGCTGTTTCTTTCGATACATATGTAGGTATAAAGAAAGTAGCTAACAAATTGGATGTTCTTTCAACGGAAGAATTTGTATATGCAGATTATGAACGCCGTCTAAAATCAGCAGAAGAGAACGTTTCTCAGGCTTTTATTGATAAATATGGCGAGTTCGCCGATATCCATTCAAACTATGCCAACCGAAAAGGTGTAGACTGGCAAGATAAAACCTTAGGCCGCACAGCCGTTACCCAAAATTATCGTTTAAATATCGCAGGTGGCAACAACGATTTCAAGTATAATTTAGCCTATTCTTATTTTAAGGATCAAGGCGTCATGGTATTCAGCGGCAATGACAAGCACAACATTTCTTTCAACTTTAATCATAAAGCGAACAAGCGTTTAACGGTTTCCGGTCGTGTAAATTTTGACCAATCAAAAGTATATGGTTCAGGTACATCCGAGAATAAAGATAAATTCAACGCATTGGGCATGATTATTCAATATCGCCCGATCGGAGGTCTGAATATTTCCGACGAAGAATTCTTTTTAGGTGACGATATGCTGATGGACGAGAACGGAAAAGAGATGCAAAACCCGTATGTGGATGCACAGTATACTACCCGTAACAAGGAATACCGTACATTCCAAGCTAACGGTGGTTTAACTTACAAACTAATGAAGAATCTGACTTTCCGTAACAATACAGGTATGCGTTATCAAACCCGTCGTGATGAGTTGTTTTACGGAGAAAGATCTTTAAGAGCCATCCGTTCAAGTATCAACGGTAGCATTACGAACAGAGAAACCGGAAGTTTCCAAACATCCAATGTCTTAACTTATGAGTTAAAACGTAAGAAGCATAATTTCACAGCCATGTTAGGACAAGAATTCGTATCTAAATGGACACGTTATTTCTCCGCCAATGCCAGCAACTTCCCCAATGATGATATTGGTTTGAACGATATGTCTCTAGGAGAAACTCCGGGCATACCGACATCCGGTGTGAACTTCGACGACAAGCTATTATCGTTTTTCACTCGTCTGAATTACAACTTTAAAGAAAAATACCTGTTTACATTCTCACTTCGTGCCGACGGTTCTTCAAAATTCGGTGCTAATAACAAATGGGGTATTTTCCCGTCAGCTTCTGCCGCATGGCGTTTGGCTGAGGAAGACTTTATCAGAAATCTGGATGTATTCTCTGATTTAAAACTTCGTGCCGGTTACGGTATGTCGGGAAACAACCGTATCGACAGCTACAAATCATTAGCAATCCTGGAAGGCGTTACATATCCGAATGGAAACGGAACCTCAAGTGGTTATGCTCCAAGCCAGATACCTAACCCTGCTTTAAGATGGGAATCTAACAACACATTCAATTTGGGTCTGGATATGGGTTTCTTCAATCAAAGGCTGACAATCGCTCCCGAATTTTACGTGAATGAGAGTACTCATTTATTGTTGAACTCTAAATTACCTTTGTCTTCCGGTTATACTACCATGATGCGTAACATCGGTAAGACTCAAAATATGGGTGTCGATTTGACTATATCTTCCGTTAACATTCAAAGCAAGGACTTTACTTGGAAAACGGACTTGAACCTTTCACATAATAAAAACAAGATTAAAGCTCTAGCAGGTGAAGACTCTTTCTTGGAAAGTGCAAGTATCGGCTACGACAAGATGAATACGCACAAAATCGCAGTGGGCAGTTCTATCGGGCAATTCTACGGATACAAAACAGTAGGTATCTACACTGTAGATGACTTTGAATTGACTCCCGACGGAAAAGCCTTTAAAATGAATGGAGACAAATATGTATTAAAAGAAGGTATTCCCACAGTAGGTGATGATGTTCGTCCGGGTATGTGGAAGTTTGCCGACATAGATGACAGTGGAGATATCACAGAAAAAGATATGACTGTCATCGGTAACTCAAACCCTCTTTTCTATGGTGGTTTCAATAATACCTTCTCTTATAAAGGTTTCGATTTAAGTGTATTCTTCACATTTAGCTACGGAGCAGAAGTCTTTAACGCGACTAAACTGACAAGTACTAAGGTGGGTCGTTCAAACCGTAATGCATTAGCGGTTGCCGGTAGTGCCAACCGTTGGATGACAATGAATAGCGAAGGTAAATATATCCAAAATGATCCGGTTGCTTTAGCTCAAATCAACCAAGGGAAAACGGTTGCCGGATACTTTGACTTGGAAGATGGTGATAAATATATTCACTCATGGGCAGTCGAGGATGCATCATTCCTACGTTTAAGTAATGTAACTCTAGGTTATACCTTCCCAAAGAGCATCGCAAAAAAACTATGCATTAGTAATCTGCGCATTTATGCAACAGGTAGCAACCTATTCTGCTGGACACCATACTCCGGTTATGATCCGGAAGTTTCTACAACAGGTTCTTCTTTAACTCCCGGCGTTGATTTCGGTGCTTACCCAAGAAGTCGTTCTGTTGTATTTGGTTTAAACTTAACATTCTAATTTTTAATCTAGTACAAACATGAGAAAGAATAAATTTATATATGCATTCGGAGCTGCTGCCTTATTGTTTATGAACACAGCATGCCAGGACTTTTTTACAGAAAAGCCAGATTCTTATTTGGATCAGGAAAGTGCCCTTGAAGGACCTAAAGCCATAAACCACGCTAATATGTTGGTACTCGGTATCTACGATGTATTGGCAAAACAAGAACATTATGGCCAATACGAAATGGCTATGCCTACTTCTGACGATATGTACTTCATTAAAGGTACTAACTCTGACGACTCGCGCCGCGATATTTCGCACTATACAATCAGAACAACGAATACGTGGATCAAGTATATGTGGCAATATAAATATCAGGGGATTGACCGCGCCAACGCAACAATCACAGCCATTGAAGCTATGGAGGCTTTCAAAAATGAAAGTGATCCGGATAATAAAACATTGCGCGGATATGTATCCGAAGCTAAATTCTTACGTGCATTCTTAGCCTTTGATTTAATTAAATACTGGGGAGACGTACCTTTCAAGACAGAGGCTTCCGATGATTATCAAGGTGCTTATCAGCCTCGTAAAGACCGTGAACTGATTTATGATCAAATCATTGATGACTTGAATTATGCAAAAGAGAATCTGGATTGGGCTACCGCTTCTTCCTCTCCCGAACGTATTACCCAAGGAGCAGCCCGTGCACTTTTAATGCGGGTATATCTTCAACGTGCAGGGTATAGTTTAGGAGTACTGAAGAACACAGGCAAACTGACAATTCCGAGTGACGACACTCGTAAAACATATTTCAATGCTGTAATTAAGGAATGGGAAGCCTTCCAACAAGGCGGCTATCATAATTTCTATGACGGAGGCTATAAAGAATTATTCAAGAGTTTCTCAGCCGGAACACTGAATTCTAAAGAAAGTTTATGGGAAATTGCTTTCTTCACTGTCAGCGGTGATAAAGAAGATGCCGGAACGTGGGGAACTTATATAGGTCAGCGTGTGGATGCATCAAGCGGTGTCAGCTCCACTGAAGTTATGGGCCGTGCCAATGCATTCTTCCAGGTAGTACCTGCATGGTATGATTTCTATGAAGACCAGGATGCACGTCGTGATGTCGCTATCAGCACAACTTTCTACTATTGGAATAAAGTTAAGAAGGAACATACAGAAGCTCCTTATTATAAATACAAAATGACAAGTGGTGTAGAAGATCAGGATGCAAACGGTGACTTGATACCGACAAAGAATCCTCCGGTAGTAAACAGAGCAAACTACACTCCGGGCAAATGGCGTAGAGAATGGATGCCAATCGGTTATAAAGACCCTAACAATGTAGACGTTAACTATTGCGTACTTCGCTATGCCGATGTAGTATTAATGGCAGCCGAAGCATATAATGAAACCGGAAATACCGGGGAAGCTTGGAATTTATTGAATGAAGTAAGAAGACGTGCAGGAGCAACTGAAATCAATTCATCCAATTATGCGGAATTCTATAAAGCTCCCAAAGTATATGATTTGGTGGCAGAAGACGGTAGTATGATTATTGACGACAGTAATGAAGCCGGTAAATTCCGTACTGCTCTTTATTGGGAACGCGGTTTGGAGTTGGCATTTGAAGGACAACGTAAGTATGACTTAATTCGTTGGGGTATCTTAGATAAAGTGCTGAAGGTATTCGGGAAGCAAGATACTGACCACAACACAGCGAAAGCCGATGCCTATCCTGCTTACAAGAACTTTGTTTCCGGCCAGCATGAATTGTTCCCTATTCCTTTGGAAGAGTTACAGATCAATAATAAGATTACTGACCAAAATCCGGGATATACACGATAGGTAACGGATTATTCAGTTACAATTCCAAATAAGTGAAGAATCCGGTCGAATCAATAAACGGCAAGGATTCTTCACTCTCATTCAGAACAATAAAATAAAGCACCATAACACTGAAGTCTAATAACTTTAAAAACATTTTATCATGAAAAAGATACAATTATTAATATTACTAGCTGTAATGGCAGTGGCAATACAGGCACAAGAGTCATTGCCTTATGTTGCAAATTGGAATTATCAAAATAAATATATTGGTGATGATGGGAGTGTAAGTGTTCCCGATGACAATAATGCTGGTAAATGGAATGCGAATCAAAATTATTGGGACATAGGAGGATGGACATCTGTCAATACAGAAGGAGAGCGACTATTTTTTGTACCTTTATCTAGTGGCAATAAAATTGAGAACACAATGGAATTTGGTGATAGACAACAATCACCTTCTCAAACTGCATTTCTGATCTCACCGGCACTCTATTTTGGCAACCAAAGTATAAAAACGATTTCTTTCAAATGTGGAAAGAATAAAGACGACCAGAAGTCATCTAATCTTGAGATTGTATACACTACAAATTTCACAGGAGATGCCGCAACTACCGAGTGGGTATCATTAAAAGCAAATATCTTACCTCAAACTGGTTTAAAAGTTGACGTAATGGGAAATGTTATCATTACTACAAATATAACTGCACCATCTATACATATTGCTATCAAAGCATATAAAGCTACTGAGAACTTTGGAGTAGGTGAAAAGCAAGCACAAATAAGAATAACCGAATTTACTGTTACAGAAAAAGAAATTAAGACAATCCCTTATACTGCCACTTGGAAACATAAAGAAGAATATATCGATGCTAATGGAGTATTTAAGGATCAAAATATAAACCTTAATACCCTAAAAAATGATCCCCAAAAATATTATAATTTAGAAGGATGGGAGTCTATTGCTACAGCAGGAAATAAATTATTTTACATACCCACAACAACAGATAATAATAAAAAAAAGGTAGAAGTTTCCAACGCAATGGAGTATAATTACACTGCAGTAACAAATGAAACTTCATATATGATTTCTCCTATATTCAACTTCCCTGAAAATACAAGTAAAAAGATATCTTTACGATGCGGAAGAGAGAAAGAAGATATCGTAGCACAACTGGAATTGGTGTATTCTACTGACTACACTGGAGATGTCTCGACTGCAACATGGATTAGTATGAAAGAAAATCTAATTCCGAATGGACAAGTAGGGGTCGGAGCCAGCAAAATGCTCTCCATATCTGCCACAACAGATCTTGTAGCACCATCTGTTGTTATAGCTGTCAGAACTATGAAAACAGAAATCACCTCCCCCATGACAGGCAAACTACGCATTGCTAATTTCACTATTACCGGAGCTACTCATACCACTGATGCAGACGGTGCAATGAAATGTACCGGAGAATGGACAGCAGAGCAACTTGCCGGATTGAGTCTTGCCGATATTACAAGCCTCGACCTTACAGCAATTGCAATACCATCTGACGCGACATTGAATGCCAATAAGAATCCAAATTGCCTAATCTATATAAATCAAGATGCAACAGCTCCGAACACTTGGAAGAATGTAGTTAAAATCAATGGAGAAAACGGAATTGCAGAAAGTGAAATCCGTATTACCGACAACCATCCTTTCTTCAATACCCAATACCCCATATCGGGAACCGTGATTTATGAACGTAACTATCCCTACACAGGTTCCGGTTCACTCTGTTTGCCTTTCCCTATAACAAACCTTCCGGAAGGTATCAAGGTACAAGAATTTACCAACAGTACAGGTACAACAGTATATTTCAATGATTTGGAAGAAGGAACAAGCGTACAAGCCAATACTCCTTATATTGTTGACATAACAAGCAATGGAACAAAAAACTTCACGGGGACAGAAATACCGGTCACTATTGCCGAGCCTGCTGTGACGCACGGAGCTTATACTTTCAAAGGTACATTTACCAATATACCGGATGCTACCGGTCTTTATATACTCGACCCGACAGGTACGGGATTCGCAATAGGGACTTCAGACAATACGATTCCTGCTTTCCGGGCTTACATCACCAACGATGGCAGCCAGAAAACTCCGGATAAACTTACCCGTGGAACAGGTGGAGGCGGAACAACAAATGTAAGCGAACATATAAACAACAGTTCCCTCCTATTTACCTCCGAGAACGGTCTGTTACATATTATATCAGACAAAGCACAGCTTGTACAGTTATATAATCTGAACGGACAAAAAGTTAAGGATATTGAACTGATGAATGGTAATAATACTGTTTCAGGCATCGCTAAAGGCATTTATGTGATTAAGAATCAAAAAGTAGTCATTAAATAATAAACAAGTAAATTATGAAAGCTGACAAATATATCAAACCTGAGATTGAGATTATAGAAATGGAAAGTGAAGTAATCGCCACATCACCGACAGACTTGGGAAACAAGAAGCCTGCCAATCCCGGAGCCGCCTATTCAAGACGTCGTCAAGGATTTTGGGAAGATGAAGAATAAGAATTATTATAAATAAGAACAGTTATGAAATTAATCAAAAAACTTACTGCTGTTGCAGCAATAGCATGCCTTTCACTTACAGTATCCGCACAAGGCTTTTCCAAGTTCACGATTGAAGGCGGAATGGCGGACGGAAGTATCAAGAATGTGAAAGAAGGAACTTCCAAAATAGAAGTTATCGCCGGAAGCGATGTAAACCTGAAGAACGTTAAGTTTAAATATAAATTGCTTAGCGGGTGTTCTTTGGCAAACGGTTTGAGCAAGAACTTCACAGAACCGCAAACGGTTACGGTCAACAAAAACAACGGTTCTTCCAAAGAATGGGAAATAAAGGTGAAGAAACTTACTCCGGCTCCACTTCCCATCAACCTGGAATTCTCCAAGACGGTTCCTGCCGTATGGACTCCCGAAACCAAAGGTTGGGTAAATGCCGGAACCGATGAAAGTAAACCGACAGTAGTACGCTTCGGCAATAACAATGTAAGTTTCATTGTCGCATTTGAAGGAGAAGCGAAAGAAGTATCTTTCGATCTTAACCTGGTAGGTAAAGGTGATGATACCTTTAAAGGAGTATTTGAAGTCATGACATCTGCCGACGGTATCAATTGGAAAAACATTGAAGGGTTTGATAATAAACTGACAATGGACAGCCAGTTTACTTGTCCGGTAAGCAGTGATGCCCGTTTCATTAAATGGAACTACAAAGAAAGAGAGAAACAGAACGTAAACTTAAACAACATCATTATTAAATAATTTAATTTATAAGACCATGAAGAAAATTTATGCCCTTATTGCTGCTGTTGCAATGGCAACAACAACTTTTGCACAGGAAGCGCTACCTTATTCAGCTAACTGGCAATACAAAGCCGAAGCTCTCAACGCTGACGGAGAAGTAACGGACGCTGAAGCCGGAAAACCGACTGCCGACCAATCATTATACGATCTGGGAGGTTGGGTATCTGTAAAGACGGCAGGGTCACGCCCATTTTATATCGGCGTATCAAGCAAAAAACCGATTGAGAATACAATGGAGTTTGTGGATGCTCAACAAGACCCTACTATCAATACGTCATTCTTGATATCACCGGCTTTAAACTTTGGAAATGAAAGCGTTAAGACAATCTCTTTCAAATGTGGAAAAAATGCAGACGACCAACTGTCATCCCGCTTGGAGGTATTGTACACTACCGACTACACCGGAGACCCCAAAACAACAGAGTGGACTTCGCTAAAAGCAAATATTTTGCCGGGAACAGGTATGAAAGCTACTGCCATGAGCGAGGTTACTGTTATAACGGAAGTGGTTGCCCCTTCTGTTTATCTGGCAATCAAAGCAGACAAAGCTACCGAAGGCTTTTCTAAGGGAAGTAGCCAAGCTAAAATAAGAGTTACTCAATTTAAAGTAACAGAAAAAGAAAAAGAAATAAACGCACAGCTGCCATACGAAGCAAAATGGGCTTACAAAGCAGAACTTATCAATGTGTTAGACTCTACCTTTGTTCCCGGTTTTGATTCTACAAACGCAGGCAGTTACAAAGAAGACCCTGCAAACCTTGATTTGAACGGATGGGTTTCCATTTCAGAGGCAGGCGACCGTAAGTTTACTGTATTGGCAAACAAGAATACGGAAGGAAACAAAAGACAAGTTCCTAATACAATGGAATGGACCGACAACAAACAATCAAAAGAGAATACTACTTGGTTTGTTTCCCCGAAGATCGATTTCTCTGCAACAGGAGACAAATATATCAACTTCCAGATAGGACGTGAAGCAATAGACCAAAAGATCTCGAACGTAGACCTACTTTACTCTACAGACTACGTGGACGATGTAAAGACTGCAACATGGACAACCATCAAATCACAACTTGTTCCGGAAGACCAAGTCGGATTAAATCCTGCCGATGGAGAATTGACTGAAAACTTATTGGCAGTTATCAATGAAAAGGTAACAATCAACAATCCGGGTGTGACAATTGCATTTAAGGCAGCAAAAGTAGAAAGTGTTTCAACCCCCGGTGATAAACAAACTAAAATCCGTATCCGTAACTTCAAGATTACAGTAGATACCGATCCTAACTCAATCATCAGCAACGAAACAACAAAAGCAGCCGCTTTCGTTGCCAACGGTGAGTTGAATATTGTAAACGCTGAAGAAGTAGCCAGAGTTGAATTATACAACATTGCCGGTCAGAGTGCAATGATAGTAGCTCAACCTGCCAATACTGTAAGCCTGAATGGTATCACAAACGGTATCTATTTAGTACGTCTTATCATGGCGGACGGTAGCTCTGTTACTACTAAAGTTGCTGTGAAATAAGAAGTAATAGCAAATAAGAATAACGAAGAGGTCATCTTACCAAAGATTGACCTCTTTTGTTTTATTCACTTTTATCCCTATCCATTATTTTATCGGGAAAATGAGGTTGTGTCAAAACTATCTCAATTCCCCCGCTTGAGCGGGGGTAGGGGGTGTGTGACTTTTCCAACAGTTTAATAATCAAAGAAAGATTACACACCCCTTAATCCCCGCTCAAGCGGGGAAACTTGGATGCTTTGACTTTTTACACATTCCGTAGCAGAGTCTGTTTTTCAACATACGGTCCTTTGTTCACAAACTCCTATCGTTTGCAAACAAAGGACCGTATTTTTTTCTTGAATAAAACATTAGTATTCTCGATTCAAGCCCATGTTTGTGTGATACAAGCGTGGGTTTTATGCTTCTCGTCCTTACGATTAACAAGATTCGTCCTTAAGGTTTAGCATTTTCCTCTTTACCTATTTATCGTATGACAGTTGTCAAACGATCGTCCGACAGTTGTCAGTCATGTGTATGACAAATGTCAAACAGTCGTCTGACAGTTGTCAGACGATTAAACCTTCAGGACAAAAACACTTAATCTCCCTGAGATACCACGATAGGACTAAGGAGAAAAACATTAAGAAGTCCGGTGAAAGCTATATCTAAGATATACGCTCACCGGACTCATCAAGAACTCCCCTACGCCACTCCCTTATGAGAGATGAAACGTAAGCGGATATAAACTAACACCTACATTATCTCTTTATCAATTTCTCTCCTGTAGCCTGACCGTTAATCAGCAAGATATAAACACCTTGCGCTAATGAAGCGGTCGGGATAACCAATCGGGCGGCACTGCCCGTCGCAGCAGAATAGACAATACGCCCGGAAACATCCGCCAATGCTACCTGACGGACAGCATCCGTATTATCAGCAAAGTCCAACGTCAAACGGTCGGTAAACGGATTCGGATAGCAGGTAAAGGATACTGCTTCGGGAGAAGCACACATGCCCGACGTATTCTGATTGCTCAGTCGTACTTCCAAAGATTCGGCATCCATCCCGTTAAAACGAAGTGTCGTCTCGTTCTTATCCGCATCATATCCTATACGTTCTACTTTCGGATTGGTTTCATCAACCGTCCATTCGCCTTTCAACGTCACTTCAACCGGTTGTTCTTCACTATCCAAGAATCTCTTGTCCGCGTCGATGCTCCACACCTGATACGGGAACTTATCTTCCGGATAGAATCCAAGTTCAGGATTGGAAACACTGATCGTTATATTCTTTTCTCCCGTCTCCTCAATCATTGCCATGCAAGGCTTGGTCGCTGCTACGATATAGTTATCATTCAAGTCTGTAACAGCCTGGAACAAGGCATATCCTTTCAATTTCTTTCCGGCATGATACACCACATGCGCCTTTTCATCTTGTTGCTGCACAGTATAAGGAAGTACGGGAGTGCCACTCATAGCTTTCACTTTGTCCGCACCGCCCACGTAGATAAGATAATCGTAACTGCCGTTTGTTTCCTTACCGTGATTCAACCATGCTTTTGCATAGTTACCTTTCGTTTCGCTCAAGTTACCGTCTTTCATTGATATTTGTTCCGAACGCTTTACGGTCAGCCCTTTTGCATCCGGTATCACATATCCGTTGCCCACAGCATCCGTCAGATAGCAAGGAACATTTGTTGTTTGAGTCTCCTCTACGAAAAGTCCGGTTTTTGCTTCTCCATTCACATAAAGCGGAGTGTCTGCACTTGCCAGCTCATTCTGGAATAAAGTGGTATGAGCATCGTAATCCGCATGAGTGTTATTGATAGCGGAACCCAAAGCCACGATCTCATCATCAAAGAAGAAGTAGGATTTATTGGCAGACAACTTAACTCCCAACCATTTACGTCCGTTATCATAATCATACGCCTGACGGATATCGTTGTAAATCATCCCGTAAACGCCATGCTTCTTTTCCAGAGACACACCGCCCGAGAAATATTGAGGAGAGAACTTTGCCCATTCAAAAGCCTTTGCTTCTTTGACAATATCATCCAAAGACATATTTAAAACCGTTGCTCCCGGTACGTGTACCCAGTCCCAACCGTTGTATCCAAGACCGCTTGCAGCACCGGTCACTACCCCTTCCGTATCTTTTGTAGCATACAATGAAAGACCTCCTGCACTCTGATTGCGTCCCAGCCAATTCTGTCCGCTATTGGTTTCAAAGTCCCATACATATTTACTATATCCTTTCACAGCAGCCATCCATTCCCCACGACGGTGCACCTGCATAGCCGCATAAGGATAAGTACGGTTGCTTTCGGACATTTCATCATCAGTCAGATCTTTAGCTTTCAAAGCATTCATCAGTTGTACGGTCTGCATACCGCCATGGAAATAAATATCACTCTTCACGTCTTTAACCGTATTGTCCATTACACCGGAGTAAGCCGGATCATACAAACGGCAGAATGCACCTCCGATACGATCTTTCATTTCTCCTTCAAGCACTTCATACAAGTAAGCAAAAGCAGGCATATTGCCAAGCAATGTGTTCAACTGATTCGGGAATCGCCCGCACAGTCCGCGAGAAACGTCGTACTTACCGCTATACTGACGGAAAGCCAACAGACTGTTTGCCAAGTTATCGACCGCACTCTCACTCAAGGCATACGGAGTATCTTTCAGCAACATCGCCATTTGGCAAGAAGTATGCAAAGCATCGATATTATATGCATTTCCCCAAACTCCATAATGATGATACCCGGTGAAGTCCGGTTTCATAAAACCATCCCACGCCGAATTCAATTTCAGGTTCTGTTCAAGCGTACGACGAAGATATTCCAAGTCATCTTCACGCGTCAACTCATCATCCGTCAGACAAGCCAGCGTCATCAAACGGTTGTGATAGATGGTACGAACTCCGTCCGAACGGCTTCCGTTGTGTTCCACTGCTGCTCCCCATATCTTATTATCATCATTCAAACCTTCCACATTATCCGTCACCATACGGGTAGCCCACTTCATATTATCGCTCACTACCTGCCATTGCCCGCTACGTTGAAGCTCTTCACGCATCAATATATTTGCATAAAAATAACCGGCAAGCCCCAAGTAAGGTCCGGAAGTGGAAAACTCCAATGCACTGTTCGTTACAAACCCTCTCTTTTCCAGATAATCATATAATCCCACTATTTCTTGCAGTACCTGCGGATTGTGATAATCCGCATTCGGAGTTTCTGCCGGACCTTCCAATTGATAACTCAATGCCAAAGGCAACAATACGTTACCCAACAAGTCACGAAGTTCTGTACTGCTACTTGTATTATTACTAGACAAGTCGAAAGGTTCAAGCCCCTCTTCCCATTGATAAGAAGCCAACTTCTGACGGGCGGTAGTCACTCCGGAACGTAAAGCCTGATAACGTGCAACAACCTGTGCATTACTGTAATCCGGGTTCTCGCCCACCAACAAAGAGAAATAACGTTGATAAATCTTTTCCGCATCGCCTGCCGGCATGATTACACCATTAAGCACTGCACTATTATCACTTCCGCTTTTCAAGAAAGCATACACATAATATCGTTTCGCCGTAAGTCCCGGAATTTCAAAAGTAGTTCTCTCGCCTGCCTTTGCATTATCCACATGTGCGGCAGCCACAGCACCCGTGCCATTCTCTATATCGGAAATGGAAGGTGTCACCGCACTTTCCGTTATCATCCAGTAAACTGTTCCGTTATCATTAGCTACCGTTTCCATCGTCACGGCATCGGCAGTCTTTGACAAGGGGAATAAATAATTCAGTGCCAAAGGTAATCCGGTTGAGAAAACATCCGTAGCAATAACATCACTTACATTTCCGGATTTGTCTTCCAACACCAGATATATCTTCTGATTAGAGACAGAACCAACGGTCAGCGTTTTCCGCACAAGCGTATTGGCTTCGCTAACTTCAAATCTCTCACCTTGCTTTACAGCCTCAACAGCGGGAGTTTCCCCATCCGCATCGTCCATCGCCCAATAAACAGTAGCAGGCTCATCTGTCAGAAGAGATAAATCAACAGTCGAGCGGGTTATATTATCCAATTTTAAGTTAGCAACAACGGGAGCAGTTATATCAGACGCTTTCCACATGATTACTGCATCGTTCTTTGAATCCGCAATATACAGATTATCATTCGAATCTACCGCCAGACCGTAAGGAGCATTGAAAGTCCCGGTAGTTCCCTTCTCACCGATGTTATCCTTAAAAATGCCGTCAATTCCAAAACGATAGATACCCATTTCGACCTGTTCATCGGCAGAAATTATCAGATTGCCGTTAGAGGTAGAAGTCATGCTCGCCAAACGGTTATAAACATTTTTACCATTCTCTTTCTTTATCATCCAATCAACCTGCCCTGATTCATTGGCATAGGAAGAGATCTTCAAAGTACCTGTATTCTTATCAACAATGTACATATTATCCGATTGATCAAAATAAACCTTCCGTACCTCCCTAAACTTATCGGCACTCAATTTCGTTATCTTTTCCTTCAAATTAAATTCGGCATCGTAAACGTGTACAGCCAAAAGGGTTGCAATATAGACGAGGCCGTTACTTCTTACTGCCACCCCATTCACATTTTCATCGAAAGAGATGGTTTTAAGTTCATTCTTATCGGCATCGAACACTTTTACATTTTTTGCGCCACGATTCGCCACCCATATCCGTCCTTGAGCATCACAGTCCACATCAAACGGAGTACCTAATCCGGTAATTTCCAACAAAGTTGTTTTTCCGTCCAAAGATGTTTTAACAACTTTATTGTCACCGGAAAACGCAATATAAAGAGCGTTGTCCTTTATCGTTATTCCCTTGGGAGCCTTCCCCTTAATAGAAAGATCAGAGGGGCTATACGTTTGTGCACTGAGAAAAGTAGTGCAACATAAAATCAAAACAAATAATAGTGCTTTTCTATCCATAGCTTTTTTATTGGTTAATACATTTATCGGATGAAACAAAGATAGGACACACTAAAGCAAAACGCTTCCACTTTTGTATCAAACAACTATTGTGTCAACGAAGGTCTGTCAATTCTGTAGAATACTATATCAAGTTTGTCTAACTCGCTCTGTACAATTCACATAAAATACCAAAATGATAGATACAAAACCTCAAAATCCTGTAAATTTATTGCAACTTATAAAGGAGATTCATTATCTTTGGCAAAAAGAAAGTAACGAATTTATGTGTAGAATGAACAGAACTTTAACCTTATATTTCATACTTATCTCCCTTTTTGCCGTAAACACGTCATTATTAGCAGTAGAAACAGAACCTATCAACTTCTCACGTATCACTATTAATGAAGGGTTATCACAAAGCACCGTCTTTTCCATTGCACAAGACAAACAGGGGAATATGTGGTTCGCCACTTATGACGGAGTAAATAAATATGACGGCTATATGTTCACGGTTTATCGCAATGAATCCGACAATCCGAACAGCATCGCCAACGAAATAGCAAGAATTATTAAAAAAGACAGTAAAGACAGAATTTGGATAGGAACCCGTGAAGGGTTATCTTTTTATGATGATGAAAAGGATAAGTTCAGTAATTTCAGTTATGAAATCAACGGAAATAAATTACAAGTCAATGCCATAGAAGAAATAGGAAAAGACCTGTTGTTCATTGGGACAGATAAAGGGATTCTATGTTTTGACACAAAAGACATGAAATTTGTCGATATGCCGGTCAATAATGAGCTAAAGACTCTGATTGCCGTATGTATGCTTAAAGTAAACGATCTTTTATATATAGGAACAGAGAATGGTTTATATCAATACCATCTTAACGACAACAAACTGACCTTCGTCTCCGACGAATTAAAGAGAAAACGTATTCAGGCAGTTCTTTTTCAATCCGAAAGTCGCCTGTGGATCGGAACAGAAGGTGGAGGACTGTATTTGTTTAATCCGAAAACAAATACCATCAAGAATTACCAGCATGATCCCAACAACCCTAAAAGTATAAGCAGCAACTATATCCGCTCGTTGGCATTGGATGCACAAAACAAACTATGGGTGGGAACTTTCAATAACCTTAATATCTATTGGGAGTCTACCGATTCCTTTTATAAATATAGCTATGACCCGATGGACAACAGGAGTTTATCACAAAACTCGATTCGTTCCCTCTTCCTTGATTCGCAGGGAGGAATGTGGCTAGGTACTTATTTCGGAGGACTGAATTACTATCACCCTCTAAAAAACCGTTTCAAACACCTAAAGCAAATACCCTACCATAACTCACTAAACGACAATGTAGTGAGTTGCATCGTAGAGGACAAGGATAAAAATATATGGATCGGCACAAACGACAGAGGACTGAATCTTTATAATCCGAACACTAAGGTCTTTACCCACTATATGCTTCAGGAAGGAAGTCCATCCAGTATTGCGTCAAATAATATAAAAGCCGTATATATTGATGAAAAGAATGACTTAGTATATATAGGTACTCATACCGGAGGATTAAGCGTATTACACCGTAAATCCAAACAAGTCAATCATTATACTCCAAAAAGCTGTAACCTGACGGATGAAAATGTTTATGCAATCTTACCCGGAGATAACAATACCCTGCTATTGGGTACATTAAACGGACTCGTATTATTTGATCCGCAAAAGAAAGAATTTCATCCGATTCCGACAGATAATCAAGGCAATAAAATCAAAAACAACCGAATCACTGTATTATTCAAAGACTCACAGAAACGACTATGGATTGGAGGTGAAAACGGTTTATCTACCTACAAGACCAACGGAACTGTTTTAGAAAAACAAAACATCATAGATAACGACTCCATACTTTCTACAGCTTTTGTAAACTGCATTATGGAGAAAAGACCCGGAGAGTATTGGGTAGGAACCCGTCATGGGCTTTATCAAGTCAATGAAACAAAAAAAGAAATCAAAAACTTTACAACTAAAGACGGTCTTCCCAACAACGTTATTTACGGAATATTGGAAGACTCATTCGGGCGTCTGTGGATGAGCACAAACAAAGGATTGGCCTGCTATTCTCCTTCTACCGGAAACTTTAGGAACTTTACCGAGACAGATGGTTTGCAGAGTAATCAATTCAACAACTATTCATATTGTAAGACCTCTAACGGAGACATGATGTTCGGAGGAATCAACGGTATTACCATATTCCGCCCGGAATTATTAATGGACAACCCTTACACTCCTCCGGTAGTTATCACCGATCTTAAACTATTCAACAAAAGCGTTCACCCTGATGACGAAACCGGTATATTAGATAAGGAAATAAGCATTACCCCGTCTATTACCCTAAAAGCATCACAGTCTGCATTCTCCTTGGAGTTTGTCGTATCCAACTATATATCCGGACAACATAACACATTTGCTTACAAACTGGAAGGTTATGATAAAGAATGGTATTATGTAACTGATCAACGTACCGTTTCTTATTCCAATTTGCCTCACGGTACTTATATATTTAAAGTAAAAGCAGCTAATAGCGATGGAAAATGGAATGACACCACCACTGAGCTGGAAGTCGTCATTCTACCGGTTTGGTATAAAACATGGTGGGCTATACTATTATTCATCGTTGCAGGAGCAGGACTTGTGATATTTATTTTCAGATACTTCTGGATGCAAAAGAGCATGGAAGCAGAAATAAAGATGGAACGAATGGAGAAAGACAAACAAGAAGAAATCAACCAAATGAAAATGCGTTTCTTCATTAATATTTCCCATGAATTGCGTACTCCGCTGACATTAATCCTTGCTCCGCTTCAAGAACTATTATACCGCGTGAGTGATAAATGGACGCGAGGTCAATTACAACATATCCAACGCAATGCCAACCGCCTGCTTCATTTGGTTAATCAGCTGATGGATTACAGACGTGCCGAACTCGGTGTTTTTGAATTAAAGGTTGCAAAAGGCAATATAAACAAGCTCATTGATGAAAACTTTATGTTCTACGACAAACTGGCGCGCCGTAAAAACATAGACTATTCATTCAACTCCGAAATTGGCGAAAAGGAATTTCTTTTCGATGCCAATTACTTGGAATTGATAGTAAACAACCTATTATCGAACGCATTCAAATTCACAGATGAAGGCGGTAGCATAACCGTAGGGTTGAAAGAAGAAGACAACAATTTGGTAATTACAATCAGCGACACGGGAATCGGTATTCCAAAAGAAAAACAAGGAAAGATATTTGAGCGTTTCTATCAGGTGAACAGTGATCATTCGGGTAGTGGCATCGGTCTGTCTTTGATACTAAGATTAATAGAACTTCACCATGGAAAAATAACCTTAGACAGTGAGGTTAATAAAGGCAGTACATTTAAGGTTTACATTCCACAAGACGAATCCTTGTATAAACCGGAAGAGATAAAGACTGCGGAAGAGGAAAACGAGAAAGAAGTTGCCCAACATTCTATCAACACCAAAGAAACATTCTATCTGGAAACGGAAATGGCACAAGAGATTCAGGAAGAAGGCAATGAAAAGAAAAAAGGGAAAATATTGATTGTCGAAGATAATCAGGAAATATCTCAATACTTATCCGACGGTTTGGCTTCTTTATATACTGTCATACGTGCGGAAAACGGTGAAGAAGGATTAGAGGCCTTGAAGAACAATGAAGATATAGATGTTATCATAACCGACGTGATGATGCCTGTAATGGACGGTATAAAAATGTGTAAACAAATAAAGCAGAACATACGGACTTGCCATATCCCGGTTATTATATTATCCGCAAAAATCGACATAAAAGATCAGTTGGAGGGCTTACAGGTAGGTGCTGACGACTATATACCCAAGCCATTCGCCCTTTCCGTTCTGACAGCTAAAATACAAAATATGATCCGTACGCGCAGGCGTATCTTTGAGCATTATTCCAAAAACCTGGAAGTAGAACCGGAAAAGATCACATTCAACGCAATGGACGAGGAATTACTAAAACGTGCCGTAGCCATCGTTGAAAAGAACATGGATAATATTGAATTCTCTACGGACGAGTTCGCCCGTGAGATGAATATGAGCCGTTCTAATTTACACTTAAAACTGAAAGCCATTACCGGAGAATCGACCATTGATTTTATCCGTAAGATAAGATTCAACGAGGCTTGCAAACTGTTAAAAGACGGGCGCTATACAGTATCGGAAGTAAGTACTATGGTAGGCTTCAACACCCCATCCTATTTCGCAACCAGTTTCAAGAAATATTTCGGCTGTTTACCTACTGAATATATTAAAAGTAGACGCGGGTGACAATATTAATAGGAAATTCAACAAAATTAATAGCATTTATACCCGCATTCTATTCCTTTCAACATTCCTAAATAATTAAGAGTTAGCGACTGTTTATATTTGCATTATTGAAATTATAAACAATAGCTAACTCTTAATTTAATAAGTATGAAGAAGAATCTTATTCTTTGCGCATCACTTGCGTTACTTACGTTTGCCGCGTGCAAACAAACACCTAAAGAAGATTACGGCTGGTTGAAAAAAGGAATCGACGCCGCATCTTATCAAATGAAATTCACAACGGAAGAGATCGCGGATTCCGGCAAGTTACCACGTTCTATCTGGACAGGATATGACATGGATTTCCTTTGCAGGCAGTTGGATAAAGACCCGGCAATGTTCAAAGATTCTCTACGTATCATCCCAACCCAGAAAATAGGACAAAGACGCTTTTGTAGTAGTATTCATGACTGGACAAGCGGATTCTTCCCCGGTAGTCTATGGTATACATATGAACTGACAGGAGATAGTTATTACAAAGATCAAGCTATAAAATATACCAATATGCTAAATCCGGTCAAAAACTATAAAGGAACACATGATCTCGGATTTATGATGTATTGCAGCTACGGCAACGCAGAACGCCTTGCCCCGAACGATACGGTGCCTCCCGCTTTAATTCAAACAGCGGATAATTTAATAGGCCGTTTTAATCCGACTATCGGTTGTATACGTTCATGGGATTTCGGAACTTGGAATTTTCCAGTTATCATTGATAATATGATGAACTTAGACTTGCTGTTTTATGCAAGCCGTCAAACCGGTGATCCCAAATATAAAAACATAGCCATAACACACGCCAACACTACTTTGAAAAACCATTTTCGCCCGGATGCGTCTTCATATCACCTTGTTAGCTATAACAATGATGGCACGGTAGAACGTAAACAAACACATCAAGGAAAAAACGACGATTCTTCATGGGCACGCGGACAAGCATGGGCAATTTACGGATATACCTCTTGCTATCGTGAGACGAAAGATACAACTTACTTGAATTTCGCAGAAAGAGTGGCTGACCTAATCATGACCCGTGTTAAAACAGACGACCTGATTCCTTTGTGGGACTACGATGCGCCTGATTCTCCGGAGACACCCCGTGACGCATCAGCTGCCGCCATAGTAGCTTCTGCAATGTTGGAGATGAGCACAATGGCAGCTGACGGGCAAAAATATTTCGATTACGCAGAGAAAATATTGAAAAGCCTTTCAAGTGACACTTATTTGGCAAAAGACGGAGAAAATCAAGGATTCATCCTGATGCATTCTACCGGTTCGCTACCTAACGGCTCTGAAATCGATACTCCATTAAATTATGCAGACTATTATTATTTGGAAGCATTAAAAAGATACATGGATTTAAAAGGAATTAGCTATAAAGACTTAAAATAACCAACGATGAAAACACTTAAATATCTATTTTTGCTTGCAGTCATTCTTTTCGCAGGTAAAGCTAACGCACAAGAATTAAGAACAGAGGTTTTCCCCTTACTTAATCTTGATTATCCCGGACTAGAGAAAGTTAAAGCTTTGCATGAAGAAGGAAAAGATGCAGATGCGGCAAAAGCGTTACTCACTTATTATCGTCACCGTACTAATGTACACCACCCTGATATTACGGACTTGAGTAAAGTAAAAATCAGCAAACAAGAGCAGAAGTGGGCAGATGATGCATTAGAACATACATTCTTTGTACACAAAGGATATCAACCATCGTTCAATTACGGAAAAGATATTAACTGGCAATACTGGCCGGTTAAAGACAATGAACTGCGTTGGCAGCTCCATCGTCATAAATGGTTTACTCCAATGGGGAAAGCATATCGCGTATCCGGTGATGAGAAATATGCCAAAGAATGGGTATATCAATACATGGACTGGATCAAAAAAAATCCGTTGGTGAAGGTTAAAAAAGATGAGTATGAACTAGTCAGCGATGGAGAAATTAAAGGCGCGGCAGAAAATGTTCGCTTTGCATGGCGTCCATTAGAAGTAAGTAACCGCCTGCAAGACCAAACAGGGCAGTTCCTCTATTTTGTAGATTCTCCTAATTTCACACCTGAATTCCTGACCGAATTCCTGGTAAATTACCATAAACATGCTGTTCATATCCTGAGTAACTATTCAGATCAAGGGAATCATCTCTTGTTCGAAGCACAACGTATGCTTTATGCCGGAGCATTCTTTCCGGAATTCAAAGATGCTATGTCATGGAGAAAAAGTGGGATTGATATTCTAAATAGAGAAATAGACGTACAGGTTTATGATGACGGAGGCCAGTTTGAACTTGATCCACACTACCACCTTGCTGCTATCAACATATTCTATAAAGCAATACAAGTTGCTGACGTAAACGGATTCAAGAACGAATTTCCTCAACATTACTTGGATATGGTAGAAAAAATGATCATGATTTACATGAATCTTTGTTTTCCTGATTATACCAATCCTTGTTTCAGCGATGCTAAGATTACAACAAAAAACGAAGTAATCAAAGACTTCAAGAAATGGTCTAAAGTATATCCTAAAAACCCATATATCAAATACTTTGCAACAGATGGCAAGAAAGGCGAATTACCTCCGTACTTATCCAAAGCATTTAAAACTTCCGGATTCTTTATCTTCCGTAACGCATGGACTGATCCAGCAACAGTTATGGTTGTAAAAGCCGGTCCTAAAGCTTTTTGGCATTGCCAACCGGATAATGGAACATTCGAATTATGGATGAATGGAAAGAATTTATTTCCGGATTCAGGGAGCTATGTATACGCCGGTGATGATGAAGTAATGAAGTGGAGGAACTGGTTCCGCCAGACAATGGTACACAACACGTTAACATTAGACAACAAGAACCTGGAAACGACAAATTCCAAGACATTACTTTGGGATGGTGAAAGCAAGACGCAGATATTGGTTACAGAAAATGAAAGTTACAAAGATCTGAAGCACAGACGTTCTATTTTCTTTGTCGATAACAAATTCTTTGTAATCGTAGACGAAGCTATAGGTTCGGCTAAAGGAAATGTAGATGTTCACTTCCAATTATGTGAGGGTAAAGTAAATTTAGACTTAAAGAATAACGCTCTGACAAGTGCATTTGAAGGTAACAGTAATGTGACATTGCAATGTTTTGGTTCTAAAGAAATGACCATGAAACCTGAAGAAGGTTGGCGTTCAACAGCCTATCGTAAAAAAGTAGAACGTACAGCTGTCGCTTTCAATGTAAACAAAGACAGCGACGAGGCTGTCCGTTACATTACAGTTATTTATCCTGTAAATGATGGAAAAGCCCCGAAGATTTCTGCAGAATTCAAGAACAAGAAATTCGATGAAAACGCTCTGGAGCTCAATGTTAAAATTGACAAACAAAAATACAACCTTAACTATCTGCTAAACCGTTAAAAGGTGAAGCACCTTCCACAGGAAATAAGATTTCCTGTGGAAGGATATTACAATTAAAATATCATATTCCTGAAACTATGAGAAGGCACATTCTAAATATAGTTCTATTTGCATTATTAGCACTTCCTCTAACTACAATCAATGCAGATAGTCTTTATTCTTTTGAAGGTAATATACCTACAGGCTGGAACGCATCCAAAGGTATACTTAGTATTAGTCAGGAAAAAGCAAAATTAGGAAAATCATCGCTATGCTGGGACTGGAATGCAGGAAGCATATTAACTGTTACAGATTCCAACATCACAAGTACATCTTCTGATAAAAAAGGAGGCATAAGACTTTGGATATATAATGACACACCGACAAACGCTTCCATTATAATAAACTTTCAAAAAACAAATAACAACAATTGCTGTAGTCTACCGATAAAATTAAACTTTGAAGGTTGGAGATGCATTTGGGCGGAATATGTCAACGATATGGGATTACCCGACACGGACAAAGGTAACATTTCTATAATGAAAATATGTGCTCCGAAGGAAGGAAGCGGAAGATTGTTCTTTGACTTCTTTGAGTTTACAAGTAATGTATCCTGGGAGAAAATGTCAGACTTCCAATATACCGTAAACGAGAACAAAGGTATAGATAGTTATCTGGAAGTACGTAATATACCAAATCCAAGTCCAATGCCACCTACTAATGCTCAAAAAGCGGCATTTATAGAAATAGAAAAAAGATTGGATAATTGGTATTTGGGAAATGATAAATATAACAGTAATTCCATTTATAAACAACGGGATAAATCTATCACATCATACATAAGCAAAGGAATAAACAGAGAATATACAATCAACAATAACGGTACCATACGCATCAATACCGGAACGTCAAGCAAACCTGTTATCAAAGAATCAGGTCTACTCCCCTACGACCATTATCATAATAAACAAATAGATGGTGCCACAGTAGTCAGTTCTCGTGATATTGGTGAAAACCTCATGATACAACTGGCTTATGATTATAAAAAGAATGGTAATACTACCAGCAAAGATAAAGTTCTTGAACTCCTTAACTGGTATTATGACCAAGGATGGGCAGACGGCAGTTCACTAGGAACACTCCGTTTTGAAATGCTACGTAGTGCCGGTTATTTCCATTCAGCATTCATGCTACGAAAAGAATTGGATACTGATTTAGCAAGAAAAATATCCGATGCTGAACGCTGGTTCACCAGATTCGGGACTACATATATTACGCCTGAGAATCCGGGAGAACTGGCCGATTATATCCGTGCACTAGCTATTCCCAAATTATTCTATGCATTAACTCTTAGTGACGAGGGAGAACGGACAACAGCTCTGATTTCATTTCAAAACTACATGAATAATGCATTGGCACATGCTCAAGGATATCTTGGCTCGCTAAAGCCAGATGGTTCGGGTTATCATCACCACGGACCATATTATAGTGCTTATTACCCCCAAGTATTATATGTTGGGTGTTTCCTATACTATATTTTGCACGATACCCCGTTTGCCTTGAACGAAGAAAGTTATCAAAATCTAAAAGAAGCCATATTGAATTTTCGGTTTCTTAGTGCAATATACAATATACCCGGAGCTACGGGAGGTCGCTTTCCACACCAAACAGAGATTTTACAGCAATTAATTCCGGCATTTGCTTACCTCGCTTTATCTAAGAATGATGCAGAAGTCATTGCAGCTGTCAAACGCTTATGGAATCCCGAGAATGAAATTGTAAAAGATTACATCAGCAGTGCAAAGACCGATATCTGTTATTGCACTACTTATGGCGAAATAGCCGCCATATTAGATGCGGAAGCTCTCAACGGCGAGGCTGAGAAAAATCCAACAGGCACGAAATATATGCCATACTCCGGCTTACTAATCGTACGACAACCGGAATGGGTATTTACAATAAAAGGATTCAGCAGTTACATCTGGGATTATGAAAGCTCCGGTACGGAAAATATATACGGGCGTTATCTTAGCTATGGAAATATAGAGTACACCGATTTAATAAACGGATATCGCAGTTGTAAACTAACTGTTGATGAAACGAAGAATAACGAAACATGGGATTGGAGAAATATTCCGGGAACGACAGTCAGATATATTTCCGATGAGGATTTAGACTACAATGTTTTAAGTAAGCACCGTAATTTCTCTGATGAAACTTTTTTGGGAGGAATTGGATTTGATGATAATCACGCCATGTTTACCAATAAAATACATGATAAAGAAATAAGTGGAACATTCCGTGCCGACAAATCCATTTTCGTATTCGGAAATGTAGTATACTGCATGGGAAGTAACATTACAGATACCAAAAATGCACCTTATTTCTGTACCACTTTATTTCAGAATAATATCCAAAATAATAGTGCTATTACTGTAAACGGACAAAGCGTAACTAAAGAAATGACGTCCGACAAAAATCCCCTCATTAAGGATAATTTTGGTAATGCATATATTGTTGACGGTAAAGTGCAATTTAAAATGAACGATAATTATTGTACCGCATTCATTAATCACGGTACAGACATATCTACTCCACAAAGCTATAATTACACATGGTTGATTAAACCGACGGACGAACAAGTCACACAATACAAAATTAATCAACCTATTAAAGTACTAAGGCAAGATAAAACAGCTCATGCCATTTATCATTTAGATGACAAAATATTGGCGGCTTCTATTTTCGAAAAAGATAAAGAAGTAGATATTTGTAACATACATAAAGTAAACATTCCTTTATTAGTCATGACTAAAGAATGTGACGGAACGACTGAAGTAGCTTTCAGCAATCCCGACATGAATAGACCAAGCGCAGCTAATAATGACCAGATTGACGAAGAAATAGAAAAAGCGGAGAGTACAGTATCCGAAATCCTTATTGAGCTTAATGGAGTTTATACAAAATCAAAAGAGGATAACAGTGAAATATCTGTCAGTAGCCAGAATGGTATTAGCACTCTTTATTACCCGACTGCTCGTGATGGTAAAACCTATCGTGTAAAACTAAACAACGGCAGTACCAACAATTGCGATAAAAACATAAATAAAACAACCATTCACACATTTATATCAAATGATCAATGCAACATACTGCTATCAGAGACAAAAGAATACGCATGGACATTAATGGATATTAGCGGAAAAACGATCCGTACCGGAAGAGAGAGTAACAAAAAAACAGTCATAAACATTAAATCTCTGTCCAATGGCATATATTTCTTGAAGATAACGATAGATAATGAACAACAAATATTCAAATTAAATAAATAAGACATATCATGAGAACAAATCAAACCGCATTATTAATCCCGCTTACCGCATTAACACTTGCTTCATGCGGCGGGGACAAAAAAGAGGTCAAGCGCCCTAATATAATATTTATGATGACGGACGACCACACAACACAAGCAATGTCTTGTTACGGTGGCAACCTGATTCAAACACCTAATATGGATCGTATAGCCGATGAAGGTATTCGTATGGATAACTGTTATGCGGTAAATGCACTATCCGGTCCTTCGAGAGCTTGTATCCTCACAGGCAAGTTCAGCCACATAAACGGTTTCACGGACAACGCATGCAGATTTGACGGTAACCAACAGACTTTCCCAAAATTGCTACAGAAAGCCGGTTACCAAACTGCTATGATAGGAAAGTGGCATCTTATTTCCGAACCGCAAGGCTTCGATTTTTGGAGCATTCTCAGCGGACAAGAAGAACAAGGCGATTATTATCAGCCCGACTTCCACGAGATGGGTAAAGAAATACAAGAACAAGGATACGTCACTGACATCATCACAGACAAAGCCATCCAATGGTTGGAAGGACGCGACAAGAACAAACCTTTTATGATGATGTATCATCAAAAGGCTCCGCATCGCGATTGGATGCCTGCACAACGTTACTTGGGTATTTTCAATAATACGACTTTCCCGGAACCGTCCAATTTATTTGATAATTATGACGGACGTGGCCGTGCTGCCCACGAACAAGATATGAGTATTGCCCATACACTACGGGATGATTGGGATTTGAAATTATTAAAGCATAATGAGATATTGGCATTACCGGACAGCAACAAGTTCAAACAAGTGTATATGCGCATGACTCCCGCAGAGCAGGAAAAGTGGGATTCAGCTTATGCACAACGAATTACAGAATACCGCAAAGGAAACATGAATGAAAAAGAACTCATCAGCTGGAAGTACCAACAATATATGCGCGATTATCTGGCAACAGTATTAGCTGTCGATGAGAATATTGGACGCCTTTTAAAATACTTGGAAGAAATAGGAGAATTAGATAACACAATCATTGTTTATACTTCCGACCAGGGATTCTTCTTGGGTGAACATGGTTGGTTTGACAAACGTTTCATGTACGAGGAATGTCAACGTATGCCATTTATCATCCGTTACCCTAAAGCTATCAAAGCAAGAAGCACTTCAAACGCTATTTGCATGAATGTAGATTTCGCTCCTACTTTCCTCGATTACGCCGGTATAGAAATACCGAAAGATATTCAAGGAATCTCTTTAAAGCCGATATGGGATAACGAAGGCAAAACTCCGGCAAATTGGCGTAGGGCTGCCTATTATCATTACTATGAATATCCTGCTGAACACATGGTAAAAAGGCATTATGGAATACGTACTCAAGATTTCAAACTAATTCATTTCTATAATGATATAGACGAATGGGAAATGTATAATATGAAAACAGATCCTAAGGAAATGAACAATATATATGGTAAACCGGAGTACGCTGAGAAACAGGCCGAACTAATGAAACTTCTTGAAGAGACACAGCAACAGTACGGTGACACAGATCCTACAGAGAAAGAAAGAGTGTTGTTTCATGGTGACCGCCGTTATCAGGAAAGACATTAAGATTGTATAACAATAAAATAAAACAGAATAATATCAACTCATAACAATAAATACTATGGATAGAAGAAATTTTTTGCGTAATACCGGCTGGTCTATGTTAGGATTAGCGGCATCAGGCAGCCTACTGAGCTCATGCATACAAGGAAGTAAAGAAGCAAAAAAGATAATGCCGTCACCAAGTAACCTAAAAATGTTTTGGGGTGACTTACATAACCACTGCAATATAACTTACGGACACGGAGATATGCGCGATGCATTCGAAGCGGCAAAAGGTCAACTTGATTTTGTCAGTGTTACTCCTCATGCCATGTGGCCGGATATTCCGGGGGCTGACGATCCTCGCTTAAAATGGGTAATAGATTACCATACCGGTGCTTTCAAGCGTTTGCGGAACGGTAATTACGATAAGTACATTGCCATGACAAAGGAATATAATAAGGAAGGGGAATTCCTGACCTTTACAGGATATGAGTGTCACAGTATGGAACATGGTGACCATGTTGCATTATGGCATGACATTGATGTTCCTTTGGTAGAATGTACTTCAGTAGAAGACTGGAAACAGAAACTGAAAAATGAAAAAGTATTCATCACTCCTCACCATATGGGTTACCAAGAAGGTTATCGTGGATATAATTGGAAATTCTTTACCGAAGGCGACCAAACTCCATTTGTCGAGATGTATTCCCGCCACGGACTGGCAGAAAGCGATATGGGAGATTATCCATATCTTCACGATATGGGTCCACGTCATTGGGAAGGTACTATCCAGTATGGCTTGGAACAAGGTCACAAATTTGGTATTATGGGTTCTACCGACCAACATTCCGGCTATCCGGGAAGTTATGGTGACGGACGTATAGGAGTATTAGCCCCTTCTCTCACCCGTGATGCAATTTGGGATGCGCTTCGTACACGCCATGTATGCTGTGCTACCGGTGATAAAATCAACATTGATTTCCGCTTGAATGATGCCTTCATGGGAGATGTCGTTCGTGGTAATAGCCGTCGCATTTATCTGAATGTAGAAGGAGAAAGCTGCATTGACTATATCGACATTATCAAAAACGGCAGGGTATTAGCACGTATGAACGGCCCTCACATTCCGGTTATGCCTGAAGGCAACAATGTACGTTGCAAAATTAAAATGGAATTCGGATGGAACCGCGAAGAGCAATACGTACACTGGCAGGGGAAATTAGGTATAGATAAAGGTGTAATCAATAACGTTATCCCATGTTTCCGTGGGGCGGCTTTCACTTCTCCGCAAGAAGGAGAGACTGAGTTTCATACACATGTCAACCGCATCCTTTCCACCAATGACAAAGAAACGGAACTTGACTTATATACCAGCAAGAACCCCAATACAACAACCCCAGCCACACAAGCTGTTATCTTAGACGTTACAATGCCAAAAGACGGCAAGATTACTGCCGAATTTAACGGAAAGAAGTTCAAGCATACACTTGGCGAACTATTGGAAGGATCGCAAACTCATTTTATGATCGGTTGGTTAAGTGAAGCCATCCTGTTCAACCGTGCCATGCCTGAAAGTAGCTTTACTTTCGAACATTATATGGAAGATACAGAACCGGAACGTGATACTGATTATTATTACGTTAGAGTGAGACAAAAGGATCAGCAATGGGCATTCAGCTCGCCAATCTGGGCAGAAAGGGTTTAATATGTTGCACGCAATAGGAATAGATTTAGGTGGAACATCTATCAAATACGCATTGATAGACCAACAGGGAAACTTCCTCTTTTCGGGGAAGATTTCCTCCCGCGCAAATGAATCGGCAGAAGCTGTTATCAGACAATTGGTAACAGCAGTAAAAACAGTTCAGGACTATGCACTGCGGAAGAACTGTCCGATTAAAGGCGTAGGAATCGGCACTCCGGGAATAGCTGATGCAACTAACCGTATGGTACTCGGCGGAGCGGAAAACATCAAAGGATGGGAAAATCTACCGCTGGCCGATATTATGGAAAAAGAAACCGGACTACCAACACTGTTAAGTAACGATGCAAACCTGATGGGATTGGGTGAAACGCATTATGGGGCAGGTATGGGATGTACCCATGTGGTATTCCTTACCGTAGGAACAGGTATCGGCGGAGCTATCGTCATAGACGGTAAACTTTTCAACGGGTATGCTAATCGAGGTACAGAACTGGGACATGTACCACTGATTGCCAACGGAGAACCTTGTGCCTGCGGCTCGGTAGGTTGTTTAGAACATTACGCCTCAACTTCCGCCCTAGTACGTAACTTTATACAGCAATACAAAAAAATAGGAATCTCTTTCAACAGTAATGAAGTAAACGGCGAAAAGATTATCGCACTATATAAAGGAGGTGATACGATAGCAAAAAAATGCCTTGAAGAACATTGTTCCTATTTAGGGCATGGAATTGCCGGATTTATTAATATCTTTAGCCCGCAAAGAGTCGTTATTGGTGGCGGGTTGTCTGAAGCCGGAGATTTTTATATTGATATGGTACGACAGCAGGCTCTCAAGCACGCAATGGCGGATTGTGCAGTAAATACGACCATCATGGCCGCGAAATTAGGGAATAAAGCAGGTAGCATGGGAGCTGCCTGGATGGTTTTCTCATCAATTGAATAAGATTATGAAAAGAAACATTGGTCTATTGGCCCTCATCATGATGTTCTGGTTCGTGATTTCGTTTATCACGAATATACTTGGTCCGTTGATTCCGGATATTATCAGCGGATTCAGTCTGACAAACCTTGCCATGGCAGGTTTTATCCCTACCTTTTTCTTTATCGCCTATGCTATCATGAGTATTCCGGCCGGAATACTTATTGACCGTTTTGGTGAAAAGCCGGTATTATTCTGTGGCTTCCTTATGCCGTTTATCGGGACAATACTGTTTGCCTGTATGCCTACTTACCCGATGTTATTAGCCTCCTGCTTTATTATCGGATTAGGAATGGCAATGCTGCAAACTGTCCTCAATCCTCTCCAACGCGCTGTAGGCGGCGAAGAAAACTATGCATTCGTAGCAGAACTGGCACAATTCATGTTTGGTATCGCTTCATTTATAAGTCCGTTAGTATATACTTATCTGATAAAGAAGTTAGACCCTGTAACTTATGAAGCCGGGAAAAACATTTTCATTGATTCTTTGGCTGCCGTTACTCCGACCAGTCTTCCGTGGGTATCACTTTACTGGGTATTTACGGTTATTCTTTTAATAATGTTGGTAGCCGTAGCCATATCTAAATTCCCACGCATTGAGCTGAAGGATGACGAACGTGCAGGTTCCACTGCTTCTTATTTTGAGTTATTCAAGAAACCTTATGTATGGTTATTCTTCCTCGGCATCTTCTGCTATGTAAGTACCGAACAGGGAACAAGCATTTTCATGAGTACATTCTTAGAAAAATACCATAGCGTAGACCCACAGGTAACCGGAGCAAGAATTGTAAGTTATTTCTGGGGATGTATGACCGCCGGATGTCTTATCGGAATGCTTCTATTGAAATTATTCGATAGTAAACGTATTTTGGTGTATTCCGGAATACTGACAATCATTCTTTTAATCAGTGCACTTTACGGTCCTTTATCCATAGCAGAAATAGCCTTTCCGGCTATCGGATTCAGTATTTCTATGATGTTTTCCATTGTATTCTCATTGGCTTTGAATTCTGCATCCAAGCATCACGGCTCATTTGCCGGAATTCTTTGCTCCGGACTTGCCGGAGGAGCAGGCGGTCCACTGATTGTAAGCACCATAGCAGATGCCACAAACTTGCGTATAGGAATGTTGTTTATTCTCGTATTTGTTATTTACATTACGGCAATCGGTTTCTGGGCTAAACCATTAATCAACAATAAAACAGTGAAGCTAAGCGAACTTTTTAAATAGTATTTCGAAAGTTCCGATGGCATAAGAGCATCGGACTTTCATTTTATACTATGTAACCAACCTAATTCCATAAAACAATATCATGTATAAACGATCTTTTATTATAGGTCTGTTCATGATACTTGCCCTGCCTTACACACAAGCGCAGAAAAGTATCATGCATCTGACGCAACCGACATTGATGCACGAAGTACGCGAGACACCCTCTCCGCTCGACGGGCAACATATCGCAATGAACCCTCCACGTTTCATGTGGCCGGACAAATTTCCACATCTTGGTGCAGTTCTTGACGGAGTGGATGGAAAAGATTTCAAACCGCATGTTACTTACCGTATCCGCATCGCACGTGACTCGAAATTCACAAAAGGCGTAATAACTGCCGAACGTAATTGGGCTTTCTACAATCCTTTCCGTCTTTTTGAGAAAGGGAAATGGTACTGGCAACACGCCTATATAGATAAGAATGGCAAAGAAGAATGGTCTCCCGTTTATCATTTTTATGTAGATGACAAGACTTTGGTATTCAATCCGCCTTCGCTGGAAGAGGTCCTGAATAAATTCCCGTCTACCCATCCTCGCATCTTACTGGAAAGAAAAGACTGGGACAACATTATCGAACGGAACAAGGACAATCCGGAAGCAAAATCTTATATTACCAAAGCAAACAAGTGTTTTCAACATCCGTTAAAACATCTGGAAGAAGAGATCGATACCACTCAGGTAGTAAAGCTGACCAATATTGTACAGCAACGTTCCGCTCTCATCCGTGAAGGGCGTAAGATAGTAGACCGTGAAGAAGCAAATATTGAAGCAATGGTACGTGCCTACTTACTAACTAAAGATGCCAGATATGCCCAAGAGGCATTCAAGCGTCTGTCTGAAATTATATCATGGAAAAGCAGCAAGTATTTCGCCGGCGACTTCAACCTCTCCACTATTTTATCGATGAGTACTTCCGTATACGACGGATGTTACGACATACTTACAACAGAAGAAAAAAGTCTGTTACTAAATACGATTCAAGAAAATGGACATAAATTCTATGAAGAATATGTCAATCATCTTGAAAACCGTATTGCAGACAACCATGTATGGCAAATGACCTTCCGTATCCTGAATATGGCTGCATTCGCCACTTTGGGCGAACTGCCCGAAGCCTCTACATGGGTGGATTATTGCTATAACGAATGGATATCCCGTCTGCCGGGATTAAATACGGATGGTTCATGGCATAATGGCGACTCCTATTTCCAAGTAAACTACCGCACATTAATTGAAGTACCGGCATTCTACAGCCGTATTACAGGTTTTGATTTCTTTGCCGATCCATGGTACAATAATAATGCATTATATGTGGTATATCACCAGCCACCGTTCTCACATGCCGCCGGACATGGCAACTCACATGAGAACAAGCATACTCCTACGGGAGCTCGTGTAGGTTATGCCGAAGCACTGGCCCGGCAATGTAATAATCCGTGGGCAGCCGCTTATGTACGATATATTTTAAAGCGTGACCCGGATATTCTGAACAGTGCTTTTGAAGCCAAGCCCGCCGATCTCAGATGGTATCGTTGCATTACTCCCAAATCATTTCCGACAGAAGAACATACACTGGATGAATTACCAACGGCGAAAGTTTTCAACGAAAACGGGGTGGCAACCATGCATACGGCATTAGGTAATCCAGAAAAGAATGCAATGCTCTCTTTCCGTTCCAGTCCGTATGGTTCCACATCGCATGCCCTCGCCAACCAGAACGCATTCAACACTTTCTACGGAGGTAAACCTATATTCTACAGCAGCGGACATCGTACCGGATTCACAGACGACCATTGTATGTACTCCTATCGTAATACCCGTGCACATAATAGCATCTTAGTCAACGGCATGGGACAGAAAATCGGGACGGAAGGCTACGGATGGATTCCACGCTGGTATGAAGGCAACAAGATTTCTTATATGGTAGGTGATGCATCAAATGCTTACGGACAGGTAACATCACCATTATGGTTGGAACGTGCCCGTTTATCCGGCACACAATTCACACCGGAGAAAGGTTGGGATGTTAATCGTCTGAAAATGTACCGACGCCATATCATCCAATTAGGAATAAGCGGCATTTACGTCATCTATGATGAATTGGAAGGAAAAGAGCCCGTTACATGGAGTTATCTGCTACATACAACCGAATTTCCAATGCAAGTAGACAAGCAAACAAATAGTATCACCGTAACCGGAAGAAATAATGCCGGCGGTGTATCTGTTGCACATTTATATTGCTCGGAAGAAATGCAAGAAGCCGTCACCGATACTTTCTTCTGTGCACCTACGAATTGGAAAAATGTAACCGATAAGAAAGGTAAGACCGTGAAATACCCTAACCATTGGCATTTCTCGGCTACCACCCCTAAAGCACCCGTAGCTCGTTTTCTTACCATTATAGATACCCACGACACAAATAAAAAAGATATAGAAGTTATACACAAGGGAGATTCATTTCAAGTGGGAGATTGGGAAATACATTGTAATCTCACCCCAAAAGGTAAAGCTGCAATCCGTGTAAGCAACAAGAAAGAAAAAGTATCTCTGGAGTATGATGCCGGAAAGAAAGAAGGTAAAACCATTATTACAGATGAAGTAGAAGGGCAGAAAGTAAAAAAAGAACTATCCGACTATTTACCGGATTTTGAGATATAGGACATTAACAATTGTGTAATACAACCATTTCCCATTTAAGTTGTTGATAGGAATATTCACCTAAAACTTAACTTAAATGGGAAATTTATTTAAATCAGTAGCCGTGCTACTCGGAACAGGCTTGCTGCCTGTCTTCAGCTATGCGCAAAAAAGCGTAATAATAGAGGACGATGAGCCAAACTCCATCATGTTCATATCACGTGATAAAGCAGGAGATGACATTATCACCATTTTAAATGAGAACCAACTACCTCGTTTCCAAGACCCTAAAGCACCACGCTTTATTTTAACCGACCGAAAAGGGAAGTTCGCTTTAGGTATCGGAGGTTATGTTAAAGCCACTGCCGAATATGATTTCGGGGGTATTGTTAAAGATGTGGATTTCTACCCGGCACTTATCCCTAACGGAGGAAGCGGGGATTATGCACACAATCAGTTCCAAATGGATATCACGACTTCCAACCTTTTCTTGCAATTAGTGGGACATACCAAACGACTGGGCGATTTCGTTGTTCATGTGGGGGGTAACTTCCGCGGCAGTGGAAGCACTTTCGAATTGCAAAATGCTTATGCTTCATTCCTCGGATTTACAGTCGGTTATACTTACGGTCTATTCATGGATGCAGCAGCGGGACCCGCCACCATTGACTTTGCAGGACCGGGTGGAATGACCTTCTACCGCGCTACGCAATTAAGCTACCAACGCTCATTCTTGAAACACTGGAAAGCCGCAATCGGCGTGGAAATGCCTGATGTAAACGGAACGACCAATGACAATCTTTCAATCTCTACCCAACGTATGCCTGACTTCACCGCTTACGGACAATATAACTGGAACTCTCAAAGCCATATCCGCGTAGGTGCTATTGCACGCAGCATGACCTACAACAGTAACATCGACAAAAAAGCCCATTCAAAAGCCGGTTGGGGGGTACAAGCATCCACCACTTTCAATTTCTTACGGAAGTTTCAGGCTTTCGGGCAGTTCTCTTACGGACATGGAATCGGTTCGTTCATGAACGACCTCAGCAACCTGAATGTCGACCTTGTTCCCAATCCCGAAAAGGAAGGACGCATGCAGGCACTCCCGATGCTGGGATGGTATGCTGGTTTGCAATATAACATCACCCCGAAAGTATTTATGTCTGCAAGTTACAGCCAATCACGCCTTTACTCCAAGGATGGCTATCCAAGCGATCCATCCGAAAGTTTCAATAAAGGACGTTATTTCGTAGCCAATGCTTTTTGGAATGTCACGTCCAATCTACAGGCAGGTATCGAATATTTGCGCGGCAAACGAATCGATTTCAATGATCAGGGAAGACACGCCAATAGAGTAAATCTATCGGTACAATATTCTTTCTAACCGGAAAAACTTTTATCTTTGTCACAAACAACGAAAGGAATGTGCCGGAAGTTTCATATTTGCTCTTCCGGCGCAACCTTTCCTAAAACCACAAAATTATGAAATATATAGGAGCACATGTCAGTGCATCGGGAGGCGTAGAGTCTGCTCCGGTCAATGCATACGAGATAGGAGCAAACGCATTTGCTCTTTTTACGAAGAACCAACGTCAATGGGTAGCTAAACCGTTAACAGAAGAAAGTATCCGGCTATTTAAAGAAAATTGCGAGAAATACGGTTTATTGGCCGATTACATTCTTCCGCATGATAGTTATTTGATTAACCTCGGTCATCCGGAAGAGGAAGGACTGACAAAAAGCAGGGCGGCATTTCTGGACGAGATGCAACGCTGCGAACAACTGGGATTGAAACTGCTGAACTTCCATCCGGGAAGTCACCTGAATAAGATTTCTATCGAAGAATGTCTTGACAAAGTGGCGGAATCCATCAATATCGTACTTGGAAAAACAACGGGCGTGACTGCTGTCATTGAGAATACTGCCGGACAAGGCAGTAATGTAGGCAATGAGTTTTGGCAACTGAAATACATCATCGACCGTGTGGAAGACCAAAGCCGTGTCGGTGTCTGTATCGATACCTGCCATACTTTTACCTCAGGATATGATTTCTTAAGTGATTACGAACAGGTGTTCCGCGAATTCGACGAGCAAGTCGGTTTCAACTACTTACGCGGAATACATCTGAACGATTCAAAAAAGGCGTTAGCATCTCATGTAGACAGGCATGACAGCATCGGTAAAGGCCTCATCGGTATAGATTTCTTCAAAATAATGATGAAAGACTCCCGCTTCGACAATATGCCGATCATACTGGAAACTCCGGACGAAAGTTTATGGAAAGAGGAGATAGAATTATTACGAAGTTTCGAATAAAAGGAATATGAGGTATCAAAACTAAAATAGCTATCTTTTATCATTTACAGGCACGGTTTACGCGGATTATTTCTTTACTCTTTTTCGCGTAATCCATGCCTAAAAGATAGAGAGTTAATACTTTCAACATCCTCTTTGATTCTAATAAATATTAGCCATACTGACCAAAGGTTCGTACAGTTTCTCAATATCTTGGGCATCCATTTCAATCTGTACCTGATCACCGGGGATAAGTGTCTGCCCGGCAGGTTGCAATGATTTTCTATCCCGGTGAATCATCATTATCACACAATGATCCGGTAAGTTTAAGGTGTCCACTTGTTTCCCGTCAAAATAAGAACCGTTCATAATCTCCACCGATAATGTATAACGTTTCTGACTTTTGAAAGCCGGCGTATTTATCATTTCATCATATAAGACAACGTTGAACGGCTTTATCTGTAATAACTCCGTGAAGTAATAGGTCAAGCCCCCCACTACTACGGAAGGATAAAAGACTTCAAAATGTCCTGTGATTTCGGTAATCAGAACAATAGCAGTCAACGGTGTACGCACCACTGCCACAAGAAATGCCGACATACTGATAAGCATGATATAACTGACACTCTCATAACCGATTATACCTTTCTGTACCAGTATCAGAGCAATGATACGCCCGAAAAGCCCGCCCGTCACCAAAGTCGGGATGAAACTTCCTCCGGGAAGTCCGGAAGCAAAGGAATAAGTGGAAAACACAAAATGGAGCATCATCATCCCTGTAAGCCACCAAATTCCGTCACTCCCAAAAACAGCTTGTGTTAAAAGGAACTGTTCCCCTCCCCCCGTAAGATCTACTTCCGTCAAAGAAATGAGATACGCCACAATCAGCAAATAGAGCATCTTAACATACATAGGTCGATGAACAGAGGAATATAAACGTTTTGCATGAAAAGTAAACAAAGAGTGAATTTTCCCGAATACGGAAATAACCACGGCCAACAAAACAAACAATTTCACCTGCATCCAGAAGTCTAACGACGGTGCTATCGCATCAATTTGGTGATAAGGATTATTCATAAAAATCAAACTGCCTACCCCACCCGCCACAACTCCTGCAAGTAAAGTAGTGATAGCTGTTTTAGGAGCATCAAAACGTTCTATCGACTCAATAACCAGTAAAGAAGAAGACAGTGGAGCTGAAAAAGCAGCGGCAAGTCCCGCTCCCGCCCCAGCAGCGAGCAATTGTTTCTTCTCACCGGAAAGTACATGCGCCCATTTCGAAACCAAATCTCCGACATAAGAACCTATCTGCACGGAAGGTCCTTCACGCCCCAAAGAGAGTCCGGCACTGAGTGACAATACCCCACCTACAAACTTCGAAACCAACTCGATAAAAGAATGTCGGTAAGTGATTCTTCCGTTTATCACTCCTCTTGTTTGCGGGATACCTCCGCCTGTAATCAACGGCATCCGCTTCACCATCCACGCCACCAATATCAATATTCCCCACAAAGACAGAAAGACCGGAATGTGCCAATACCAATGCGGATGGGAACTAAAAAACTCTTTTCGGATGTTGAAGAATAATTGAAGCAGATAGTGATAAGGCACAGCCACCAATCCCGTCAACAATCCGACAAAGATACTGACGAAATACAACCTCGCATCAATCAGCTTTAGCTTCCAGATACGCCAGTCACTCAAACTCTTTAAATCTTTAAACTTCCACATCATCCGAAATATATCTACAACAATCTCCCGGATGGGATGTTTCGCCGAGTATGTTAAATGATGATTTATTGGTACCCGCTTGCACGTTTATACAACATACGGTCGATTGATTACAAACTCCTATCGTTTGCAAACAATCGACCGTACCTTTGTCTTCAATCGTCCGTATGTCTTTTTTCAATCAACCTGATGTTTTAAAAAAACATCAAGGTGTTTTATAAATCGCCTAAGAGAGTGTTGCCTTACGCCTAAAGGAGCGTCACCTTACGCTCAAGGGAGCGTTGACTAACACTTAAGGGAGTGAGAGCCAACGCTCCCTTAGGCGTTTTTAGCCCGCCAGTTTTGTGAATCCAGCTACTAATTAACCTAATATATCAACACATACAAACTTTCATTAATCTTCATCTTTCCAGAAGTTTTTACGTTTTGGAGCACCGGCCCAGCCATTATGGTCGTCATTCAGTTCTTTAGATGTTGCAATGACATTCTCCAATCCTATCTCTATTATTTCTATCTCCGGTTTGATATATTCTATTGTATTCATAATTATATTATTGAATTAAGGTTATTATTTTACTGCCACTTTCCGGTTATCAACGATGTAGATTCCTTTTGCCAAGCCGGACACTTCATTGCGGCCTTCGCCTAATTGAAGGATGCGAACAAGACGTCCGTCAATAGCATATACTTTTACACTTTGCGCCTCCGAAGTGATTACATTCAATATTCCATCTACCGAATAGGCAATTAATTTATCAGTATTGACTGTTTCAAGACCTGTTGCACCACCATCATCTTCACCGATAACCAATGCCGGAGCTTTTGCAGGATCAACTCCAACCGGTTTAATATAACCACGGAACGAACCTACTTTAGAATCCGAGCCTGCTTTTCCGAAACCGGAACCATCCGCTCTCAACAAATAGTAACCTCCTGCTTCCGCTTCTCCGTTTATCATCGGAACAAAATTGTTACAGAATTCATACTCGGTAGAAGAACCTTTTGCACTTACCAATTCCGTTTTCTTTATCTTTGCTCCTTCCGATGCTTTAAAATCGACAGTTGTTTCAGTAGCTACCGTTATAAGATAAGGAGTATTGGCAACGATTTCTGTTACCGGAGTAAAAACAACCGTATAACCACTATTCCCGCTAAACTCTTCAATGGTTACGTCTTCCGGAACCGTAGCGTCAAACGGTAAACAAATGGTATATATACCCGCCGCAGTAAAACTACGGGTATATGTTGTCGCTGCAGCAGTAAATTCTATCGGACAGTTAAAAGCTTTTGATGTAAGATCCGTCAATTCAATAGCTTCAGCTTCACCGTTTACAACGAGATTCTTTACACCGTCAAGTTTCTTGGATGCATAGACCAAGCAATTCGGATTCAAAGGACTCAATCCGGTAGCAATGAATGATGCTCTGGTCAGGTCTATACTTGTAAGATCGGCCGCATTGAGCAATGCCAAGTCACTTTCCGTAATATCACCATTTAGTTTTATATCGGAAAGAGAAGATAGGGCTTCGGCGGTAAGAGGTGCACCATCTAAGATTTGGATGGAATACACTAAAATACCTCCTGCACCTGCTATTTTAATAACAACGCCACCATTAGTCAAGACTTCAAAATCATTCGTTATTTTTTCTAATGAAGTCAATTCTCCTGCAATACGATTTGAATTTGTAGCTGTAATCCCTCTAGCATCAGTAGAACTAGCAGACTTTGTCACAATTCTTAATAATTGCCCAGCACGTAAGTCATCTATTTGGAAAGTAACGTCTTTACTGTTTAATCCTAAGCAATAATTTGTACCAAAAGTAATTCTTGTTCTACCTTTTGCATTATTACCGAAAACCAATCCATCTGTTTCAGCTATAATTTTGCTATTAGCCATCAAAGTTCCATTCATCTCGGATGCCGAAGAATATCGATCACTAGCTTCGTCATAAGTCCAATTAGTATCTGCCTCCAAATTAGCCTTTGTTTCTTGACTCCAATTAAAATCCCAAGTCTTAACAACACTTTCCCCTACAATTTGTGCAGCAATAGGGTCAGCCACTGAAAAATTAATCGTATATTCTTTTGTTGCTACTCCATCTTCTGCCTTAACCAGAATAGTTGCAAACTGATTCTCTATCGTAGCTTGCGTAATAGATTCAATGGTGCTCCCCCCGGCTGCTTTTGCTAATACTTCAGGAAACGTTGTTGTACCATAAGGAAAAGCAGGATACGTATAAGATTGCTCACCATCTGCAAAAACTATAATTTTATCACCAACTGTCACTTCTCCCAGTTCCGGAATAGAACTAACAGTAGCCCTTGTCACATTTAAAGTATATTCCTTAGGAGTACCATCTTCCGACGTTACAACAATCGTTGATGAAGATTTTGCTCCGGAAGTTTTTTCCGGTGACGGAATAGTAGCAGGTGATGTTACAGTATTCTCATTTATAGTAACACTAGCTGCATCATGCACAGTAAATTCTACAGGAATCGTCGGTTCATCATAACTGAAAGGAATTGTCACATTCATTTCATCCTGAATTTCTTCTATTGTTTCTCCATTAACTTTTAAAGAATGAAGGGTGTTGTCGGTACTGGAACCGGGAACTGATAGTGTATAAGCTAAATAAGATAAACGGAGATTGATACTTCCATCTCTCATTATTTGAAATGACACAGTATTTTCCGGAACTGTAAGAACTTTATTGGCTTCCCATTGAGCATCTGCCAATGGTAAGCTTATTATTTCATGTCCAATAGTCTTTCCATCTCTATCAAAAAATTCAATTGATACACTAGCCGGACCAGCACCTGAGTCTGAACTTTTCTTGTTAGAAGATCCATTTAATAATAATGAACTTATATAAATATTTTCTTTAACGACAGAACCCTTTACATAATGTTTGTTACCTCCAATCGCATAACAAAGAACTTTCGCTTCACCACACACAGTTTGTTCATCGACCTTCCCTTCCGCTGATTCCAATTTTAATTCATAATCTGTTCCCTGATCAAATATTATTAATACTTGTTTTCCTTTTTCACCCCAAATTTTATCACCCGTCATTGGAGTAAACCCTTCATATCCCACAGAGCCTTCTTGTCCTTTCACTCCAAAGGAAAAAACTAAAAGAAACGCGAATAGCGTAAATAATTTGTTTTTCATATCGTATTAAATTTAAATTATAACAATGTTTCTCGTTTTTTATACGGCAAAGAAACAGATGATAGCATATTATTATGTGCAAATATTACCCATATATTAGCAAATTCTGTTCAATATTCATTACTTTTACCCTCACACTAATATCACAGATAAAATGGACTATAAAAAAGTTATTCTTATCACAGGTGCTTCTTCCGGATTCGGGAAAGTCATGGCTACAACTCTTTCCCGACAAGGACACATTGTATATGGCACAAGCCGGAAAGCCACAGATAAACAAGGCAAAATAAATATGTTGGCAATGGATGTCACCCAACCGGAGTCTATACTTCGCACAATAAATACGATTATTTCCGAGCAGGGACGAATAGACGTACTTATCAATAATGCCGGAATGGGAATAAGCGGAGCTACAGAACTTGCCACAGAAGAAGAAATTAAATTGCAAATGGATACGAACTATCTTGGTGTAGTACGGATGTGCAGTGCTGTACTTCCACACATGCGGAAAGAAAGAAATGGAAAAATAATTAATATCAGTTCCTTAGGAGGAGTTATCGCCGTACCGTTTCAAGGATTTTACTGCGCTTCCAAATTTGCAATCGAAGGATACAGTGAAGCACTGGCACAGGAAGTCCGCTCATTCAATATCAAAATATGCTTAGTTGAGCCCGGAGACTTCAATACCAATTTTACTGCCAATCGTGCTGTTTCTCATATAACGATACAAGATAAAGATTATAAAGAGAAATTCGAGCGAACGATGAAAATAATAGAGAAAGCCGAACGTCAGGGATGTAATCCTGAAAAGCTGGGTCGTGTAATCAGTAAACTTGTCAAGAGTAAGTATCCGCCATTCAGAACAAAGGTAGGACCGTTTGAACAAATTATGTTCGCCAAATGTCTCGGCATACTTCCGAATCGGCTTACACAGTATCTATTACATTGTTTTTATAAAGTATACTAACAAACAAGGCCTCCTTTCTCACGAAAGGAAGCCTTGCCATCATTCAGAATTATAAACCCTTCTATTATTTAATCACTACTTTCTTATTATTTATCAAGTAAATACCGTTTGACAAACCACTGATTGTATTATCACCTTCGTTCAATTCTACAACTTTAACCAAGCGTCCGTCAATACCGTAAATATTAGCAACCTGTGCTTTAGCCACTGATACATAAACAATACCATCTACAGAATAAACAGTCATCGCATTTTCAACAGACTGATTGCTGATATTGTCCGGTTGATCTGTAGGAGCAGTAACATTTACACTATAAATACGAGTACCACCTGTAGCAGCCTCTTTCTTATCATTCTTATAGGATCTGATAACTACTGTTACCGGTTCTCTCTTATCGACAGTGCAAACTAAATCTGAAGCAACACCTTTTGTTAATGTAGCATTACCACATTCTGTATCACCTACTGTAGCTACAACATATCTTCCGCCTGTAGCACCTACGTTAACTGTTAATGTAGCACATTTTTCAAGATAAATATTCAATACATTAGAACCGGCCTCAATACCTACATTATCATTTTCCTTCTTCAATTCATAGCCACCAACAACATTTGTATCAGCCGCATCTTTTAATTCCGCATTATAAGATGCACCATAGATCCATTCTACAGGTTCTGTATAAGTTGCTGCAGCAAAAGAAAGATTCGTCGGGAATACAGATAAAGCTTCTACACTTTCTGCAGCCACATTTACAGTATATGTAGCATTGGTTGTTCCATCCTGAGCCGTAACAACAACACTCTTAGCATCTTTATTCCATACGGCAGTAGCATTTTCCGATACTGTCATCACAGGGGTATGAGAGAAATCATAGTCCTTTATAACTTTTATTCTGATTGTTTTTGCATCCTCGTCAATCGTTCCGATAAAACCGTTAATACTGAATTTAGTCAACTCACATTCTATTGAAGCAGCAGCACGAGTTATTTTTAATGTATAGTCTTTAGTACTTTGATCTTCGGCAGTCACTGTAATTTTAACATCTACAGAAGCACCACCTTCAACAGTCGGCTTGTTTTGGTCTATTACAGCATCAGCCATATCATCATTAGCAGCAACAACAATATCCAAAGGCTTATCATAAGCAAATGCTATATCCAATGTATAGTTACCATCGTCACCTGCAGGCAATTCAACATCGTCCACCGTTACCGACTTCAATGAGGTATCAGAACTTAAATTAGCAGCTTTAGTTACTGACAATGTATAAGTCAAAGCATCTTCAGCACCTGTTTCAGGAGTTACTGTTATTGTTACAGGAGTTCCAATCGTTACATTGGTTGTATATGCACCGGCTTCTGTATTAGGAGCAGCATCTGAACTGACCGTTACTACAGATTTTGCATCATTCGGAGTAATCACGACTTCAGCCGTAGTACCATCAAAACTAGCAGGCAATTCATAAGAATAAGCTGATTCAACCGGTTCTACAACATTATCAGCTACAGCAAGAGATTTGATTGTTGCATCAGAGCTTGGGCCGGCTTCATTAGTTTCTAAAACAATACCATAAATAAATATTGTAATATCTTTACGTATCACTTTTATCTCACAATCACCATCAACAGATTCCGGCAAATCAAAACTTACTGTATTTATAGTTTTCCCAGAAGCTTCAATATTCCCAATAGTAGTTTCGACACCATCTTTAAGGAATGCAACCTCTGCAACATATGAACTAGATGTATTTGCTGTAAAAGTTAATTGCATCTTACCACCTTTTGAAAAGTTCTGTGTTGGATGCACTTGTAAATAATGTCCCGCACTTCCAAAACGAATAAAATTAGGATATTCTGTTGAAGTTCCGGCATTAGGTTGACTACTGTTATTCAATTTTCCTCCAACCCATATTACAGTTCCGTCTTCAACAGCCAGAGGAGTTTTTTGTTCCGAATCATTTTGTGCTCCCGCCGTAATCCAATCAGCCATAGAATCATCAAAAATGGTAACTTGTGCGCTAACCCCGCACACAAAAGCAGAAATAAGCATTAATAGCGTAAATAATTTCTTTTTCATAATTTATTAATTTTAAAAGTTAACACTTCGTATGTTTTGATATTGCAAAGAAATGATTAAATACGCTCTATTATGTGTAATATTTATCTGTTTACGGGTAAATATTGGTTATTCCAAAAGTTTCTAATTAAAATAAATGTTCCTAATCAAAGAGTAGTGGCAGATTTGCCTTTAGGGAAGTAGCGGAAGTAATTGAAGAAAAAGAAAAAAGAGAATATGGTCTATTCCATATTCTCTTTACTATAAATTATAATGTAAGGTCTAATTTAACCACAAATGTCCTGGGAGGAGCCAATGCCATTGGGCGATAGCTATATTCTTTATTCAGCAGATTATTAACCATAAACTGGAAAGCAACTTCCTTTGTTACTTTCACGCCAAAGCGTAAATCCATCGTAAAGTAGTCCGTATTATGTTTTTTCCAATAAGTCGCCAGACTTTCGCCATCTACATTTCCAAACAGAATAGTACGTACATAATCCATAATATCAGGTTGAGCAAACGGTTTTTCGCGTTCATCCAGCATTATATAGTCCACCGCTTTCATCTTACTCTTCCAAGCCATGTTTACCCCTAAGTTTATACGCTTCCACTGAAAATCAAGCGTTGCTTTAGCCGTATGTTTCTGACGGTATTTCAAATAAGGAGAATCATTACTCTTCTCTTTCATCTGCAACGGATCTGTATAGGTATCTTCCATCGCTTTACGTGCCTTATAGTCAGCATCACGGGGTTCTAAATAAACATAGCCCAGATTATAAAGCAGTTTCGTATTCTTATTAAAAGCATACTCTCCGGATGTTCCTACTTCAACACCATAGATCTGTGCTTTGGATACGTTATGAAATTGTGCTCCAACCCCAAAACCTTGTCCGCCCATTAGCATATGCCAAGCATCGTCCATGCTATTTATCATCCGATTATTTGAATTATCAAACAGCCCGAACTGGAACTCAATCATATTATTATATTGTGTATAGAATCCGGCGACATCAAACATACCTTTCAGATTACCCCACTTATAACCTTGCTTAAATCCTAATTCCGCATTGAATCCTTTTTCCGGTTTTAAGTCAAGATTCGGATAGATGCTTACCCCACCAATATTTTTGAGGAAATACTTTTCAACAATAGAAGGGTTACGATATCCTTGCCCGAAACTGGCACGGATAAAACTATAATCCGCCAATTGGTAGTTCAATCCGGCTCGAAAAACAGGACGAACCGGAATTTTTGTACCAAAGACCTTTGTTTCTGCTTCTCTATAATGGCTATCTACACGAAAATATTCAGCACGGACACCGGCAGAAACGCTCAAACGATCCCAGAAACGCTGGTCATATTGCAAATAGAGAGCTGCATTATCACTATTATGCACCTCTTCCATTGTACCGGAATAATGCCGAATATGTTCATAAGTAAGTCCTGCCGTCAACTGTGCACCTCCATTAAACTTTTTACCAAACTGATAATCCAAATAATAATCATAACTACTATCAGTTTTTGTCGGTACATCATTGCGTGAAGGATTGATAACACCGGACAACCACGGCACAAGGTCACTCGGCAGATTACCTTGCAAAGCAGAACCTAAATCTTTCGGCAATCCGTTATTCATTACCCAAGAAATCAAATCACAATAATCAGCGGTAGTAGCAGTAGGGAAAACCGTACTCAACGAAGTGAACAAACCATCGACCAAACCACTCAAATCCCCTTGTAAAGCAGGCTGAATAACCGGATACAAGACACTCATATCACCATTTGCAATATTCTGTATAGCTTGCACATCCGTACCCATATTACCAAGAATATCTGTAATGGAAGCACCTTGTGTCGGTTTCATTATATTACTGTTACTATAGTAGAAACGTCCTTTAACTTTATGGGTGATAGCTTTTTCCGGATTAGTAAAGTTCAGGAAAGGATCAATATGAAAATTATTCTCCTCACGTCCCATATTTGTAAAAGGTGAAGGACGATAAGGTTCTTTCGGAGAACGCCAGATAAAGAAATCACCATATTGATTTGACAGGAAATCAATATTGAAACCATAGTTCAAAGTTTTCATTCCCATATCCGGTTGAAAATAAGTCAGATTACCACCGACACGGAAACGTTTGTTATAACTCTGTTGGCGATAGCTCTCATCTGTAAAGAGATTCATGCTTCCTGATACATCGAAGTTACCGATACGGCGACTATGAGAAAGATCATAACCTTCATAAACAGGATTACGCACTCCACTTAATATATTATTCCTCAGCAAAGGCTTAACAGCATATTTCCCATCTTTCCAAAATCCTTTATCACTCCATTGATAATCCTCATTAGAAGGATCACCATAAATACCCACATAAGCACTGATACGAGTTTTCGGCGTAAGTTCCGGACGTGCCGTACGTACATTGATAATGCCATTCAATGCCGAAGAGCCATAGAGCACACTGGATGCTCCTTTAATCACTTCTACCTGCTCTACATTTTCCAAAGGTATGGTATTCCAGTTAATTGCACCTGTTTGAGGATTCAATGTACTCATTCCATCCACCAATATCTGACTACGAGCTCCGACACTATAGGTCCAACCGCCTCCCCCACGAATACTAGGTTGCTTATCTACGATATCAATGCCGGGAAGAGTTTGCAAAGTTGTAGTAATATCAACCGGAGCTTGACGGGCAATATCCGCTGATTTAATAACATCCATAGAAACAGTAACATCACTCAGCTTCTGTTCGAATCGTCCGGCACTAACCACCACTTCTTGCAATAGCTTGGCACTTTCTTTCATATAAATGTCTTTAACTAAAACTTCTCGTTTGCTAACAACCATCGGCATCAAGACATCTTCATAGCCAATATAGCTGAATACCAAGTCAACTCCCCCTTCGGGCAGTTTTATTTCATACGCTCCGTTCGCATCTGAAATTACCCCTTGATTTCCATGAAGTTTATAAGAAACAGTGGCACCCACTAACGGCTCACTGGTCTCGGCATCATAAATATACCCTTTTAATGTTTGTGCGAAACAACTGCCGCTGAAGCACATCATAATGGCGATTATAGCATATATTTTTCTCATTTCTTCAATTTTTATTTAGTAGTTTCTATTTTTCTGATATCATGGACGACTTAGAAAGAACAATCCCAAGTTCAAACTCCTCCGAATCAATCAGCCCTGTACTCAATCCATCGATCATCGGAATCAATATATCTTTCATAGGAAGATCCTGAACTGCATCTTTCAATAATGGGAGTAATTTGAAAAGTATTCCCACTTCATCCTTATCTAAATAGAGAATCATATCTCCTATATGTTTGATAACAAAACCTTCGAATATTACTTCCGGTTTTATGTCGTCAACAATATTTAAACGGATACCTGTCGTTGTCCATCTATTTATCAACCGATAGATTTCTTCCCATTCAGAGATGGAAGTAGCGCGAGATTCGGCAGCATTAGACTGTATCAGTCTGATTATCATATCGATATTGGGAACGACGTAAAGAGAATGGTCTTTCACATAATAAGTTGCCAGATTAAGCGGAGACAAACTATAATCACTTTCCGGTCGAATAGGCAATGGCATAAGATACCCCGCAAAATTATTCACTTGAGGCATGGAAGCATAAAGTGCCGTAATATTTCCATCTTGATTGAAATACACGTTACGAAGTACCGAGCCCAAGATATTACCTCCGATAACCTCAAGAAGATTCGTATAGGAAGATGCCAATTTATTATCCGAATGAAAATGCACCCCATGCATTTCATCGGTATACTCAAGACCTGTTTCCGGATCTATATTTGTTGTTTCAGTGAGAGTATAGGGTATTGTATGCCAGGTTCTTTGGGTGGTAATCAAATTAGCAGGCAACTGCACATTACTCAGATCAATTGTCAATTTTCCTTTTTCCACCTTTCCGGTATAGTGAAAACTACAACTTGTAGAACTGGTTACATCCCCAGAAAAAGTATACCCTTCTGCAACCGGAATAAGAGCAACATTCGTCAGAGAGGCTTCCCGCTCTCCGGGAACTATATCTAGAAGTGTAATTTCCGCTGTTTTAGCATCTCTTGTTTTAAAATACACACTTTTTCCTATCAACTCATTCCCACTATAAGTCAATGCTAAATTAGCTTCTGCTCCATTCGCCAATTTATTAGAATAGTTAGCCGTCACTTCATCCGGTTCAGGTCCATTATAATCGTCATTTTCACAAGCGGTAAATAACCCGATGAAACAAACCGCAAATATAAACCTCTGCCATTTTTTCTTTTTCATCATAATCAGTCCAAATTATAGTTTTATAATCGCTACAAAGTTCGCTGCTTTATTTAACTCAAGCAATATCCAGCATTATGAAAAGTATTCTATTTTTAATATATCTTCCACAAAACAGAGTAAACAACACCTTAACCAGCACTAATATATTTCAAATTATTCTATTTTTATGAATCAAATTTGATTTTATACAGCAAGAAGTTTGATTTTAGCAGATTATAAATATATTTGTAACCAATAAAACAGATGTCATGATGAAAACGGAAATTCCTAAATTTGACTTGCCTGTCGATTATATCATTATGAGTAACATAACCGGAAAACTCTTAAACCAATACGGGAGGTTCCCCTGTAAAATCAAGGCCGGATTATTTATTCTTTGTACAAAAGGTACTATACAAGCTACCATCAATCTATCCGAATATACAGTAAAAGCGAATGATTTTATAACATTACTACCGGGCAGTTTCATACAGATTCATAACGTATCATCTGATATCAAACTTTACGTTGCCGGATTTTCATCTAAATTTATTTCCATTTTCAATCCGATGAACTTTACGCAGAACCTGCTGCTGACCATTCTTGAAAATCCGGTTCTTCCGATTCCACCAGCCAATACATCTGTCTTTGAGAATATATATAAAGCTTTTATTGACGCATATCCCTTACAAGATCTACTTAGAAATAAAGAAATGATAAAAGCTATTTCATTTCTATTTACTCAAGGAGCCTGTGAATTATATCAATCACAGAGTTCATGGGAATCCATCCCTGTAACACGAGAAAATAATATCTATAAAAGATTCTTATTATTCGTATTAAAGAAATACAAGGAAGAGCACGATGTAACATATTATGCCAAATGTATGGGATTGACCTTACCCTACTTTTGTAACTCCATCAAAAAGGCCTCCGGACATACTCCGTCGGATATAATAGCGGCAACGATTGTCATGGATGCCAAGACACAACTAAGAACAACCGAGTTCTCCATCAAAGAAATAGCCAATTCATTAGGATTCGGGAATTCTGCTTTTTTCAGCAAATACTTTAAACGCCATACCGGTTCGACACCTCAGGAATATAGAAGAAGCTGAGAGTTTACATTATACGAAAAATGGCCGTGAACTCATCGTCCACAGCCATTCTATAAAATAGTTATTTTTCAGTCTTATTTCACTTCCTCAAAGTCAGCATCCTGAATATTTTCATCTTGCTTTGAAGAACCGCCTTGCTGTTGTCCGGCATTCATATCAGGACCGGCCTGTGCTCCACCTTGTGCACCGCTTTGAGCGTACATTTCAGCACTTGCAGCCTGGAAAGCCGTATTTACTTCTGCGATAGCAGCATCAATACCTGCCAAATCCTGAGCCTTGTGAGCATCTTTCAATTTTTGCAAAGCAGCTTCAATAGGAGCTTTCTTGTCTGCAGGAAGTTTATCTCCTAATTCTTTCAACTGATTTTCAGTTTGGAAGATAACACTATCTGCCTGATTCAACTTATCGATTTTCTCACGTTCTTTCTTATCTGCCTCTGCATTAGCCTCAGCTTCAGCCTTCATCTTCTCGATTTCGTCTTTGCTCAAACCTGATGAAGCCTCGATACGGATAGCTTGTTCCTTACCTGTTGCTTTATCTTTTGCTGATACTTTCAAGATACCGTTAGCATCAATATCGAATGTAACCTCGATCTGAGGAACACCACGACGTGCAGGAGCGATACCTGTCAGGTTAAACTGACCGATTGACTTGTTTTGAGCAGCCATCGGGCGTTCTCCCTGAAGAACGTGGATCGTAACTTCTGTCTGATTATCAGCTGCAGTAGAGAATGTTTCGCTCTTACGTGCAGGAATAGTTGTGTTGGCATCAATCAATTTAGTCATTACTCCGCCAAGTGTTTCGATACCCATTGACAACGGAGTCACATCCAACAAGACAACACCCTTTATCTCATCTGTCAAAACAGCACCCTGAACGGCTGCACCTACTGCTACAACTTCATCCGGATTAACACCCTTGGAAGGAGTCTTTCCAAAAAAGTTCTGAACCAGTTCCTGTACGGCAGGTATACGGGATGAACCACCCACAAGGATTACTTCATCAATATCTGCATTTGACAGACCTGCATCGCTCATTGCTTTCTTACAAGGTTCAAGACAAGCCTGAATCAAACCATGAGCCAAAGATTCGAATTTAGCACGGGTCAACGTCTTAACCAAGTGTTTTGGAACACCTGCAACCGGCATGATATACGGCAAGTTGATTTCTGTAGAAGTAGAAGAAGACAATTCTATCTTAGCCTTTTCTGCTGCTTCTTTCAAACGTTGCAATGCCATCGGGTCAGCTTTCAGATCAGCACCTTCGTCCTTTTTAAACTCTTCTGCCAACCAGTCAATGATAACTTGGTCAAAGTCATCACCACCAAGGTGAGTATCACCGTTTGTAGAAAGAACTTCGAACACGCCACCACCGAACTCAAGAATAGAGATATCGAATGTACCACCACCAAGGTCGAACACTGCAATCTTCATATCTTTGTTTGCCTTATCCACACCATAAGCTAAAGCAGCGGCAGTCGGCTCATTAACAATACGTTTTACCTCTAATCCGGCAATCTGTCCGGCTTCTTTTGTAGCCTGACGCTGAGAGTCAGAGAAATATGCAGGCACTGTGATAACGGCCTCTGTCACCTCTTGTCCCAAATAATCTTCTGCTGTTTTCTTCATCTTCTGAAGAATCATTGCAGAAATTTCCTGCGGAGTATAAAGACGTCCGTCGATATCAACTCGCGGAGTATTATTATCACCTTTTACTACTTTATAAGGTACACGTGCTGTTTCTTTCTGCACCTGATCCCAGTTTTCACCCATGAAACGTTTGATAGAGAAGATAGTACGTTGAGGGTTAGTGATAGCCTGACGTTTTGCAGGATCACCCACTTTACGTTCGCCACCATCTATAAAAGCCACAATAGAAGGAGTAGTACGCTTACCTTCACTGTTTGCTATAACTACCGGTTCGTTTCCTTCAAATACGGAAACGCAAGAGTTCGTAGTACCTAAGTCAATTCCAATAATTTTTCCCATGATCGTATGTATTTTTAATTATTTATTCAAAAAAACGGTTCTCGTGTGAGATTGTTCATTCTAGTTCTATACTTTTAGAACAATCGCACGTCTTACTTTTCACAAACCTTATGCCAAACCAGAAAAACAGTTTACAATAAAAAAGAAAGCCGGAAGTTTCTGACAGCAACTCTGCCTTTATGTCAGTTATGCGACCAACCAAACAGCTATTAAAATAAGTATCTTACCCCATATATTTATTTACATAAATATATGGGGTAAAGTTCTAATAAAACATCCCTTTACGAAGGAGTGACAAAGATACCGATAGCTTTCTCCATTCACCCTGACAATCGGATCGTTTCGGCAAGGAGAACCTATCGTTTGGGCAGGGGTAAACGACAGAACGGGCTTGGGCAAACGATTCGAGAAACAGGGCGAAACAAGCCGAACGACAGCATCGTATTTCCGGAATAAAAGTATATCTTTGCAAAAAAGAAAACAAAACAGTATGAAAGCCTTATATTACTCATTATTAACTCTTTTATTGTTTATTTCATGCGTTCACAAACAGGCAAAAGACAATTCATCTGCCTTGGGTGAACCCGTCAGTTTCAAATATGCACAAGGTTTCACAATAGGAAAGACAGCTAAATACACAGTCATCACGGTGCTAAATCCATGGGAAGAAGGTGCAATTTATGATCGCTATTATCTGGTGAAGGATGCAGATGAAACTGTTCCAAAAGACGGAAAAAAGGTACAAATACCATTGCAATCCATGGTGTCGAACTCTGCCACCCAACTGGAATTTCTTCAACTCCTGGGAGTCATCGACAAAGTAACAGGCGTATGCAATGCCAATTTTATTTATAATCCTTTTATTCTCCAAGGGGTCAGTGAAGGAAAGATAAAAGATTTGGGAGATGCGTTCAATCTGGACATAGAAAATCTACTAATGCTCCATCCCCAAGCCATCATGACATCTGCCTACAATGCGAAAGATGAAAACAGCAAACGGATGGAACAAGCCGGGTTAACAATATTATATAACATAGAATGGCAAGAGAAATCGCTATTGGGACGCGCCGAATGGATTAAATTTATCGGAGCATTTTTTGATAAAGAGACGCTTGCAGACAGCCTTTTCAATAATGTCGAAAAGAATTATAACACCCTGAGGACTAAAGCAGAAAGCCTTACTTATACTCCCACTATTATGTCCGGACAGGATTTTAGGGGAACATGGTCTATGCCCGGCGGACAAAGTTTTAATGCTCATTTATTCCGGGATGCAGGCGGTAACTATTTTTACGCAAATGACAGCACTCCGGGAAGTATTCCTTCCAATATGGAAAACGCACTGGTTAATTTCAGTAATGCAGATATTTGGGTGGGCGTTCAAGCAAATACATTGGAAGAATTGGGAAAATCCGACGACAAATACAGGTTGTTTAAAGCATTCAAAAACGGGAATGTGTATAATTACAACAAACGTATGAATGCTACGGGAGGAAGTGACTACTGGGAAAGTGCGGTGGCACGACCGGACTTATTATTATCCGATATGATAAAGGTTTTTCATCCGGAGTTGCTTCCCGATTATGAATTGTTTTATATGCAAAAACTGAAATGAAAAAAACTTTCTTTTTACTAATCATAATACTACTTGTCACTTTCTGTTTCGACATTTTACTCGGAAGCGTCCGGTTACCGTTTTCCGAAGTATGGGCAGCCCTGACAGGTAGTAGCGATAATATTGTCTACAAAGAAATCATATTAAACCACCGGCTGCCCAAGGCTCTGACCGCCATATTGACAGGAACCTCGCTTTCCGTTGCCGGAATATTGATGCAAACGCTTTTCCGTAATCCACTTGCCGGACCGGATGTGCTGGGTGTCACCTCCGGGGCCAGTCTTGGTGTCGCATTACTCACACTGACTACTTCTGCCGTGCCTTTTTTCATCTTAACAGGTTGGGGACAAATTTCAGCGGCTATCATAGGAGCGGTTCTTGTATTATTATTGGTTATATTGGTTTCCGTCAAGATACCGCAAACCGTTTCCCTGCTGATTATCGGTATGATGTTCGGAAACTTTGCCGGAGCAATCGTCAGCATCTTGCAAAGTACCAGTAATCCGGATACACTAAAGCTATTCATTACATGGACATTCGGAAGTCTTTCATCCGTCAGCTGGACTTATATGAGCATCATGGCACCCGTAACAATAGCCGGTATAGTCATTGCATTCTTGCTACAAAAACGATTGAATGTTCTGCTATTGGGAGAGAATTATGCAACCGGATTGGGTATTTCCGTCTTTCATACCCGTCTATGGATTATATTGGCTACCGCATTGCTGGCAGGTACATCCACCGCCTTCACTGGGCCTATTGCTTTTATCGGAGTAACAGTTCCCCATATTGCACGAGGCGTGTTTCATTCGTCCAACCATCGTATCACAATACCGGGCTCCATCCTTTGCGGAAGCATAATCATGCTCATCTGCGACTTAATATCACAACTGCCCGGCAGTCAAGGAACACTGCCTATCAATTCGGTAACAGCCCTTTTCGGAGCACCGATTATCATTTGGATTATAATGAAGAATAAGAATCTATAAGGCATAAAAAACTTGTTATACAGCCTTAGCAAGCCATATAACAAGTTCCGAATGAAACAAATATCACAATCACTTCTTATTCAATGTCATCACTTCTTCACCATCAGCATTATAGAAAGCAAGCGTGCCGTCTTCCAATACATTAAAGCTCTTTACCGTATTCAATGCTCCCAATACTGCAGTTTCTGTTTCCATATCCGCACACATCATCATGGTAGTAGCGAGCCGACCTAAATCGATAGCTGTCGGATTATTTTCATCCGGCTTTATCGCACCGTTTATAGAGTTACATCCCGCCGTACCATACACGCGACCTTCTGTCGTATCAAAACCGATGAAAGGTATCTTTTCCGACTTGCCGACAGGAGCACCGTTCACTGTTTTTATCAACCACTCCCCATTCAATGAAGCCATTGTTACAGGAGTTTTCTCTACTTCCTTCTTCTCTATCACAACAACTTTATTTCCATCTTTATCACAGAGGGCCACCTTACAAGCAGCATCCTCTTTTTTATCACAAGATATAACTTCAAAAGAATTAACTTTTTCCAATGCGCCAAGAACACTTTGTTCCGTCGTCATATCCGGACATGCCATACGAGTTCCGGCAATCGGTCCGAAATGCAGTACACCCGGTTTCAAAGAATCAACCATAAAAGTACCCATCATACGGTTACATCCGCTATTTCCATAAATTCGTTTTGCTTCAAAATCAAAGCCGATAACGGGAACAGGTTGCTCATTCTCCGGACTAATCGTCTTTCCTTCTACTTCAACAATATTCCATTCTCCGTTTAAAGAAGCCGGACAAGCCGTTTTCTTACTAGAGCCACATGACGCTATCATAACGCCCAAACACATGATACCTACTGAATAAATCAATTTCTTCATAGTCACTTTTTTTGTTTAGTTTAAATAATATGTCACAAAGATAAAGATTAATCCCGGCAAATGTTAAAAGCCCCCGTTAAATATTCTTATCCATCTTATTACTACTTATTCTTCAATTTATTTAATTATCTTTGCTCGGTTATCAATATTAAAACAATTAAAGTACACTTTAAATGGGTAAAGTTCTAATTATTGGTGCAGGCGGTGTAGGAACCGTAGTTGCACATAAAGTGGCACAAAACGCCGATATATTTACAGATATTATGATTGCCAGCCGCACCAAATCCAAATGCGACGCAATAGTAAAAGCAATCGGTAATCCTAATATTAAGACAGCACAAGTAGACGCTGACAATGTAGATGAACTTGTTGCATTGTTTAATAGTTTCAAACCCGAAATCGTTATTAATGTGGCACTTCCATATCAAGACCTTACCATTATGGAAGCCTGTCTGAAAGCCGGAGTTAACTACTTGGATACTGCAAACTATGAACCCAAAGACGAAGCACATTTCGAATATAGCTGGCAATGGGCCTACAAAAAACGTTTTGAAGATGCCGGACTGACAGCAATTTTAGGTTGTGGTTTCGACCCGGGAGTAAGTGGTATATACACTGCTTACGCTGCAAAGCACTATTTCGATGAAATCCAATATCTGGACATCGTGGATTGTAATGCCGGTAATCACCATAAAGCATTTGCTACGAACTTCAATCCGGAAATCAACATCCGCGAGATTACCCAGAACGGACGTTATTATCAAGACGGGAAATGGGTAACTACAGCTCCATTGGAAATACATAAAGATTTGACTTACCCTAATATCGGCCCTCGTGATTCTTATTTATTGTATCATGAAGAACTGGAATCATTAGTCAAGAACTTCCCAACAATCAAACGGGCACGTTTCTGGATGACTTTCGGGCAAGAATATTTAACCCATCTACGTGTAATACAAAATATCGGTATGGCACGTATTGATGAAATCGATTATAACGGAACAAAAATAGTTCCATTACAATTCTTAAAGGCTGTACTTCCGAATCCGCAGGATTTAGGGGAGAACTACGAAGGAGAAACTTCCATTGGTTGCCGTATACGTGGTATCAAAGATGGCAAAGAGCGCACATATTATGTATATAACAACTGTAGTCATCAGGAAGCCTATAAAGAAACAGGAATGCAGGGAGTAAGCTACACGACCGGAGTTCCGGCTATGATCGGTGTCATGATGTTCCTGAAAGGTTTATGGAAACGTCCGGGTGTATGGAATGTAGAAGAATTTAATCCGGATCCATTCATGGAACAATTAAACAAGCAAGGATTACCTTGGCATGAAGTAATTGACGGAGATTTGGAACTGTAAAATGATATTTTAAATGATGAATATAGGAGATAAAGCTCCCGAGATATTGGGAATAAATGAGGAAGGCGAGGAAATACGCCTTAGCAGTTACAAAGGAAAGAAAATCGTACTCTATTTCTATCCTAAAGACAGCACATCAGGCTGTACTGCCGAAGCTTGCAATCTGCGTGACAATTATGCAGACCTACGTAAAGCGGGGTATGAAGTAATAGGCGTAAGCGTAGATAACGAGAAATCACACCAGAAGTTTATTGAGAAGAATGAGCTTCCGTTTACTTTAATTGCAGACACAGATAAAAAATTAGTGGAACAATTCGGTGTGTGGGGAGAAAAAAGTATGTACGGACGTAAATATATGGGTACTTTCCGTACTACATTTATAATTAATGAAGAAGGTGTGATTGAGCGTATCATTACTCCAAAAGAAATAAAGGTAAAAGAACACGCTCAACAAATTATATAATACATTACTTAACTTATGGCTAAAAAAGAAACAGACGAATTGGCTTTTGATTCAAATACAAGTTCAAGCGAAAAGCTAAAAGCTCTGCAAGCCGCCATGGACAAGATTGAAAAGAGTTTTGGAAAAGGCTCTATCATGAAGCTTGGCGATGACCGGATACAAGAAATAGAAGTTATCCCAACTGGTTCTGTCGGACTGAATGTAGCATTGGGAGTGGGCGGTTACCCGCGTGGAAGAGTTATAGAAATATACGGTCCCGAATCCTCCGGTAAAACGACACTCGCCATACACGCCATCGCAGAAGTACAGAAAATGGGAGGCATTGCCGCCATTATCGATGCAGAACATGCTTTTGACCGTTTTTATGCAAAAGGACTGGGCGTAGATGTAGATAATTTATATATTTCACAACCCGATAATGGTGAACAAGCATTAGAAATAGCGGAACAACTGATACGTTCTTCTGCGATTGATTTGGTTGTAATTGACTCTGTTGCAGCTTTAACCCCTAAAGCGGAAATAGAAGGAGACATGGGAGAAAATAAAGTGGGTTTGCAGGCTCGCCTGATGTCACAGGCACTTCGTAAACTGACCTCCGCCATCAGTAAGACCAAAACGACCTGTATCTTCATCAACCAATTACGTGAAAAGATCGGTGTAATGTTCGGGAATCCGGAAACAACTACCGGTGGTAATGCTTTAAAGTTCTACGCTTCCGTACGTTTGGATATACGTGGTTCACAGCCTATTAAAGACGGTGATGAAGTGATCGGAAAACAAACAAAAGTAAAAGTTGTAAAGAACAAAGTCGCACCTCCTTTCCGTCGTGCAGAATTCGACATTATGTTCGGGGAAGGGATATCACGCTCCGGTGAAATTATCGACTTGGGAACTGATCTTGGAATCATCAAAAAAAGCGGTTCATGGTATAGCTATAATGATACAAAATTAGGGCAAGGTCGTGATGCGGCAAAGGTTTGCATCAAAGATAACCCGGAATTGGCGGAAGAATTAGAAAAGCTTATTGCAGATAAATTGAAAGAAAAGAAAGCATAAAGCTATTTTATTAATAATTGAAATAAACGATTATAGGGTTGCTTCAAAAGAGGCAATCCTATTTTTATTCTTGCTGTTAATAATTTTATTACCTTTGCAAGCAACTATAAACGAGATTAATATGGCAAAAGAACTAGAATTGAAATACGGCTGCAATCCAAACCAAAAGCCGTCCCGCATCTTCATGCAAGCAGGAGAATTACCAATTGAAGTATTAAACGGACGTCCGGGCTATATCAACTTTCTGGACGCTTTCAATAGTTGGCAGCTTGTAAAAGAGCTTAAAGAAGCTACAGGACTTCCGGCTGCGGCTTCTTTCAAACATGTCAGTCCGGCAGGCGTAGCCGTAGGTATCGATATGAACGATACTCTAAAGAAAATATATTTTGTGGACGACTTAAAATTATCTCCACTGGCAACCGCTTACGCACGGGCACGCGGAGCAGACCGTATGTCTTCTTACGGAGATTTCATCGCTTTAAGCGATATTTGTGACGAAGCAACCGCACGCTTAATCAATCGGGAAGTATCCGATGGAGTAATTGCCCCGGGTTATACTCCTGAAGCGTTGGATATTTTAAAAGCCAAACGTAAAGGGACCTATAATGTTATAAAAATAGATCCGAATTATCTCCCTGCTCCCATTGAGCACAAAGATGTTTTCGGTACCACATTCGAACAAGGACGTAACGAAATAAAACTGGATAAGTCACTACTCGCTAATATCCCAACTCAAAACAAATCATTTACGGAGGAAGCAAAACGAGATTTGATCATTGCACTCATCACCTTAAAATATACGCAGTCCAATTCCGTTTGTTATGTAAAAGACGGACAGGCTATCGGCATTGGCGCAGGACAACAAAGCCGCATCCATTGTACTCGTCTTGCCGGAAACAAAGCTGATATCTGGTATTTACGTCAACACCCGAAAGTTATGAATCTGCCATTTAAGGAAAAGATTCGCCGTGCAGACCGAGACAACACGATTGACGTTTACATCTCTGACGACTATGAGGATGTTCTTGCCGATGGCATTTGGGAACAGTTCTTTACTGAAAAGCCGGAAGTCCTCACCCGTGAAGAAAAACGGACATGGTTGAATACGCTTAAAGGTGTGGCATTAGGTTCTGATGCTTTCTTCCCATTTGGTGACAACATAGAACGGGCGCATAAAAGTGGTGTGGAATATATTGCACAAGCAGGAGGTTCGGTACGTGATGATCATGTGATAGATACTTGTAATAAATATGGTATTACAATGGCATTTACAGGTGTTCGCTTGTTCCATCATTAATTCCTTATCAAGATATTTCTTCTAAGAAACTATTTTTCAATTATCAAGTAAATGGCTGAAAGGAATAAGAATCAAAATGCAAACGAATACGTTAGTAACAGATTCTATCTCCTTTCAGCCATTTCACGATCTTATAGAAGGTGCTATTAGTTAAGCTCTATCCTCAGTTACTTCGACCAACTTATTTTTTATGACGATTGGCCCTTTTACGACGATATTCCTCTTTCATCTTTGCCGAACCGGAACCGTGCAGACCGGTTATGTAAGTTTTCTTTTTAGCTTTCGTCTTCACTTTTTCATCTTTCTTCCCACCGGGCGAGCTCTTGCCACCTTTGAAAACAATGCCTTCCGTTATTGCTTTTTCTATCTCCATATAGTTATTATTTAGATAATATCGGTTTAACAATAATCCCTTGAGCCGACTTGGTGCAACAAACGCACTCTTTGCGCAAGGTATGATTCTTCATACTAAAAATGATATGCGGATTAAAATGTTCACCATTGATACGAGTTTCAAAATGCAGGTGCTCGGTAGTAGCTCTACCCGTACGTCCGGTAAGGGCGATAGGCTGACCTACATGAACCGTATCTCCGGAATGCACCAAATTCTTTGAATTATGACTGTAAACCGTTTCCAAACCGGAGGAATGCCGTACTACCACCACATTCCCATAAGCATAATAGGGTTTTGACATACGCACGATGCCATTAAAAGCACAACGGATCGTATCATTGGCACGGGTTTTCAAATCTACGCCGCTATGACGTTTACGATTTCCCACTCCGCCATAGTCGGATATGACTTTTGCACCGGCCAACGGAAAGCAATAATCCTTTTCCGAAAGAGCATCCAAATGAATCTCCAATTTATTACCGGAAACGAACAAGCCCTGCGTCTTTGCGCTGATATGGGCAAGTTCCATCGGGGTAAACGTCTGCTTTACCGGTTCCTTTGCCTGCATACTGCCAAACAGCAACAAAGCAAATACAAGACCGATACTATATATTATTTTCATGAATCATTTTTTATCTATGGGGCAAAGATAAGGATAAAAAACGGAAGCTGCGGCAAAACGGATATGAACTTTAAGAATCATCCTACCTCCAATTACACAACCAATACCGCAAATCAAAAGATTGGAAAGCTGACTAAAAACTTCTTCTTCAAAAAGAATGGCATCATCGATTTATATTACATTCCTGTGACAACCCTCCCGGATATCGGAGTCAAAAACAAGATTTCCACATAGACCGATCAAAATGTCCGCAAGAAATCTTCCAACGAACTGTCTTGCCCTAATTCCATCTTTTTCCGCAGGCGGTAGCGCGTTGTGATAACGGTATCGGGCAGCACGGAAAGAATTTGTGCAATCTCCTTCGTACTCATTCCGATGCGGATATAGGCGCAGAACCTCAGGTCATTCTCGGACAAAGAAGGAAAAGTTTCTTTCAATTTGGTGAAGAAATTCGGATTGACATTCTCAAAATGTATCTTAAAATATTGCCATTCGTCTCTTTGGTCCAAATGTTCTTTAATCTTCTTCTTCAATACAGATTCATCCTTGGCAGGTATTTTGCCTTCTTTTCCCAATATTTCTATCTCATGAATCAATCCTTTCAGCGACTGGTTCTTCTCGGTAATAATCAGTGTATTAGAGGTCAATTCTCGGTTTTTTAGGTTCAGTTCTATCTCATACTGGTTGTTTTGCAACATAAGTTCCCGGTTCTCCGTTTCTTTCAACTGCTTTTTCATCTTCTCTTTTTTCCGTGAGAGCAGAAGGATGTAGGTAATGAGAAACAGCAAAAGAGTAAGCGCCATAACGCTGATTACGGTTATTCGCTTTTGCAAGACGGCATTTTCCTTGGCTTGCATTATTTCCGATTGATATTTCTCAATAGTGATACGACTTTCCATCCGGTTGACCTGCATGATCTTATCGTACGCAAGGAAAGAGTCGCGGTACACCTCTAATTCTTTCAGGTAATGGTAGGCGCTATCCGAACGGTTCAATCTGCTGTATGCTTCGGACATTCCATATAATATAGGAAACATATCTGTCGCATTATTATTCGATCCCATGATATCCCAATAAGCCTGATAGTAATAAGTTAACGCACTATCATTCTTATTATCCTTTAGCATGAGTGCTCCCATAGAAATCGAGGTAATGTCGATTAATAGTTGACTGTCGCTTTCTCGAGCCAGTCGATAGGCCTCCCGCGCGTATTGCTTCTCTTGCATATCGGACACACTGAAGAGGGAAACCATGACATTGATCAAATAGCTTGTGTCTTGCCTGGCAACCGGATTCTCTACCAGTGCTTTCAGAATTTCCAATGCTTCCGCTTCCCGCCCTAGATTATATAATGTATTACTAATGTTGATACGATTTTTAATTTCGCAGTGCGTACTCGCCACCTCTTTAAATGCATTTTCCGCTTTCTTCAAATAGCTGAGCGCCATCTCATATTCCTGCAATTCACGTAGGGTAACACCGATTTGTACATAAGTCTTGCCCAAATAGAAAAGGTCATCGTATTTTTTCCACACCGGTTCTAGTTTTTGTCCGAGCATATATGCTTGAAGCCACTTTCCTCTATTTCGCAATAGGCTCATCTCAACGAGCTGCATGTGCGCATAGTCATATTCATACCTGACGGTATCCGTCAACGCAATAGCCTTATCAACCAACAATGCGGCAGAATCCAAATCGTTCACAGCCTGTATCCATGCTTCCCAATAATAAGCCCGCGCCTGCAACTGCCGGTTTTGTCTCTCGCCGGCTATCCGGTACATAGTTTTTATCTGCTGATACAAATCACTTCTTCCCTGATCAACGAAAGCGACTTCCTCACATTGCAATGCCAATGCATCAAATTCTTTGTCGATAGGCTCCCACTTATAGGCAATATTGTCTGCTGTTACCGATTGAAAGTAAAATGCCGTTAATAATAAAAGAATGTATGCTTTCATACTGCAAATATATAAAAAAGAGATTATGTACATGATTTGTCTATATACTTTTTCAGGTCTGTATAGACGTATTTTCTATATTTGCCTCAACAATCACTAAAAAGATTATCTATGAGAAAGATTTTATTCCTATTATTAATGATGTGTTGCTCAGTAGGGCTGACGGCACAAACGAAGTTCAAACAATTAGGAGAAACTAGGGAAAAGACTCCTGCTCCGAGTAGAACGGTGCTAACCGGATTTACCAAGCAATCCATCGGATTGTATAAGCATAACCGGGCACAGATCATCAAATCCGCCCAAAGGGTGAAGAACGCCAACGTTCCTGCGGATAAGGTAGAAATCATTCTGGAGGCACACGATGTGATGGGCTATGGTATGATAGGCTATCAGATGCTATTGGACGACAAGCACAATACATACGGAGAACTGTTCGACGGCGACTCATACGAGTATAACGGAGGTTCGTATGATGCATTCAAATACAAGATTCCAGAAAATGCTGAGGCAGATCCTGACACAAAAGCAGTAATCGTGGACGGTGAAGGAACCGTACTGATTCCCGAAGGAACGTATGATTATATGATAACGTGCCCGTTCCCGCGCGAAGGCATATCATTTGCCAAAGGTGAATTCGGACGTTTTGACGATTTCTACTTCAAAGGCGGCTATACGTACCGCTTCCTCATCACGTTGGAAAGCGGTGATATGGGAATGGAAGACGTAGCGATTCCATATACAGATGTAGATGCCGCTGTTGTAGCCGTGACACTCCCGGCAAGCAGTATGGATCTCACCGCTACAGAGACTATCTCTGTTAAAATAGCTAATCGGGGAACATCGGCAATTTCCAACTTCCCGGTCTGCTATCAGGTGAATGGTGGAAACCCGGTACAAGAAACCTATACCGGTACAATAGCTGCCGGAGCTACGGCTGATTATACCTTCAATACGAAAGCAGATCTATCTGCAGAAAAGCTCTATACGATAAAGGCTTACACAAGCCTGGCAGGCGATTTAATTCCGTATAATGACGCCAAAGAGGGAAAGTGCAGGCATATCGGTGCTGCTTCATTGCCATATACGTATGACTTCTCTTCGCAAGAGGACTTCCCATTTGACTGGACGGTAATCAATGCGAACGACGATTACTGTTACTGGCAATATAATAGCTGGGATACACACAGTGGCGAACCGGGTGCCGCCCAATGTTCTTCTTACAGTCCGGAAAACGACGACTATTTGCTATCTTCACCTATCCGTTTGGAAAGCGGCGACAATCATATCATATTTTACGTTAAAGCCGGTTCTGCCAGTATGCCAGAGTTACTGGATGTGCGCTACGGCAATACGACGAATGTAGAATCGATGACGATAATCGGAGACTATACCGTAAAAAATGGAGATTGGCTCCTGAAAGCTATTAACTTTAAAGTAGAACAAAGCGGTGTTTACTATTTTGCTTTCCACTTGAAGACCGTTGATGGCGCAAGCCTCTACCTTGACGATATATTGATCGACCGCGGTATTTACGAAACATACCCGGACATCGCCATCGAGAAAATATTATTGCCTTACTCCAACTGTGATTTATCCGAACAGTCACAAATCGGTGTCCGATTGATAAATAACGGCACGGGGCCGGCAGAATCTATCGACCTGACCTATACAGTTAATAACAAGGCGCCTGTTAAGCAGACCTTTACGGAAGGACTGGAATCAGATGCTACGAAATCTTTCTACTTTGACACGCCTGCCAACTTCCTCGACTTGGGTAAGTATGACGTAACTGTAAAGGCGCAAACGGGTAATAATGCGGACGAGCAGACTGCTTCTGTGGAACACTACGCACCGATAACCGAGTTTCCGGCAGTAACGGACTTTTACTTGGACGAGGGTATAGAGGGTAACTGGGCACCAATGTCGGAAAACGCATGGAGATATGAGCCGTTTGGAGGTTGCTACAGTTGTGTTAAAGGAGGAGTAGAGAACGGACTGCTCTCCCGTTGTTTCACCTTCAACCACCCGTTCCGTGTAAAGATAGCCTACAGAGGAGGCCTCTTCTTCACACCGTCCGCCCTTTATATCGCTTACGGAAAGCCTGGAACGGATGTGTCTACATGGACCAAAGTTTATGAGGACAAGGAAATCTCCGGCGAAGTAGAAACGGAATTCAGCGTTACTCCTGAGGAACCCGGCAACTACAGCATCGCCATTGTGGACATTTCGGAAGACGCTAATACATTGGTGTCTCTTTACCAACTTACCGTATCCGAAGTATATGAACATGATATACGAATCACTGATGTAGCTTCTCCGCTGGCTCCTTACACACCGGTAAATCATGCCAATAGGGAAGGGACTTATACTGTCGGAGTAGAAAACAGAGGTACTGCCCAGTTAACCGGCGTGAAGTTTTCTGTCAACAAAGACGCAACCCGGTTATTCACTTCCGAAGCGATTTCCACACTTGATGTTTCGGCAACAAGCACATTGTCCGTACACGGCACATTACCCGCCATGAAGATAGGAGATCATCTGGCAGACTTGAGCATAAAGGCGGAAATGAACGAAACGGACAGTTACATGGAAGATAATACACGGATATTGCCCGAAGTGCATGTCACGGATACCGTTTTTGCCACCGAACAGACCAACGAATTTATTCTGGGAACAGGACTTAGCGGACAGACTGCCTATTTCGGTAATGTATATACGCTGTCGGAGAGGGATACGCTAACTTCACTCACCGTAGGATTAGCACAGGATAACTATTATGTACCGGTGGACATGGGTGTCGCCGTATATAGCCTCAAGGCGGACGGAAAGACACTCGACAAGGAACTTTACTCCAAAACCTTTGAACGTGAAGGCAAAGGCGGCTTACGACAGATTTACTTCACACCCCGCATATTGGAACCGGGCAAGTATTATTTTGAAGTACGCCAGCTTAGCATGAACAACATTGGTCTTGCTTATGAACTTGGAGAAAACAGCTCATTCTACCAAAACGTGGACGGTACTCTGCATCTGATGGCAGGATACGGCAATATCGTGGTGCGCGCCAACTTCGGACATAATGCTAAGGCATACAAGAAGAATGTAGCCGTGACGGAAATTACCAAACCTGTGAAAACGAAAGCTTTGTTCTCTTCTGTAGAAACAGTGGAAGCCATCGTGGAAAATACGGGTATGGAAGCAGCATCCGGCATCACTGTACGCTGTCAGACAAAGGGTGTTGATAAAACGGTAACCCTTGATTTGGAATCCTACTCGAAGAAGACGGTGACGTTCGAGGGAGTCAATCTCTCCACACCGGGAGAATATACACTGACCGTGACAGCTACTGTGACAGGTGATGAAAACCCGGGAGACAATGCCGTGACACGTATATTAACTTCTGTTGCCGAAGCAAGCCCATACAGTCTTGATTTCGAGTCTTGCGATGACTTTGATACAGACCACGAGTTCAATCCGAAATGGTGGACGGTAAATCGTCTAGGCTTGCCTACAAATGCATGGTGGCAGTTTGATTATCCACACAATGAAGCACCTGTCGGATTTATTGCTTTCAATATCGAAGCTACTACCCCTCCGATGACGGCTGATTTGAATGTCCCGGGATTCTTCCCCCATTCGGGTAAACGTTTCGGCGCAGCGTTCGTACCGGCATACATTTCGAGCGACGAGATTTACGCTAGCGATACTTGGCTCATTTCACCGAAATTGAAGTTGGATACACCATCTTCACTGGAGCTTTACGTAAAGACTCATAAGCTGGAAAGCCCAAGTTCTAAGTTAGAACGCTACAAGCTATACGTCTCCGACACGGACGACAACTTTGACAGCTTCCGTCTGATCGGAGGTGAAAGAGAGGCTCCGGTGGATTGGACGAAGGTGACGGTAGACCTCAGCGCTTACGACCATAAAGAAATATATGTAGCCCTACAATACATCAGCCCGACAATTGAAGGAGTAGTCATGATGGTAGACGACATTCAGGTGAAGAGCGGCGCAGTAGGTATTGACAGTACAGAAGAAACGACGGACGTGCTGCTGTCTGTTACCGACGGGATGTTAAGCATCACTTCCGGCTCACCGATTATCGGAGTAAGGTTCTACAATATTTCCGGGCAGCAGTTATATGACTCCGGCACAATAGGAACAGATTATTATCGTATCCCGTTGACCGCTTACCCGACAGGCGTTTATATGGCACGTGTGCAGACAGATAAAGGAACGAAGACGTTGAAGTTTGTAGTGAAGTAAAAGTTCTTTCTCTAAGAACGAAGGTTAGCGGAGGACACGGATTGGGCGGATGAGGACGGATGAATTATTTTAAATCCGTCTTTATCCGCCCGATCGGCGTTATCAGCGAACCTGGTTCTTATATTCTTCTACAGAGTTCACTGCTCAAATCGCATTATCTACACCTAAAACTTTTTTCTCTAAGAACAAAGGTTCGCGGAGGACACGGATTGGGCGGATGAATTATTTTTAATCCGCCTTCATCCGCCCGGTCGGCGTTATCAGCGAACCCGGTTCTTATATTCTTCTACAGAGCTCCCTGCTCAAATCGCATTATCTACACCTAAAACTTTTTTCTCTAAGAACGAAGGTTCGCGGAGGACACGGATTGGGCGGATAAGGACGGATGAATTATTTTAAATCCGTCTTCATCCGCCCGGTCTGTGTTATCCGCGAACCCGGTTCTTATTTTCCAAGCAGCTTTCCTCTCCCTATTTCACGAACGGCACAACTAAAAACTCCGCTTCTGGAAAGTTTTTTGCCACATAATCACGGATATAATTCTCCGTGTCACGCTGGATGGTGGTGTCCTCTTCTACCGGGAAGAGATTGTAGGCCACTGTGTGCAGACGGATGCCCCGATTACGGATTGCCTCGAAGCTGAGCAGCGTATGGTTGATGCTTCCCAGCTTGCCGGAAGTAACGAAAATAAGCGGCAGATCCTGTTCCGCCACATAGTCTATCGTGAGGAAGTCGCGGGTAAGAGGCACCATCAGTCCTCCGGCGCCTTCTACCAGAACGGCATCATAACGGGCGGCAAGCTCTTTTGCGGCACGGCCGATCTTATCGAAATCGATCTCGCGACCGTCTATCTCGGCGGCAAGATGAGGCGAACAGGGATAAGAGAAGATCTCCGGCATGGTGAGCCCTTCGCGGTCTTCTTCAAGTAGACCCGTTCCCATCAGACTGCGGTGCAAATCGATGTCTTCGGAATAACCGACATTGCCGGTCTGGATAAATTTCTGCGTAATGGTGCGCACGCCCCGCTCATTCCAAGTGCGGGCAATCACTCCTGTGGCATAGCTTTTACCGATGTTGGTATCGATGCCGCTTACAAAATAAATGTTATTCTCCATACTATTTCTTTTTTAGAATCATATATATCGGGTGATAAGTAAGTGAAACGGTGGCGTCGCTCTGCGTGAACATCTCGGCGTAGCGACGGCAGAAGTCGGCTAAATCCGCTCTCGTCCATGCTTGCCGGCGGATGCCCGTCACACCCGTCTGCTTCAGATGTTTTAGTACCTCGAGCGGGGAAGGAAACGACATCCGGAAGAGGTCTTCTCCCGAATACACCGTTTCATAATGCTGGGCGAGCGACGCGCTCAGTTCCTCCAACGAACGATACGGCAGCGACGTGCCGGTGACGGAGGCAACCTCCCGCATATTCTCCTTCCCGAATGTGCTGAATGCCAGATAACCGCCTTCCGACAGGAGCCGGCGGCAGCGCTCGAAGAACGCCTCCGGGTCATTGAACCACTGAAGGGCGGAGCAGGAGGCTATCAAATCCTGCCCTGCGGGAAACGGCACTCTCTCGGCATCGCCGCCGCAGAAACTGACATCGGCACCGAGTATGTCCGTGAAGTAAGATTGCACGTTGGTGCATATATCATTGAGCATCAGGTGCTGCGGACGCACTTCCCGGAGCAGCATACGGGTAAAAAGCCCCGTGCCGCAACCCACCTCCAATGCATTACGGCACTTGGCGGGAGGCAGATAGGTGTGCAGCAACCCCGCCATGCGGCGTGCCACGTCACGTTGCACTACCGCCGCTTGAGGGTAGCTGCCGACGGCTCTCGAAAATCGTGTCCTTATTAATTTTTTTTCCATGCTATTTTGTTTAAAAATCATCGAAATCTGTTCGCAAATCAAGCCGATCTGTTCGCAGACCGTGCGAGAATGTTCGCAAACCATGCGAAAATGTTCGCGGACTGTTCGTGAACACCCTTCATTGTCCCAGTCTACCCGTAGGCTCCCAAAAGGGGCTTACAGATAACCATATCCTGCTTTTTAATCATCAAAATCCGTTTAAAAATCATCGGAATCTGTTCGCAAATCAAGCCGATCTGTTCGCGGATCGTTCGAGAATGTTCGCGGACTGTGCTAGAATGTTCGCAGAACGTGCGAAAATGTTCGCGGACTACCTGAATCCGTTTTTTAATTATTGTAATTTCTTTTTTAATCATCACAGTTTCATTTTTAAGCATCGAGATTCTTTTTTTTATTATTGCAGTTTCTTTTTTAGTTATCGAAATCATAAAAAATATTCTCTCGATCATCTAATCGTTTGACGTACGTCAAACGATTATGTAACGTACGTCGGATGAAAGATAAACGTACGTCAAACGAAACGATAACATACGTCAAATGATTAGCTCAACGCCATCTCATTTTTTATCTTTTAGGCGCGGATTATTCGGATCATGAAGATTTAATTTATCAATCCGGCTTCATCAGCCTAATCAGCGTCATCAGCGAACCCGGTTCTTATATTCCTGTCTCATATAACTTGCGGTGAAGTCGTACGAAATCATCCATTTCGCACTTAGTAGTTGCTTTTTTTATACAGATC
>ENA-USUG01000313-USUG01000313.1-human-gut-metagenome-genome-assembly--contig:-NODE-313-length-79019-cov-21.355932_pt1 | contig 79019 bp, 55 predicted proteins | sample MGYA00250059_ERZ773394 | MGnify/ENA primary metagenome ERZ773394 (study PRJEB29103, sample SAMN06111957) | human gut metagenome | biome: human gut; feature: ankylosing spondylitis patient; material... | reverse complement strand
CTTTCCAATAACTTTTTCGTCGGTTGAATCCACGCCGTCCACCTTGACAATATTAAGGCGACTACCTTCCTTATCAGTCTGCACAACGGAAAGAAAACGGTTCCAGTCCTCCGTCATGGCTTCGATGACAGCCGTGTTGTTGCGCAGTTCCCCCGTCTTGGCTTCCAGCTTGAACTCCGAATCGCGCTTGCCCTTGTTGAACGACTTGCGTTCCCCTTCAAGCGATGCGATACGCTTCTCCAGTTTCGCCTTGTCCAAAAGGTCGGTATTGCCGGAGAGCAACGCCATGTACTCCGAGAAGTTCATGCCCGATTTCTCGTCCATAGCCCCCTCATCGATGGTACGTGCGCCCATCGCCCCGCTTTTGAGCTGCGAGATGAACGTCTGCTTGCAGTGCAGCAGGTTGAACTTGTAGCTGTCCAACGACTTTTCCACCGCGTAGATGATGACATCCACATTGTTCCCGGCAAAACGCTTGGCAATCTCGTTGCCCGCCCTAACTCCGCGTCCGTCACGCTGTTGCAGGTCGGATGGACGCCACGGCGTATCCAAATGATGGATTGCGACACACCGTTTCTGCGCGTTCACACCCGTTCCGAGCATGGAAGTGGAACCGAACAGCACGCGCACCGTTCCGGCGTTCATGGCGTCTATCACCCCCTTGCGTGCCTTGTCGGTCTTGCACTCCTGAATGAAGCGCACCTCGCTTGCCGGGATGCCGTAGTCCTCCGTCAGCTTCCGCTTTATCTCGCTGTACACGTTCCATCCGTCGCCCGGCTGGTATGTTCCCAGATCCGAGAACACGAACTGCGTGCCTTTCTGCGCGTCGTATTTGTGGTAATACTCCGCAATCGTCTTGGCGCAGTGGGAAGCCTTGTTGTCGGGGTGGTCCTCATAATGCGGGTCTATCATGCGCATGTCGAGAGCCATCTTCCGCGCGTAATCGGTGGCGATAAGCATCTTCGCCTTCTCCTCCGTTTCCGACAGGGGCGGTCTGCCCAGCAGCGTGGCGTCACCCGTCTTGGCGAACTGCATCAGCTGTTTGATGAAATACTCTTGGTCGGGCGTGGGAGGTATGTGATGCAGTATCTCGTTCTTACGCGGACGATCCACACCCACGTCCTCCGCCGTGCGGTAATCGGTAATCTCGTTGTAGAAGGCGGCAAGCTCCGGCACTTTGATGAAATATCGGAAACGCTCCTTCTGAACCACATTGTTCGTCACGTTGAACTCGAAGTCGGTTGTCTTTTTGGCGAAAATTGCCGCCCATGCGTCGAAGCATCGGATATCCTGCCTTTCCAATTCCTTCGGACGCAGATACTTGAAGAGCAGGTACAATTCCGTCAGACTGTTGGAAATGGTTGTGCCGGACAGGAACGTAGCCCCCAAGTCCTTGTCCGTGCGCTCCTGTATAGTTCGTATGGCAAAAAGCATATTCAGGGCTTTCTGGCTTCCTTCCGAGTTTCCCAACCCCGCCACACGGTCATGCCGGGTGTTGAAAGTCAAGTTCTTGAATTGGTGGCTCTCGTCAATGAAGATGTGGTCGATGCCCATCTGCTTGAAGTCCACTACGTCATCCGTGCGGGATTTGATGGCGTGTTCCACTTTCTCCAACTTCGCCACAAGGTTGTGCTTGCGTTTCTCCAATCCTTTCAGCATCGCCCGCGACACGTTCTTGCCCTGCTGCCGCAGCACTTCAAGGTTTTCCTCCACCGTGTCAAGCTCCGCTTGCAGGATGCGCTGTTGCAACTCCGGCGACTGTGGTATCTTGCCGAACTGGTCGTGCGACATGATGACGCAATCGTAGTCGTTGTTCTTGATGTTGTTGAAAAAACGCACGCGGTTGGCAGTCGAGAAATCCTTTTCCGAAGCGTAGAGAATCCTCGCATTAGGATATGCCGCCTGATAAGTGGCTACTATCTCCGCCACGTTCGCCTTCAAGCCGATAATCATCGGCTTGTGCGCCAAGTTCAGACGCTTCATTTCATGCGCTGCAATACACATTATCAGTGTTTTACCTGTTCCAACTTCGTGGTCACAGATCCCGCCTCCGTTCTGTTTTATCATCCAGACGCAATCCTTCTGCGACGGATAAACGCTTTGAATACCCCGGCTTGCCAATCCTTTCAGATTGAGGTCGGGAAACGTCTGGTGCGAACCGTCATACTTCGGTCGCACGAAACAGTTGAACTTGCGGTTGTACATTGTCGTCAGCCGTTCCTTGAACTGCGGCGACTGCTCTTCCAGCCATTCCGAGAACCCGTTACGGATTTCGTCAATCTTGGCGTTGGCGAGCTGTATGCCCTCGCTGTCGCGCACCTTGATGTCATTGCCATGCTCATCCTTGCCGATGGACTTCATCATGTCGGGGCAGGTGTTGTGCAGGGCGTGTTTCAACAGGTGCATACCGTCATAGTTCCGGTAATAGCCCTTCACTAAAAACTCGTCCGTGATTTTCATGGTGCGGTAGCCGCACGCCACCGAATACTCGTCCATGCTTGCGGAGTAGGCGATTTTCACGTCCGTGTCGAAAAGATGGCTCATGTAGGCGGCGTACACGCCCGTCGGAATCCAGCGTTCCCCGAAATTGAAGTCGAGGTCCTCGAAGGCGATGCGCGGCGGCTCGGCTTCTTTCAGAGCCAACAACGCCTGCTTCACTTCCGGCATACGCCCGTTTTCTGGGTTGTCACCCATCCATGCCTTGATGCGCTCCGCCTTCTCTATCACGTTCCCGGCGATGAACCTGTCCTTTATCTCGTAACCGGTTACGAGCGGGTTGTAGAAGATGCGTCCTTTGAGGGCGTCAAGCAATCCCTCTTCCGTGCTGTCGGTTATCTCCCGCATATAGTCGAGATTGACCGTGCCGAACTTGTTGAGCGATGCGGAGAGTGCCTCTTCGGGAGAGCTTACGTTGGCATGGCTCTCCACCGAGAAGGAAACGGGACGCTCGAAGATGTCCGCCTTGACGAACCTGCCGTCTTCCGCACGTTCCAACGAAAGGATGTCGCGCCCGGCGGCATCCATCATCAACAGTTTCACGTTCTGCTTGGCATTGAGGTTGCCGTAGCGCATGACAAACTCATCGTAGCAGGTGTTCAACGCTATGCGTTGTGCAGACCCTTCATCGTGATACTCCGCCTCGTAGCGGTAAAGCCGCTCGTATGAATCACGGAGTGACACATACAACATCGCTTTCTCCTTCTGGTAGCCAGTCAGGTCAAGCGGTTGGAATGTCGCGCCGTAAGGCGTGAGGTCTTTCAAATAACCGAGATTGCGTGAAGCATCCAGTACCATAGAGCCGTCACGATAGTGCGGCTCCAGCATGCCGTTGAACGGACGGGGAGAAAGGTCGAGAGGTTCCTCCTCCGGTTTTTCCGCTTCCATTTCGGGGAAAAGGGAGGTTGCAGCCGTTTCCGTTGCGTGAGCGGCAGGAGTGGCGGCAACTTCCGGCTGCGTTTCGGGTTGCCGTGTTTCCTGCTCCGGTGCGGCTTTCACGTCCGGGACATGCTGCCGTTTCTCCTGATGCTGTGCCGCCAGCCTGCGAAGCTCCTTGCGTCGCTCCGGCGTGAGGTCCATCATCATTTCATAGAAGCCGTTGATGGGCGGGTTGGTATCCCAATCCAAAGTGGCGTAAATATCATCCGGATCGGCTTTGGCTGCGACACTCACCGGCTTTGTTTCTTGGCTGTCCCTGTTCTCCGTCGGTGGTGCGGCAGACGGCTGTGGCGGTGCGGTCGTAACCTTCGGCGTAACCTGCGCCTGCGGTTTGGGAGGCATACGTCTTGCCGGGCTTTCCTTTTTCGCCGTCTTTTTCTTCTTGGAGGGTGCTTCCTGCTTGCGTACCTCCTCGGTCATGCCCCAGAGGTCGAGCAGGGAGAGCTGCACGCCCTCCGAATAATCGGGACGGTGCGGCTCTATCTCCGGCTTTTCTTCCTCCGGCTGCGGTGTTACCGCTTCGGGCTTGGCTGCCATTTCATTACGTGGCTGTATCTCAGGAGTGACAACTGGTATGGAAATGGTTTCCGTAACCGTGCTTTTCCCCTGTGCCGGATGCAGGCTGTACATTTCATACAGTTCTTTGTCAAACTGATGCAACTCGATTTTCAGATGTTCCCGCAAGTCCTCCGCCATTTGCCCGATGCCGCCCCGGTGCAGGAGTTGATAGGCAGGTTTCCCGTAAGGGTCTGTGCCTCTGATTAAATCCGTATTGGAAAGAGAGCTGATGCTCCATACATACCCGTTCACCGAAGTGCCGATGGGCGTCTGTTCGGTCTGCATGAAAAGTTTCTCGTTGTAGTACAGTTCCCCGTTCTTTCCGCTGTTCTTTTGCAGGATAATCAGGTCGCTGCCCACCTCCGTACCCGCGTTGTCCGTGAAGAGATTGTTCGGCAGGCGTGCGACACCCACCAGATTGGCATTACGCATCATATACTCGCGTATGGGTGCGTTGGACGGTGCGTCCAGCACCCCCTGCGAGGTGATGAACGCCACGATGCCGCCCTCACGCACAGCGTCAAGGCTTTTCAGGAAGAAGTAGTTGTGTATTGCCTTCGGTGCGGAACGCCTTGCCGGGTCTTGGCTTCCTGTAAACTCCGGGTCGAACACAGCCACGTCGCCGAACGGGATGTTCGAGATGGCAAGGTCGAAATAATCCGTGAAGGGCTTCTCTATCTTCTCGAATCCCTGCACCCTTACCTTTTGGTCGGGATGCAGGTGTCCCAATATCTTGCCCGTCATCAGGTCTTTCTCGAAAGCCATGATGTCCGCGTCCGGCTTGTTTTCCAGCACGGCATCCACGAATGCGCCCACGCCCGCCGACGGCTCCAACACACGGTCGGGACGTATGCCGTGTTCATGCAGAGCCTCCGCAATCGTGCCGGTTATCTCCGGCGGTGTGTAGAATGCGGTCAGCACGGACTGCTTCATGGCATCCGCGTACCGCTTGTACTCCGTATCGTCCTTGCTGTTTTCACGCACCAGCCTGTGCAGTTCCACCGTAGGGGCAAACAGTTCGAGGTCCGATTTCGCCCAATGCACGGCATCCGTCAGTTCCTTTGCCGGGTTCAGTATGCACTTCAACCCGCCGAAACCGCAATACTTCCGAAGTATGGCTTGTTCCTCGGCGGTTGCCGTCCTCCGTTCCCTGTCAAGGATGAATGCCGTCCGTATCGCCTCGATGTTGTCCCGCAGCCGTTGTTTGCGGTTAAACGCCATATTCCCCGATATAAAGGACGACGGCTCCCGTCAGCTCCGTGTAGAGCAGGTCGTATTCGGGCGACAGGGCGAAGTTGTCGTCCGAAAGATCATAGGCGGAGAATACGTTGCCGACAGGCGGCAGCAGCTTTCGGATGAAGGCTTCGCGTTTCTTTTCCGGCACTTCGTCGGCAAACTCGTTTTCCACGACTTCGCGGAGGATGGCGTACTTGGAATAGCGAAGACCACGCAGGAGCGTGTCCATCGCCAACTCCTGCGCCCCCTCGGACGGATAGCCTTCGAGCCGCGCACGCTCATACGTTTCGGCGGCACGGTCGGCACGTTCCCGGATGAAGGCATCGTCGGAAGCCTGTTCAAACCTGTTCGTGCGGAGATAGTCCAGCAGGTACAGACCGTAATAGGAAAAGTCGGTCTGACCTTCGTTTTTCTTCTTGTTGTTCATTACTTTGGAATTTAGTGGGTTGATAATGATGGGGATAATCGTCTGAAAAGGAGAATGAAAAGGCACTCGGTATCCCTCCGAGTGCCACCACTAAATCCAAAGTATGAGTGTAATCCGGTATCGAAGAACAATTCATTACTCTGAACAAGTGGCAAAGTTAATACTATTTCTTCCGTCCTGAAAATTTCCTGCTCGTTTTCCTTTCGGGGAACACGAAAGTCGTGTTATAGTCCCCGTCAAAGGCGACTATGGCGTCGAAGCTCTTGCCCTGCTTGCTCTTGAAGCCTTTGAGCGGCTTCGTATGCCCATCGGTGAGCAGCTCTTTGATCTCGTCATCGGAAAGGGTGCGGTTCGCCTTCAGGCGGAACACGGGTAGCCCGCAGTCCGCGTTGTCGCAGCGGACGACCTTGCCGTAGAACTGCATACTGCCCGTTCCGCACTTGGGACACTTGCAGCCGGAATCCCTGCGGGCGAACAGCTTGTCGCACGAGAGCAGTTCGGAGGTAATCTCCTTTGTGTACGCCTCTATCTCCTTGCAGAAGGTGTCGGCGGGCAGCTCCCCGCGCTCGATGCGTGCCAGATTCTTCTCCCATTCGCCCGTCATGGCGACGTCGGCGATGCGCATCGTCTTCACGACAGAGTAAAGGGCAAGCCCTTTTTCTGTCGGCACAAGCGATTTCTTGCAGCGTTCCATGTAGCCGCGCTTGAAGAGCGTTTCGATGATGGCGGCACGGGTGGCGGGCGTGCCGATGCCGCAGTCCTTCAAAGCCTGACGGAGTGCGTCGTCCTCTATGTCCTTGCCCGCCGTTTCCATAGCCGAGAGCAAGGTTGCTTCGGTATGCAACGGCTTGGGTTTGGTCTTTCCCTCCGTGATGGAACAGCCTTTCAACGTCAGCGTGTCGCCTTCCCGCCAGCCGGGGATGGCGGTTTCTTCCTTGTCCTCCTCACCATATACGGCACGCCATCCGGCTTGCCTGATGACGCTGCCTTTCACCGTGAACTCCACTCCGGCACACTCCGCCGTGACGGTAGCGGTGTCCTTGACGCATTTCTCGGAGAACGCCTCGATCATGCGCCCGGCAACCATCTGATAGACGGTGTTGTCTTCTTTGGAGAGGAACAGCGGTTTCTCTCCCGTGACGAGCAGGGCGTGGTGGTCCGTCACCTTGCTACCGTCCACGCTTCTGCGTGTCGGGACGGCTTTCGGCTGCACCTTGCCTTTCCATTCGGGCAAAGCCCCGATGAAGGCGAGCAGCTTGGGGATTTCGGCGAACACGTCTTCGGGGATGTAGCGGCTTCCGGTTCTCGGATAGGTGATGAGCTTCTTCTCGTAGAGCTTCTGCGCGATTTCAAGCGTCTGTTCCGCCGTGAAGCCGTGCTTGGTGTTGGCTTCCTTCTGGAGCGTGGTCAGGTCGTACAGGAGCGGTGTTTCCTCCGTCTTCTCCTTGCGTTCGGCTTTCGTGACGGTGGCTGTGCCTGCCGACTTCACCTTATTATACAGTTCCGTCGCGGGCTCTTTCTCTTTCCATTTTTCGGAAGAGGAAAACTTCACAGTTCCTTCGTCGCAGCCGTCCGTTGCGATATGGAGCTGCCAGAAGGCTTCGGGCGTGAAGCGGCGGTTCTCCCAGTAGCGTGCGCACACCATCGCCAATGTAGGTGTCTGCACCCGCCCGACGGAGTAAGTGCCGTGTCCGGCGGCGATGGAGAGTGCCTGCGTGCCGTTGATGCCCACGAGCCAGTCCGATTCGCTCCGCGCTTTGGCGGCAAGATAGAGGTCGTCGTATTTGCCGCCCGCTTCAAGGTTGCGCAGTCCCTCGCGGATAGCCTTGTCGGTAAGCGAGCTTATCCAGAGGCGGACGAACGGGGTGGCGCATCCGGTGTAATGGTAGAGGTAGCGGAAAATAAGCTCACCCTCGCGTCCGGCATCGGTCGCCACGATGATCTGTTCACTTTCCTTGAATAGCCGGGTGACGGTCTTGATCTGCGTCACCACGCCGCTGTCGGGCTTGTAGCCCTTCTCCGTCTTTACCTGACGGGGGACGAGCGTGAAGGTGTCGGGGATGACGGGCAGGTTGTCACGGACGAAGCCGCGTATGCCGTAGCCGTCGGGCATGGCAAGCTGTACGAGATGTCCGAACGCCCAAGTCACGGCGTAGCCGCCTCCCTCGAAATATCCTTCCTCTCTCTTTGTCGCGCCCACGATACGGGCGATCTCACGTGCCACAGACGGCTTTTCTGCAATGATTGTCTTCATATTCTTCTGTCGTTTTGAATTTTACAAATGTTACTTCGGATTTAGTGGCGGACACCGGATTACATCTTCATGCCCTTATTGTTTCTTTTTTGCGGCTTCTCCTGCTGCTGTTGCTGCGCGGTGTCCTTCGGGGCGGTCTGTCCCTTCCGCAACGGCTCCTTCAGGTTCTTGGTAGCCTCGTTGGTCTTGCCCTCGCTGTTCACCGCCACCTGCGTGCGGCTCTCGTTGGAAGGCGCGACCTTCTGCGCGTTGTCGGGGTTGGTGTCGTAGCGGTACGGGCGTCCCTTCTCCGGGTTGAACTTGATGTACATCGTGGCGTGGAAGCCCTGCTTGTCGGTCACGTTCTCCAGTTTCACGGCTTTGCCCGCCACGTAGTCGGCTTTCTGCTGCTCGGTGAAGTCCACGCCGCTCCATTTGCTGATGGGGCGGATGCTGCCGTCGGCGTTCGTCCACGTGTTGCGGCGTTGCTCCTTGTTCGTGTTGGCTGTGTTTTCCGTACCTTGCGCCTGTTTCTCCTTATTTTCCTGTGTCTGGACGGCACGGGGCGACCTGCCGGTTCCCGGCACGAACTCCACGCCGCGCTGCTCCACGTTCACTTGCAGGGTGGTGACGAACTTCCTGCCGTCCTTGCGTTCGATGAGTTTGTCACGCACGGGCAGACCGGCACGCAGCATGTCCTGCTCCTGCTTGGTGATTTCCGTCTTGCCGATGCGTTCCGGTATGCGCACCTTGCTGGCCGAGACATCCGTGATTTCGTTCGTCTTGCGGTCGATGCTGACGAACGAGGGGATGATCTCGCCCGTTTCCCTGTCCACGAGGTCCACGACCCTGCCGAGGTTGCCCGTTTCGCGCAGGTTCTTCCGGTCATCGTCGGAGAACTTGTGTTCCTTGTAGTCGTCGAGCTTCTGCTCCTTGCGGATGAAGTGCGGCACAAGGCTGACGTTGCCCTCGCCGTCCTTCTTGAAGGAGAGGCGGGCGTCCAGTTCGAAAGCCTCTCCGCCGAAATTGGGCGACACCCTCACCAAGTCGGACTTGCCGTAGTTGAGCATCCTGTTAAGGTCGCCCGACTTTTCAAGGTCGTCGCGCTTCACGCCCCATTTCTCCTCCAACTTCTGCCAGTTGATCTTGCTCTCGTCGATGGGCTGGTAGCCCCGGTTGCCCTGCGTCTGCTGAGGACTTTCCTGATTCTGTTCGTTTTTCTGTTCCATTTCTTCCTGTTTTTTAGGTTCGTCATCTTGTTTCTGTTCCGGTTGTTCCTGTTTTTCGGCGGACTGCTCCTCCTGTACTTTCTTTTCGTAGCCGGAGGTGTCCACCTTGTGGGGCGCAAGCATCTCCTTGTTGCCGTCGGGATCTTTCAGCAAGTCCTTGATAACCTCCAGCAGTTTGTCGGCTTGGTCCGCCGCGACACGGTAGAAACCGAAGCGGCTGGGTTCCCTGCACTGCCGGAAGAAGTTCCTGAAGAAGTTGTCCAGCACGTCGCCGTGCCGGTCGAATTGCAGGAAACTCTGCGCGTTCTCCGCTTTCGCGGGGATACGCTTGGGGGAGCCGTCGGCGTTCAGCCCGGCTACCACGCTGATTTCGCCCGTCTTCTCGTCACGGACAACCAGCACGTCCTTTTCGTCTTTTTTCTTTGCCATCTGAAAAATGTTTTAATGGTTATTTTTGAAAGAAATTATGGATACGAGCCTTGTAGAAGGCTATGTCTTCCTTGCGGAAATCCTTTACATGTTCGGAGAGGAACGTCAGCACGTCCGCCTCGCTGTAATAGGTCTTTTTGCCGAGCGTCTTGTAGGGCAGCGCGCCGATGCTGCGGTAGCGTTGCAGGGTGCGCTTGCTGATCTGGAGCAGTATGCACAGGTCTTGGTTGTCGAAAAGCCTGATCCCGTCCATCGGGTTCGGGGCTTTGCCGGACGGCTGCATGGAGAGCAGCATCTCGTCCTGACGGTCGAGCCGTTCCATCACCTTCTGCATCCAGTTCTCGAAATTGTTGCGGGTAAGCAGTTCCATGTCTTACGTCCTCCTTCCTTTGGGTCTGCCGCCCGTGCGCAGCGTGTGGTTGCGTTTCAACTGTTCCGGTGTCGCGGCTTCGCCCGTAACGGTGCTGTCTTCGAGCAGGCGGTCGATTTCCGACTGCCGGTAGCGGCACTTGCCGCGCAGCACGACATAGGCGATGCGCTGTTCGCTGCGCATGCGCTGGAGGGTGCGGCAACTCACGTTCAGCAGGTGCGCCGCCTCGCGGGTGGTGAGCAACCTGTCGGGAGCTTCTTCCTTCCTACCGCCGGAAACGGCACGCACGTGTGCCGCTATCTCGGCTATCTGTTCCGTCAATGCGGTGAAGGCGGAACTTTCCATCGTTATCACTTTCATATTCAGTTCTTTCTTTTGGTTTATTTGCATGAACATAGGCTGCGCCTCGGCATACCGTTCAAGCGGGCTTGACGTTCTGCGCTCGGCTTGCGCTATGTTTCTGCGACAAAATTCGGCAATAAACCAAATGGGCTTTAACAGCTCACTACGTGGCTCACGTAAGATTTTTACGGATAATGGCTCCGTAACCCGGACAGACGGCGCAACAAGCTGCCTTTTAGCGGGAAACGGTACGTGTTCAAGGCGGCTTCGTTACCTTTGCGGCAAACTCTGAAATGTTTTGCTTATGGAAATAGTATCTATCGAGAAAAAGACCTTCGAGATGATGGTGGCGTCCTTCAACGCCCTCGCGGAGAAGGTAGCCGCCCTGAGGCGCAGGAGCGACGGCGGGCGGATGGAAAGGTGGCTCACGGGCGAGGAGGTCTGCGGGCAGTTGAGGATCAGCCCGCGCACGTTGCAGACTTTGCGTGACAGGCGGCTTATCGGCTACTCGCAGATAAACCGCAGGTTCTATTACAAGCCGGAGGAGGTCAAAAGGCTCATTCCGCTTGTCGGCACGCTCTATCCCGGCGGAAAATGATTTGATTTTTATTATTCACAACCCACTGAATCCGAAGTTATGATGAACGAGAACAATGAAGTGTTTACGATGGAGGACGAGCCGCTTGCCACCGTCGTGCAGAACATGCGCAAAGGCTCGAAATGGCTCTCCGCCTTTCTGGAAAGTTACCGCCCGCCGTTGGACGGGGAGCGTTACCTGACGGACAGGGAGGTGGCGGAACTGCTCCGTGTCAGCCGCCGCACCTTGCAGGAGTACCGCAACAACAGGGTGCTGCCCTTTATACTTTTGGGAGGGAAGGTGCTTTACCCCGAATCGGGGTTGCGTGAACTATTGGAGGCGAACTACCGCAAGCCGATGGAATAAGGCGGCTGCATGAAAAAAGGAAACGGGCAACTCCATACGGGCTGTCCGTTTCCTTTTTCTTTTTTCTTTTTATGCGTGTTTAGCAATACCCGGCTTTTCCGTTCTGTATGAACATCACGTATGCCTGCCGCTTTTCCTTCGAGAGTGCCTTGCCCACCAGCCACGTGCGGAACACGTGTGCATGGTAGGTGTTCAGCCGGAAGGCGATGGGGATGATGATTTCCAGCGAATACACGTCGGCTGAAAGCCCGTTTTCAAGCCGCATGTAGCGACACACCTCGTAGTCGTTCAGCACGTCCGGCTTGCGGACGGCTCTGATGGCGGCGTTCACTGCCGGGACGCCCGTGTGGAACAGTCCGGCGATTTCTGTGGAGGTCATCCATATCTCGTTACCGGTTACGCTGACCGCCTTGTCCTCTATGATGATTATGTCACGTTTCATGGCTTTTCTTTTTAGATGGTGCAACCTGCAAATTCCTCGATGCCGTTCAACCTTGCGGCAAGGTTCTCCATGTCTTGGTTGAGCTTTTCTTTGGTGATTTTCGCGTATATCTGCGTCGTTTTTATGCTCTTGTGTCCCAGCATGGAACTGACCGTTTCGATGGGTACGCCGTTGGAGAGGAACACCGTCGTGGCTGCCGTGTGTCGGCTCTGATGCCACGTGATGTGCTTGGTGATGCCGCAACGCTTGGCGACGGAACGGATTCCGGCAAGGCACGTGTTGTAGTGGGGAACGGGGAAAATCCTGCCGTTCCCGCACAGACCCCGGTATTTGTCGATGATGCGCTTTGCGATGTCGAGCAGGCGGATATTGGACACCACGCCCGTCTTCTGGCGGTTGATGTTTATCCACTCGTGTTCGTCGAAGTAGGTATGGATGTTCTCTTCCGTCAGGTTGCGCATGTCGGCGAACGACAGGCCCGTGAAGGCGCAGAACAGGTAGAGGTCGCGGTAAAGCTCCTGCTTGGCGTTTTTCAGCCTGCCCTCCATCAGCAGCCGGATTTCCTCTTTCGTCAGGAAACTGCGTGTCGTTTCCTCCTTCTTGATTTCATACTCCCGGAATGGGTCGCGTGTGAGCCACTCGTTGTTGATGGCGATGAACACCATCGTCCGCAAGGGGCAGACATACAGCCACACGGTGTTGGTGCAGCAGTGCTTGTCCGTGCGCAGGAACATCTCGAAGTCGGAGATGAAGGCGGGCGTAAGCTCTTTCAGCGCGATGTCCTTCACGCGGTAGCGGATGGTGAGGAACTCTTGCAGGTGCTTGTAAACGGTCCTGTACTTCAGGAGCGTGCCTTTGGCTTTCATGCCAGCATCCACCTGTTTCTCGTAGTCTTCGTTGTGCTGCCGGAACACCTGCATCAGCGTGTGATAGCGATGTTCCAGTCCGAGAAAGGCGTTCTTGACCTTCTCCGCCGTGACGAAGTTGTCACGCTCCATGATTTCCTGATAGTGTTTGTTGATGCGCACACGCATCTTGTCGAGCATGCGGTTCGTTTCGAGTGCCGCCGAGCTTCTGCCCGTGACACGTCCCCCTTTGGTGTCCCACAGCTTGGGATCGACGGTCAGTTTGCAGCTGAACTGCGTTTGGCTGCCGTCCACCGTAATGCGTCCCATGACGGGTACTGTCCCGTCCTTTTTCACTACCTGACGTTTGAGGTAGTAGATTACTGAAAATGTACTCTTCATCGTCCTTATTTTTTTAGGTTCAAAATTAGTTGGTGAAGAGTCCGTCGCCGGTACGCAAAACGGGGAGGAACGGCGCAATCTTTTTCCGTAACCGGATTTGTTGCGTGAGTTGTCAGTAACTCACTAATCCTTAACGCCTTGTTTCGTTATCCGTGTCCGTTTGTCGCCATTCCGTGCATGGTTACGGACAAGTAACGTAGCGGCGTCCTGATTTGGCTTCAGCGGTGATTGCGATGGCTTCACGAATAATCGGAAGCACGACTGAAACCCTTGTAACTCAATTCTATCACTATATCTTTCCGCATTTCTCTTTTTTGTAGTAACTTTGTTCCATAAAAATGAAATCATATTTAAAATAACAGTTATGAAAGTAGTATTTTGGTTGCACATTTTAGTTTTTCTTTCGCTGTACGGGTGTTCAGGAGGGGGCAGTGAAAAGGAAGTAATCCCTCCAATGGAACCGGAAACTCCGAAAGTGCGAATTGCTTTAAATTGCGGTATCGCTTCCCGGGCTACGGAAACGAATTTCGAGTCGGGAGACAAGGTCGGTTTGTTCGTGGTGAATTATAACGGTTCGTCTGCCGGGACGTTGCAGAACACGGGAAATCATGCGGATAACGTGAAGTTTACTTATTCTTCTGCGTGGACACCAGAGCGAGATATATATTGGAAAGATGGTACGACGAAGGCTGATTTCTATTGTTATTATCCGTATGCGACAGTAACGGATGTTACGGCGTACAAGTTTTCGGTGGCAGAGGATCAATCGACGGAAACCAGTTATAAGGCATCCGATTTCTTGTGGGGAAAAACGGGTGCGGTGTCACCGTCGAGCAACGCGGTTGATATTACCTTGAAACATGTTTGCAGTTGTATGCAGATTAAGGTGGCTGCCGGTAAGGGGTACACGCAGGAGGAGTTGAACGGGGTTATCGAGAGCGTGACCGTACACGGTGTCTGTGCCGGAGCTTCGATCAACTTGGCAACGGGAACTGTGACGGCGGAAGGCGGGGAGAAGGTGATCATCCCTTGGAAGAGTGGCGAGTGTTACAAGGCGTTGATCGTTCCGCAATCTGTTGAGGAGGTGGGACTGATCGTTATTCTTATTAACAAGAAAGAGTACACGTTGAGGAAGGCTTTCACGTTTGAAGCGAATAAACGGTACACGTTTACGGTTACGGTCGATAAGACGAATAATGGTATAAATGTCGGCATCGGTAGTTGGGAGGAGGATGGTGTTGACCACGGGGGTGTGGCTGAATAGTTTAAAATGATAAGCTATGAAAAGAAGATATTGTGTTTTGGTTGCCTGCATGATGGCGTTTCTATGCTTGCTTTTTGCCTGCCGGGAAGATGAAGGCGTGATGGGAGGCGAGGATCCCCGACTTCCGATTGATTTGTCGGGGGAGATTGACCAGGTGATGCTGTCGCGGGTGAATGACGGGGGATTTTGTGATCAGGATGTGATTGGGGTGTATATCGTGGACTACGAGGGAGGAAATCCCGGAGAGTTGGCATTGGAAGGGAATCGGGCTTCTAATGTGCAGTTCACGTACAATGAGGCTAATAATAAATGGAGCGGGGCGTATGATATTTACTGGAAGGATACGAAGACCCCGATAGACGTGTACGGGTATTATCCTTGGAGTTCTCCGGGGAGTATCAGCGAGTATGCTTTTGAGGTGCAGAAGGATCAGGCGAAGGCGGGGGCAAATGGGAATTTGGGAGGCTATGAGGCGAGTGATTTTCTTTGGGGAAAGGCGGAGAAGGTGGAACCTTCAACGAAAGTGATTTGTTTGGCTTTCCGTCATAAAATGAGTACGGCACGGGTGACACTGATGGAAGGAGAGGGATTTGCCGAAGGGGAATGGACGGGGTTGGAGAAACAGGTGTTGGTGACAAATACGAAACGGAAGGCGTTGATTGATTTGAATACCGGGGACGTGACGGCCACGGGGGCGGTTGCTACCACGGGAACGATACCTTATCAGAAGGATGGGGTATTCCGGGCGATCGTCGTGCCGCAGGAGGTGAATGCCGGAACGGAGTTGTTCAAGATAACGGTTGATGGTGTGGTGTATACTTTCAAGAAGAACGAGGCATTTACTTACGTGCCTTCGAAGATGCATAATTTCACGATTCGAGTAGACAAAAAGGAAAATACCGGTGCGTATGAGTTCGTGTTGGTGAGCGAATCGATTACGGCGTGGGAGAATGATGAGATAACGCACAATGCGACGGCAAGGGAGTATATCGTGATTGAATCTGAGGCTGGGAAGTTGAAGGAGGCGATTGTTGCGGCGAATAAGGATTTTCGAAAGTTGCAGAATCTGAAGATTACGGGGGAGATTGATGCAGGTGATTTTTATTTTATGCGGGATTCGATGAATTTGTTGCAGTCGTTGAATCTGAAGGAGGTAAAGATAAAAGGTGAGGATGATGTAATTCCAGGTAATGCATTGGAGTCTAAATATTCTTTGACAAGATTAGTGTTGCCGGATCAATTGAAACAAATCAGCCACAGTGCTTTTAGCAATTGTAGAAACTTGACCGGTTCGTTAATTATACCGGAGGGTGTTACGAAAATCGAGAATGCGGCTTTTCTCAATTGTCAAAATTTGACAGGAACTTTGTCTCTGCCATCAACATTAGAAGTATTAGGTACTGGGTATGGTATTGGCGTTTTCAGAGGTTGTAAATTTGTATGTGAATTGAAGCTTCCGGAAAAATTAAGATACATTGGAATACAAGCTTTTTATGGATGCTCGGGATTTTATGGAGAATTGCATTTACCGGGTAGTTTGGAATTTCTGGATAGCGATGCATTTGGTGGATGTAGAAATTTAACGGGTTCAATAACAATACCTCAGGGAGTAATGGAGATTGGAGAAGCTACATTTGCAGGTTGTTCGGGATTGAATGGAACTTTAACTTTGCATGATGGAATTGTATCTATTGGAGCACGCGCTTTTGAAGGCACTTCTCTAAAAGGAGAGTTGCATTTGCCAAAGAATCTTGCAGCAATCGGTGAGAATACATTTTGCGGTTGTGATTTTTCGGGGACATTGGTTTTGCCCGATGGATTGAGGTCTATCGGTGATAAGGCTTTCGCTTATAACTGGCGTTTGATGGGTGTTTTGGAATTCCCGGAGGGGATACAGAGTATCGGGGCCGGGGCTTTTGCCCAATGTCGTAGTATTGAAGGTTTGGTTTTTCCGGAAAGTTTGGAAAATATTCGTTACGAGGTGAGTTGGGGAGAAAATGGTGGTGCTTTCCAAAATTGTTTCGGTATCGGAAGTATTGTCTGTAAAGGTACTATTCCGGCTTATGTGCAGGCGGGGGCTTTTGATGGGGTGCCCAAAGATAATTTTACATTAGAGGTCCCGGAACCTGTTGTAGCACAGTATCAAGTTACTCCTGGATGGAGTGATTTTAAACGAATTGCAGCTCATCGGGAATTGGTTTGCAGGCCGGCGTTGGCGACAGCTATAAATACGGAATGTGTTCGTCGTCTGGTGCTGAATGCCGAGGGAGATTGGAAGGTAATCGAATTGCCTGACTGGTGTGTGTTGTCTCAAATGGAAGGATCGAAAAAGACCGAATTGATGTTGACAATAAAGGAGTTGAGCCGGGGTGGAGAACCTCGCGAGGGGGATGTCGTGTTCCAGTTGAAGGATAAAGACTACACGACACGTTGCCATGTAACACAATATGATTACGAATACGGAGAGGACGAGATTATCACCTTGCAGGAGCATAAAATTGGTAACGGGGTTAATCTGGTATTTTTGGGAGACGGTTATAGTGCTTTGGATATTTCGAAAGGGAATTATATGACAATGATAAAGGAGCAAGTAGAACGTTTCTTTGATATAGAACCTTATCGGACATATCGAGATTATTTCAATATTTACACGGGGATCGCAGTTTCCCCAGAAAGTGGTGTCGGCACAGTAAATACGATTCGATACACGAAATTCGAGACAACGTACACGGGAGGGGTTGGTTTGCGATGTGATTACGATGCCGTCTTTGCTTACGCATTGAACATGCCGACGGTGAACAAAGGGAATTTGAATCAAACATTGATTATTATAACACCGAATTCAACGGATTACGGTGGAATTTGCCAGATGTGGGGAGATGGTTCCGCTATAGCATTCTGTCCGTTGAGTGATTACGGGTATCCGTTGGATTCCCGGGGTGTGATTCAACATGAGGCCGGAGGACATGGTTTCGGTAAGCTAGGGGATGAGTACATCTATCACAATGCGTTTATTGATTTCTGTGATTGTACTTGTTGTGCGCATGTAAAAGAATTTAATTCTGCGAAATCTTTGGGATGGTACGAAAACTTGTCCCTTACCGGAAAAATGCATGAAGTGCCTTGGGCTCATTTCATTTTTGATGATCGGTATAGTGACGTGGTGGATATTTACGAGGGAGGATTTATGCATGCACGTGGAGTTTTCCGTTCGGAACAGAATAGCTGTATGAATAATGACATCCCTTATTATAGTGCGATCAGTCGAGAAGCGATCGTGAAACGAATCATGGAATATGCCGGGGAATCTTACTCGTTTGAGAAGTTCGTGGCGAATGACAAGCGCGATGCCGGTGAATCGTTGTCCCGTTACGCGGATCGTCCGGGTGTTACGGTGCGGGGTAATCAATACGCGCCCCGGATTCATGAGGGGAAACCGGATATTTTGAAATAAGGGTTGAATGTAAAAACAAGTAAGCTATGAATTGCATGAAAATAATATACAGAATCGGGATACTCTATTTCCTGTGCCTCTCGGCTGGTTGCTCTAATTCGAAAAAGGAGATAGAGCCCGATAATCTGTTTGTCACTTTTGACGTGGTACATCCTTCGCTTGCCCGGGCCACCGCGACTGATTTCGAGGCGGGTGACCGGATGGGGGTGTTCTTGACGGAGAAAGATGCTCCTTTGGAAGTTTCCGGGAATTATGTGAATAACGAGTTGTTGACGTATTCCGGTTCGAAATGGGAGTCCGGAAGAAAGATTTATTGGAATGACGGTGCGTATGACGTGTTCGGGTATTACCCGTACGTTTCCCCGTTAACTAGCGTGGATGATATGCCGTTTGAGGTGGCGTTGGACCAGACTACGGCGAGAGATGGGAGTTTGTTGGGAGGTTACGAGGCTAGCGATTTCCTGTGGGCAAGGTCGAAGAACGTGACCGCTGGGGATGGTGCGGTGAAGTTAACGTTTGCTCACCGGATGAGTAGATTGAATGTCCGGTTGGTCAAGGGTGAGGATTATGACGGGGAACTGCCTGAAGAGGCCGAAGTGTATGTACATAACACGGTTCCATCGGCCACGATAGATTTGAGTGCGGGGTTTGTAACCAAGAATCCTTACGGTACGGCGGCGACAATTCGGGCGATGAAGACGGGGACTTACCAGTATTCGGCCATATTGGTGCCTCAGCGCATTGATAATAGCAAACCGCTGGTGGAGGTGGTGATGAAAGGAGTTGCTTATCTGGTGGAGAGCCGATTTGTTTTCAAGCCGGGAATACAACACACGGTAACGGTGGTGATTTCGAAAAATCCGGAACAGGTGAAAATTGAGATCGGGGGTGAAATTGAAAATTGGGATTAATAGAAAGAAATGTGTATTTTTGCCGTATGTGATGTTGTAAAGCCCCGTCTATGATAAGAATCGGAATATTTCTATTCACGTGTCTATTGCTATTTGCTTCTTGTGAAGAGAGGCGAATAGCAATAGATGCTTTACCGTTTAAGGTGACCCGGGGAAATGAATGGGGATTTCTTGGTACGGACGGGACGATCAGGACGATCAACGCTTTTGCATACCGGCCTTCGGCGGTGGTGAACGAAAGGTTGAGCGTGCCGAATGATTCGGGGAGATACGAGTTATATAGTTTTTCGGGTGAGTTGAAATCGGTATCGCCCAAGAGTTTTGTCACGATCGGTTATTTCTTTGAGGAGGTGACGTTTGCCCAAGAGGAGAAGGACGGGCCGTTGATGGTGGTGGATCGCTTCGGGAAAAAAGTGGCGGTTGTGGATAGTTACCAGGGGCATGGCATATTGATGGCACATAATTTCAGGGAAGGTTTGGCGTTGGTGTACACGAATAACGGGAAGTACGGTTATATGGATACGCGTGGCGAAATGGTGATTAAACCGGTGTACGATTATGCCGCTGATTTCTCGGAAGGTTTGGCTGTTGTGGGAATTGCCGACGGGGAGGGTCGGTTGGCTTATCAGGTGATTAATAAACAGGGGGGTGTCCAATTTTATATCACGTTACAAAATAGTCGGATACAAGAGAGTTTTTCATGTGGGTATTTGATGTTTAAGAATCTGGAACAGGATTATTGCGGGGCGTTGGATCGGGAAGGAAATGTTTGTTTGTATTTGCCGACACGGGTACAGGAGGTGATGCCGTTCCGTTATGATGCGGCGGTTTTTTGGACGGAATCGGGTGTCGGGGTGATGGATAAGTCCGGCAAGGTGTTGATTCCGGCGAATTATGACGATGGACGGATGATTGGAGATCGGCGGGTGGCATTGAAGTTACGGGGTAAGTGGGCTCTTTTTGATTTCGAGGGACGACCGCTTAGTGAGTTCGTGTATGATTGGATTTCAGATCTTGACCGATATGCTTTCGTGTGTGAGAATGGCGTTTATTATTTGATAGACGAAGGGGGGCAGATGGTCGGACCGAATAAATTTTCAATTATTCACTGGGATCAGGAAGCAGCTAGGGAGTATCCCCAAGTGTTCATGCGACATGAGGCGGCGAAAGATTCGGTGATGGTTGGGCCCGTGAAGGAAAAGAAAGATGTTAAACCATCCCGGGAACCTGTTTTGTCTAAGGCCCGTGTGATAGATAAGAACAGTCCTTTTTACCGGGAGGCCAAGCAAGTGTTGGATGGGGGATTGCAGGAGGAGGATGCTTCGAATCGACGGGTTATATTGAATTATATGGAACATTTTCGGATGGCATATCTGACGAAAGATATTGATTTTCTGGAGCAGTTGTTTAGCGAGGAGGCGTTGATTGTCGTGGGGACGGTGATCCGGAAAGCACCCTCAAATGAGAGGCTTTATTTGTCCTCCGAGCAGGTACGTTATAGCGTGAAGAGTAAGCGCGAGTACTTGTATCATTTGAAGATGATTTTTAGGAGAAATCAGCATATTGATGTGAAATTCAATGATTTCACGATAAAGCGACATCCCACGAAAAAGGGGATATACGGGGTTTCGGTGAAACAGAGTTATAAATCGGATATATATTCCGACGAGGGGTATTTGTTTTTGTTGTGGGATTTTCGGGATCAAACGGCTCCCAAGATACACGTGCGTACGTGGCAACCCCGCATGATGGATGAATACACGCCGTTACCTGAACAGGAGATATTTAATATCGGAAGTTTTAATTTGGAATGATGGGTAAAATAGCATTGATAATCCTGTTGTGTTTCCTGGGACATTCGATTGATGCCCAGGAGTTCGAGGTCCGCTCTTTTCGTTGTCTGACGAATGACATCACGGCTTGGGTGGATCCGGTAAGGGATTTAAACGATGAAGCTTGTGCCTTGATTAAGGTGGTGGGAGACCCGGACGTTGTTTTTTCAACTCCCTTGGGGATTGTAGCCCGAAAGAACGAGGTCGGTGAAATATGGATTTACGTGCCTCACGGGACGATGAAATTGACGATCAAGCATCCCCGTTGGGGGGTGTTGAGGGATTATCGCTTCCCGTCAGCGTTGGAGTCCCGTTTGACGTACGAGTTGGTGATTGCTCCCCCTCCCGAGAAGGTGCAGGAGAAGCCTTACCCGGAGGTGTTGAGGCGTTCGTTCCGGGGATTGGAGAATACTCCTTTGGATTATTCGCTTCGTGCCGTGTCCGGGGGTGAGTTGAGGGGAAGAAAACCGGCTTATTTTGTTTTGGCGACTTTGGGGATACACGAGGGGGAGATTGCGAATGGGTTGAGGTGCGGGGTCATGAGAAAGCATGGAGTATGGTTGCACGTGCAGAGTAATTTCCGGTTCCTTTCGACTTCGGGAAAATGTAATAAGGCGGGTGAGTTGGTTTCGGGAGAACCGACTCCTTATTACAAGAGTTCCGTATCCCGGGCTTTGAACACGGTTACTGCGGGTGGGATCCATCGGGTAATCGGGTTGTTGCATGTTTACGAGGGTGTTGGATACGGGGAGCAACGAGTGGTTTGGGAGACCTTGGAAGGTGTTAAGTTACAAAATACGGATTATTCGGTGAAAGGGGTTGCGGGTGAAGTCGGGGTACTGATGGAGGTGCGCCGGGTGGCAGTTTCTTTGGGGGTATTGACGATCCGGGGTGAATATTGGGAACCCGTGTTAGGTGTCGGGATTAATTTTTAGAGTATGTATAAGTTTTACTTCTATATTATCTGTTGTGTGATGGTGGGAACAGCTTGTTCGAAAGAGACAGGGCCAACGGTTTTACCCCCGACGCTGACGTTGCATGAAGCTACCGGGATTACCCGGAATACGGCCTGTTTGTCCGGAGAAATTGCTTTAAACGGGGATGGCGTTGTGCGGGATTGTTATTTCGTGTATGGCAGTTCACCGGAGGAGGTAGTGCGGGTTGCCGCTACCCGGACGGAAGAGGGGGCAGAGGTTATGTTGGAAGGGCTGAAGGCGGGGACGGAGTATTATTATTATTTGGAGGTTTCTAATGGAGGCAGTGCGGTACGAACGGATGTGTTGCATTTCCGTACTTACCCGAACACGGAACCTGTGTTGGAAGAGATGGTTTTGATTAATAAAGGGCCGACAACGGCAGTTGTGCAGTGCGTGTTGGTCGAGGACGGTGGGGAGGCTTTGTCTTTTTTGGGATTTAAATACCGGGGAGAGAGGTCGGCGGAAGAGTTGTTTGTTGCAGCAGAATTGGAAGAAGAGGGTGTTTTTAGGGCTCGGTTGACAGATTTGAATTTATCCACGTCTTACGCGGTTCGGGCTTATGCTGCCAATGCCGTGGGAGAGGTGTACACGGGGGAAGTGAAGTTTGTCACGGATAACGCGATATATATTTCGGAGCCGGGGACCTTGTCGGAGGTGATTGGCGAACGATTGAAATATGAATTGACCGAGATTTCTATTAGTGGAAAATTGAACGGTTCCGATTTCCGTTTGTTGCGGGATATGTTGGGGAGGGGAGTTGACGGAGAAGAGACTCCGGGAAAGCTGAGTCGGCTTTATCTGACGGATGTACAGGTTGTCGAGGGTGGAATGAGTTACTATTCTTCCCGCTATACGGCTAATGATACGTTGGGGTATGGTATGTTTATGAATTGTAGTAATCTGCTGGAGGTGGCCTTGCCGAATACGGTGAAGGTGGTGGAGAAGGATGTATTCAAGGGGTGTACGGGGTTGACGGTGCTGACGATTCCCGACGAGGTGCGAAGTTTTGCCTCTTCGGAGGGATGTATTTCGTTGAAAGAGTTTCGAGTATCTGTTGTGAATTCCAGTTTCACGATGGAAAACGGCATTTTGTATGACAAGGGGAAAGAGACGTTGTTGTTGTACCCGGAGGGGAGGGTACAAACTGTGTTTGAAATTCCGGAAGGGGTGAAGAAGATTGCCGGGTGTGCTTTTCAAAATGCACCCGTGGATACTTTGATGATGGCACATTCGGTTGTCGGTTTGGGACTTCAGGCGTTTCGAGGTGCCAAGTTTAAGAAAGTGATCCTTTCCGATGGAATTACAACGATACCGGGGGCTGTTTTTCAAGGATGTACCGGGTTACGTTCCGTGACGTTGGGGAGTGGAACGATGTATATATCTGATTATTGTTTTGACGGGTGTATGTTGGAGGAGTTGCGTGTGTTGGCGGATATTCCTCCTGCCTGTGCGTCAAAGGCCTTTGAAGGAGGGAATTTCTTTGATTCGTGTGTGCTTTACGTGCCTTCCGGGTGTAAAAACAGGTATCGTTATGCCGATCCGTGGGGGAAGTTTAGACGGGTCGTGGAGTAAATGAGTTTGTGGAGAAATATCATTTGGAATTTTATTTGTAATTTGAAGTTTCCTGAATAAGATACTTTTTGTATCTTTGTTGTATGAATACGAATTTACAGAAAATAGGAGAACTTCTTAGCCAATATCGGAAGAGTAAAGGTCTGACCCAAGAAGAGGTGGGGGCGATGATCGGTGTTCAAAAAGCGATGGTTTCAAAGGTCGAAAACGGCCTATGTGTCAATTTTAATACGATCAATCGTCTTGCAGAAGCATTGGGTGTCGAGCCGGTAGTCGGACTCAAACCCAAAAAGAAAGCGGACAAGAACCTGATTGATTATGTGATGACGGTAATTATCGAGTTTGCACGTCGGCATGGTTTGACAATTCGGGAGGCAAGCAATTATATCGGACGTTTCAAGGGGATTGATTTTCTCGTTGAATTTTACGATGTGGAACATACTCTGTCATTTAATGATTGTGTGGATGACTTGACCGTTGTCTGCCAAAATTACGGAGGCACATTGAAATGATACTGTACCACGGCTCGAATATGGCAATTGACACTATCGATCTCGACAAATGCCGTCCGTATAAAGATTTCGGCAAAGGGTTTTATCTCACAGATATTCAGGAACAGGCCCAAAGGATGGCTGCAAGGACTGCACGGATGTTCAAGGGAGATCCGACACTGACCGCATTTGAATTTGACTTGAAAGAGGTAATGCGGGCAAGCGGATTGAAAGTAAGAATCTTTGAAAAGCCTGACAGGGAATGGGCTAAGTTTGTTATGTCTAACAGAGATATAAATACCGTTCAGCCTTGTCATGATTATGATATTGTTATCGGTCCGGTTGCTGATGATACCATTGCTCGGTTATTACGGTTATATATCGAGAATTTTATTAGCGAAGAACAGTTATTGCGTGAACTGACATTCTCGAAAGTTACGTCACAATATTTCTTTCACTCGGAGACAGCACTAAAAATGTTGAAACGATTATGAATACAAATAATGCAAAATTTCTTTTTGAAGGAATATCCGCTGATGTAGTCCGCTATTTGGTGGAAAGAAATGATATGGATTTACAGGAAGCCATCTCCGTATTTCACAATTCGGAAACATTCGCCCAATTGGAAGATTTCTCAACAGGTTTATACATTGAAAGTCCGGCTTATGTTTATGATCTTCTGATTTCAGAGTTGAAAAACGGGAAACTGGTGCAATAATGCATTCTTGTTTCCGACAATTAATGAGTTTTTCATCTTAGAGTTTTTCCCGGATGTTTTTAATTTCCCGTTTCACGTCTAGTTGCATGTTGGTCAGGAGTTTTTTGTACACCGGGGTTTTCCGTTGATTAGATTCAGGGTAATCGGTATTTAAAGCTTTTCGTAATGCTTGATACATTAACAGGCTATCTTGCACTAAATCTTGGCGGTTTGCCGAGTAGCGGGTTATATTCCGGTGTAAACGGCTTTTCTCTTGTAAGAGGGTGTGATGGTAGGCGTTACCGGTTGAAAAATTGCTATATACTTGGGTAATCGTATTTCTATTCGGTGATTTGTTTCCGGCAAAAGGGTATTGCAAGTAAAGAAATGTGATCAGGAAGGATACGATGATGAATGCGGCGTATTTGTAGATTGTTCCGAAAGATTTGCTTTTTAGGGTTTCGACGATTTCAGCGGTATTGTTGAAACGTGAATTTGGGTTTTGGCAGGTGCATTTTTGAGCAATTGAGGCTAGTTTACGATCTTTTAGGATTGTGGCTAGTTCTTCGATGATGATGCCTAGTGAATAGATATCCGTTCTACAATCCAGAGTCGCATTCGGGTCTAGTTGTTCCGGAGCGAGGTATTTTTCTGTTCCTGCAGGTATTTTTAGGATTTCATAATCATCACAATCAGCAAGTCCGAAATCGATAAGTTTGACGTTATTCCCGTTGTACGTGATGAGAATATTGTTGGGTTTCAGGTCTTTGTGAATAAGTTGTTTGTTGTGGATATACTGCAAGGCGTTACATATTTCCGTGATAAATTTGTAGGCTAAGGCTCGGGTTAGTTTGCCTTGTTCAATGAAGGTGGTTAGCGGAATGCCGTCGATATATTCCAGTACGATGTAATTTCCTAAAAGGTCATTCTTTTCCCAACCGATGGTATGGCGGATGTTGGGGTGGTCCAATTGATAACCGATGTTGAATTCTTTCAACAGGAGTTGTTTGTAGAATTCTTGTGAGGAATAGAAAGGCTGTAGGCTTTTGAGTATATGCAGTTTTCCATACCGGCGGCATAGATGTAGTCTGCTATACCCGTTAGCCGGCGTATAGAATTCTTTCAGGTCCGAGTATATATCCACGGTTATATCTTCTCCGAAAAAGCCGGATGATAAAGTCTCCTCGTTCATTATGTCAGTTGATTGATTAACGTGAGTCCCCCGTTACGTCCGGCTATGAAAGGCGGAGTTTTTTGGTTATCTCTTAAAATGTAGGATAACAATAAAGGTTGGCCCATTAGGAAACAAGCTGTTTCGAAGCAATCTCCTTTTTTCAGTTTGGATTGTTTCGAGTCGATAACCTGAAAGTGGGCTTCCCCGTGATATTGCAGGCGCAAGTAACGATTGGGCGACCAGCCTATTTCTATCTCGTCTCCCGGTTTCAAATTCTGCACTTGTATTTGTCGTGTGGTGAAGAATGAAGAATTGTATATTGTACTAGTTTTCAAATGAATGCAAAAATCACTGAAACAATTGAAACCGATGTATCGGGATAATAAATCTAGGGTTTGTGTGCGCGGTTGATGTGTGTCGTTGACGTACCCCCACAAGCGTTTTAAGGTGGAGATCAAATAACCGTGTTCGGATTTTAAATGAAGAGAGAATTCGTCGAAATCGGTCGTGGTAAGTAAGTTTCGAGAATACTTTTTTCCGACTAATGTCAATAGCTCCATTATTTCCGGTTTCAATTTATTCATTCGATATACAATTAGATTTATTTATAAATGATGACAAATTTACTAGAATATGGCGGAATAGAAAAATTTTTAAACGGATAAAAGCAAGTCAAAATTAAATCACTATATTTGTCTGATTGGTGATGAAGTATGTATGCCGATATGATAGATGAGCAGTTGATTTTATCCGGGGTAAATCGCAAAAATGAAAAGGCTTGGAAGAGTCTTTACGAGCATTACTATGCGGCATTGTGTACTTATGTGAACCGGATTTTGAAGGGATCGGAGAGTACGGAGGATTTGGTGCAGGAGGTTTTTATTGCTGTTTGGAGATCTGAAAAAAGGTTTGATTCGGTACAGGATTTAACTCGTTATCTGTACCGGGCCTGTTATAATAATGCGTTGGTGTTCGTGAGGAATAACCAGATTCATGATACCATATTGAATTCAATAGGGGCAGAAAGTGATTTTACTGCTGATGACGTGTATGCGCAAACGGTTCGGGAGGAGGTAACACGGCAGTTGTACGTGTATATTGAAGGGCTACCTTCGGAACAGAAAAAAGTAATTTTAATGAGTATTGAAGGGTATTCATGGGATGAAATTGCTGAAAAATTGAGAATAAGTGTAAATACCGTCAAAACGCATAAGAGTCGCGGGTTCAAATATTTACGTTCAAAATTGCAAGATTCCGTGTGTTTGTTTTTAATTTAATTGAAAAAAAAGTGTCTTTTCGTGTCATCTGAAATCGAGAGTTGTGTATTATGAGTATACAATGTGAAATATAATAGATGATGACAAAGAAAAATATATATGATGATGCTTCCTTGATCAGAAAATCGTTAATAAAGGATTTGAGTGATAAGGAACAAAAGGAGTTAGATCAATTGTTGGATGATCAATCTTTACAGGAGGTGTATGAGGAGTTGCAGGATCGCGACTATTTGAAGAAGCAATTTATGGAATATGAAAAGTATTCTTCAGATAAGGCGTATGGTGAGTTTAGAGAAAAAAGGGGACATACAAGACGAATTAGAACTATACGTTGGGTTGCTGCGGTTGCAGCCGTGTGGGTATTGGCATTGGGCATTACCTTGTGGATGACCTTGGGGGAGAAAGAAAACGTGGTCCCGACCCCACTGGTTTCGAAAATTATTCCGGCCGGGGAGAAGAAAGCCACGTTGACTTTAGCAGATGGTACGAAAGTTAACGTGGAAGAAATAGCGACACAAGTGTTGTTGGAGAAGGGTATGAATATTGAATATAAGAATGGGGAGATTGCTTATAATAAAGGTGAGGAAAAAACGACAGAGGTTATTTATAACAAACTGGAGGTTCCTCGGGGTGGAGAGTGTATAATCACGCTAGACGACGGGACTAAGGTATGGGTAAATGCGGAAACGAAGTTGAAATATCCGGTGGCTTTTGTTGGTGATTGTCGTGAAGTGTTTTTGGAAGGAGAAGCATTTTTTGACGTGACAAAAAATGAAAAACCTTTTGTTGTGAAGACTGCTTTTGGAGATGTGCGGGTGTTGGGAACAGCATTTGGAATAAGTGCTTACACGGGTGAACCGGAAAGTTATACTACTTTAGTAAGAGGCAAAGTAAGTGTTGAAAGAGAAGGGGGTAAACCTATTGTCGTTTTACCAGGTGAACAGGTAGTGACTTCTAAAGACGGACAGATGATAAAGAAGGAGGTGGATGTTGAAGAGTTTGTGGGTTGGAAAGATGGAATTTACGTGTTTAAGGAGAAGAGTTTGGGAGAGATTATGAAGACGTTGGAGAGGTGGTATAATATATCCGTAGTTTTCCAGGAGAAGAGTTTGGTTGATTTGCCGTTTACGGGTAATTTGAAACGTTATGATGATATAAATGTATTTTTTGATGCTTTGACCCGTACGGGGGATATGAAGTATCGGGTGGAAGGAGATCAAGTGATCCTATATAAATAAAAACGAGATAACGGGCTACAAATTTCTCAGGTTCGATGTCCATTATCTCATCTTAACAAGTAATTTACAAATCTATGAAAAAAAATCCATTTTTAAGGTGGAAAAGGCTTATAAAGTGTAGAAGCTTTTTTCACGTGATGAGTTTGACGCTTGTTCTGACATTGGGTAGTTTGTCAGGATATGGCGCAAAAGCCGTGCGAGACACTATTTCATTGAATTTGCAAGAGGTGAAATTGGAGAGGTTCGTGGAGGTGATGAAACAGAAAACGGGATTGAATTTCCTGTACAATTCATTGCTGTTTAAGGATGCAAAACCTGTTTCCGTGACGGCAACCGGTGAAAATTGGGAAACGGTGTTGAAGAGAGTCTTGGATAAGGAGGGGTTCACGTATGATGTGAAGGATGAAATTGTGGTGATTAAGCGGAAAGCTGAAACTACGGATGAAAAGTTTGTTATTGTAAAGGGGAAAGTGATTGACTCACGTAAAGAACCGCTTCCGGGTGTAACCGTGTTACTGAAAGGTATGACGATTGGGACGGTGACGGATGTTAAAGGCGAGTTTTCCATTCGGGTTCCTCAAAGCGTAGATTCTTTGATTGTCAGTTTTATCGGGATGCAGACCGTGTATTTGAAACTTGAAAAAGATAAGTTGGAGTACACGGTTGTCATGAAAGAGGATGTCACGCAGTTGGGAGAGGTGGTTGTTACCGGATACCAGGAGTTTGATAAGACCAGAATGGCCGGATCCGTTTCTTCCATTAAGGCTGAAGATTTGTATTTTAATGGAACGAATACTTTGGAACAGGCTTTACAAGGGCGTTTGCCGGGAGTTGTTATCACTAACACGAGCGGGTTGGTTGGAGTTCGCCAGAAAACAAGAGTTCGTGGAACTTCTACTTTGTTAGGTAGTCAAGAGCCTGTTTGGGTTGTGGATGGAATTATACAGGAAGATCCGCTTCCATTTGATACGCAGACGTTCAATAGCGTGGGAGAGATTAATTCCGATAATTTTGATTACATACGGAATTTTGTGGGTAGTTCCATTTCTTGGTTGAATCCCAATGATATAGAGAGTATTACTGTTTTAAAAGATGCTTCTTCCACCGCTATTTATGGAGTTCGGGCTGCCAACGGGGTCATCGTTATCAAGACGAAACGGGGGAAAACGGGTGCCGCTTCAATTTCTTACTCGGCTTCGATGAACGTGGCAGAACAGGTAACTTATGATAAACTGGAATTGATGAATTCAAAAGAACGGGTGGCTGTATCCCGGGAAATTTTTCAGAGAGGATTGACAGCTTCTTGGTCGAATAATAATATCGGTTATGCCGGTGCACTAAGTCAATATCTGAATAAAGAGATTTCTGGAGAGGAATTTGAGAAACGTGTAGCAAAATTGGAAACAACCAATACGGATTGGTTTGATATTCTTTTCCGTAATCCGTTTAGTCATAATCATTCGCTTTCAATTTCTGGGGGAAGTGAAGATGTGCGGTATTATACGTCTTTGTCATACAGTTCCACTAAAGGTACAGCGGTTGGGAATGATTCCGAATCTTACGGGGCGAGCGTGGGATTGGATATGACGGTGACAGATAAGTTTAGAGCTTCGTTTACATTGGCCGGTTCTCATGGTACGACAAAAGGTTTTACGATTGTCAGTCCTTATGAGTATGCGACAAAAACGAATCGGTCTATTGCCGCTTATGAAGATAATGGTGAGTTAGCTTATTATCAAAAAGAGAGTGGTTATTTGTTTAATATTATCAATGAGAGAGATGAGTCCGGAACTTCAAATAAAACATTGTCGTTGAATACGAATTTGAATTTGAATTATGATTTCACGGAATCTTTGAAGTTTCAGATGCTGGGAAGTGTGAATATAGCTTCTGTTATAGGAGAGTCTTGGGCAACGGAGAAAACAGAATATATAGCTAAAATTCGGTACTATGATTATGGTGCCTATAAAGCGGTTGATGATAAATATAAAAACTCACCGCTTCCGGTTGGTGGGGAGTATAGTCAAGATGAGAATAAAACGGTATCTTGGAACTGGAGAAATTCGCTTTCTTACGATAAAGTGTTTAATGGGGTACACGCTTTAACTACGATGTTGGGATTGGAATTGAGTAGTACGAAAAATACAGGTTTTTCTTCCACGGCTTACGGTTATCTGAAATATAGGGGAAAGTCATTTGCTCAAGTTCCAACGGTGTTGATCAATCCGTATGGCAAAACAGAATATGCAAACGAGTTAATGAAGAAATTTACACGGAAGGTGACAGACCGGAAGACCAATCAACTAGGCGCTTATTTGACAATGAATTATGCTTATGACGGTAAATATGTTGTGAATTTCAGCGTGAGATTGGATGCTTCCAACCGTTTTGGGCGTTATGCCAATGAGAATTTTAACCCGGTGTGGGCCGGAGGACTTCGTTGGAATGTATCCCGGGAGGCTTGGTTCAGCAAACAGAATATCGTGTCTGATTTGAGTTTGCGTTTCAGTTACGGGTATCAGAGAAATATGGCAACAAATTATAGTCCCTCTTTGATTGTGAAAGTACCGACTGGAGCACTTAGTGAAATTACTGATTTGAATACGGGAGATGATTTGCTGGAAATCAGTTCTTTGCCTTATGAAGATTTGCGTTGGGAAAAGACCTCTTCTTATAATTACGGTTTAGATATGGGATTGTTCCAAAATAAGATACGGGTAGGTTTTGAGTATTATGTGAAGAAAGGAAAGGATATGATTACTTCTTTACTGGTGCCTCGTGAGTATGGTATAGAAAATATGCCGGTGAACGGGGGAAGTATGGAAAATTCAGGATGGGAGTTAAGTGTAAATTTCACCCCGGTACGGACGAAGAATTTTACTTGGGATATGGGAATGAATACCTCCAAGAATAATAATGAGATTACAAAAGTGGGAGTCCAAAATCTTACTTGGAAAACTGCTGTTGGTGGAAACTATTACAAGAAAGGTTATCCCGTTTCTGCTTTTTGGGCATTTGATTGTGATGGTATTGATCCGGAAACCGGTTATCCGATTATTAATTTGGATGTTCACGATGGGAGTGATCCGTTAAATGATCCAACGGCTTATATGAAGTATGCCGGAAAATTAGATCCGGATTTCACGGGTGGATTGACCATGTCATTCCGCTATAAGCAATTATCGTTGTCTACCAGTTTTTATTTACAAGTAGGCGGTAAAAAGTTTTTGATGGAAGCTTACGCATCGCAGACTCTTCCTTCTGAATATGAGAATTTGTCTTCCGAGTTGAATAAACGTTGGCGTCCGGGGGATACGTCTGCAAAATTCCCGGGTTTGCCGGATAAGAATGTGGTGAATTTTTATCTGCCAAACAATAAAACATATAGTAATGTTTACGAGATGTATAATTATAGCGATGTAAGGGTAGTGAATGCTTCTTCCTTGAAATGCAATCGTATTTCGTTAAATTATTCTTTCCCGGAACAGTTGGCCAAACGTTTTGGCGTGAAATTCATTAGTATGGGGGCAAGTATGTCCAATCCATTTACCATTGCGCATAAAGATTTTAAGGGACGAGATCCGGAAGTGGCAACAGGTGCGCAACCGATAACGAGTTCCTATTCATTCAGTCTTAATGTAACCTTTTAGTTAATTGATTATGAGAAAGAATTTATATATATGGTTATGGGTAATTTTGTTTATTAGTTCCTCATGCCATGATTTTTTCAAAGAATCCAGCCAGGATTTGATAAAACCTTCTTCTGTGGAGGATTTGCGGTCAGTGATGTACAAGGAGGCTTATCCTTATCAATTTGCATCGGATAACTATTTGATGTTTTTGACGGATGAGATACAATGTAACGGCTTATTACGTAATGAGTATGCAACACAACATGGAAATGCGACTCCCGTGTTTACCTTCAATCCGATGATGTTTGACGGGGGAGAAGTATTTCCGACAAATGATGTAAATTCATGGAAGATTTATTACGAGAAAATTAAGGGATGTAATGTAATTATTGATTACGTATCCGAGGTTTCCGGAACGGAACAAGAGAAAAATGCATTACTTGGGCAAGCCATGTTATTGCGGGGATATTATCATTTGAAATTAGCCATGATTTATTGCCAGGCTTATAGAGCTTCCGGTGTTGATCCGGAAAATGCATTGGGGATACCTTTGATGTTAACCATGGATTTGACGGATGAGTATCCTGAACGTCCTTCATTAAAGGCATCATACGCGCAGATAGAGAAAGATCTTTTGGAAGCGGCTTCGTTGTTGAAAGAAAATTATACTCCGGAAAGTGTATATCGCGTGGGCGATATTGCAGCTTATGTATTGCTTTCCCGTTTTTATTTGTTCCGGGGAGAGGCGGAAGATTTGGATAAAGCTATCCAATATGCAGGAAAGGCGATCGAAGAGGGACCGATGCTGTCTCGTTTGTCCGTATTCTCTGGAACAGACAAGAGTGTTTTTGATAGTGACCAGAGTACTGAAGTGGTTTGGAATTATGGAACTAATTCTTTTAAAAATACGACATACTTTTTTACCTCAGCTTATTCGGAAACAGTACCTTGGAGTATTTCAACGGAACTACTTAATCAATATGGTTCAAATGATTTGAGGAGAAGCGTTTATTTTGTCCGGACTTTCGGTTCCGGGGAATATGGTGGAAAAATAGGACGAAATTCTTCGTATGGTGGTGACCACGGTATCCGTATGGCAGAAGCTTATTTGAATCGGGCGGAAGCGTTAGCTCGTCGTTTTATGGCAAAAGGAGATGGGAATGATCGAGTGCAGGCATTGCATGATTTGAATACGTTGAGAGAAACCAGATATGTAGATGGCACTTACGTGGAAGAAGAGATTGCGGATGCACAAGATTTGCTGGATTTTTGCTTGCAGGAACGTCGATTGGAATTATGTATAGAGGAAGGATTCCGTTGGTTTGACATTAAACGTTTAGGTTTGTCTGTAACCCATAAATACATTGATAGTGAAGGGGTCGAACAGGAATATGTATTGGAAAGTAATTCGCTGTTATATGCTTTACCGATCCCGTATGATGCGATAGAACGGAATTATAAATTAAAACAAAATCCCAGATAGTTATGAAATGGAATAATTATTTCTATATAGGGTTGCTGCTGCAATTGGTGTTGGCGGCTTCCTGTTACGATGAAAAGAGTTTGGAACCTTCGGGAGAAATTTCCAGTTATTCTGTTCCCCAAGGAACGCATGATTATGATGATGTGATTGTGGATATTTTCAATCAGTATGGTAGTTGTTTGTTATATAAATATACAGATAAAGATACTTATTGGACTCCTTCCGGTTGGATGAATGGTGTTTTAGGGGAAGAGGGGAAAAATGGTTATATAATAACACCTGCAGATGAAGCTTATGTGGGAGAGCAAGTGGATTTAATTCGGAAAGCATGGTTTGCTCCTTATTCCGAAGAGTTTTTGAAGAAATTTCTGCCCGTAAAAATTATGCTTTGTGCTGATATTGATTCTGTATATATGCAATGGGATTTTTCGTCATGGCCTGCTAAGCAAGTTTATAAGTCGAAGAAAGTGAAAGCGTGGTACAATTACGACAATATTTGTGTGTCTTACGGTAATGAGGATGTAAAGAGTATGACAAAAGCGGACTCTCTTGCTTTCTGGAGGAAGATGGGATATATCTTTGTAGAGAGTATGATCGGTAGAAAACAAACGATTCCCACGAAAGAATTTGAAGAGATTACAAATTATCAGACGAATGGAATTGGTTATTTGAAAGCTTCGGAATTATGGAAATTGGGTGTTCCGCGTTCCGTCAGTTATAATGTAACCGTGGAAAATGATTGGAAAAGTTTTTTATTGATGATGGTTACTTGTTCTGAAGAATTTTTGACCCGTACGCCTGAATTCAATAGTGATTGGGATTATACGGAAAAGAATTGGGATGGCCTTCTGAACCCGGTGAAAGATGTGAACGGTCTGTTGAAGAAACGTTATGACATGGTACGGAATTATTTTATCGAGAATTATAACATGGATTTGCAAAAAGTGGGCAATGAATTAAATCGTTAGTATGAAGTATTTGTTGATTGTATTGTTATCCCTGTATGCTTTTAGTAGCGGGGCTGGAAGTCGTGTGATTTTGAATGAGGAAGGAAAAGAGGTATCGATCGCTGAATTTATTCGGAAAGATACCCCGAAGGATTCCGGATTCTTCAATGTTTATGTGCAGGATGGAAGGTATTATCTGGAAATTCCGGATGATAAACTTCAACGGGATATTTTAGTGGCAGTGACAATCGTCAAGGGTGCTGCCCAAAAAGAACGAAGTCGGACTGCCCGTTTCGGGTATGGTGGTGATTCGGTGTTTGATCGGATGATTCGCTTTACCAAGAATCGGGACCGGATTGAAATAGTTTCTCCCCAGGTGGTTTACCTGGGGGATTCTACCGGATTGTATGATAAGTACTATCAAAATCTGGAATCTCCGGCTATCGCCTCTTTGAGGATTGAGGCTCGTTCCGAGAATTCATATTTGGTGGATATTACAGACTTGTTTTTGAGTGACAGTGATTTATTTGCTTTAAAAGGGGCTAAAGAGGCCTTGAAATTAGGCGGTTATCAGCAAGGACAGTCTTATGCGTTGGACGTGAAGGCTTTTCCGGAAAACATCAACTTCCGATCCATCAGAAGTTATGGTCCGACAGGAGAGGTGAAGAAAGGAGAATTTCCTTCCACGCTTTGGGAAGTGGGAGCTTCTTGGTATTTGTTACCGGAAAAGCCGATGAAACAGAGAGTGTTTGACGAGAGAGTGGGGTATTTCGCTTTCTCGTTGGAGGGAATGGTGAAACGCACGGATTTGATGGATAAAACGATGATGGCAACACGTTGGCGTTTGGAACCTAAACCGGAGGATATGGAGAAATATTTGCGAGGAGAATTGGTTGAACCCGTGAAACCGATCGTGTTTTATATCGATCGAGCTACACCGAAGTTTCTAGTTCCTTATTTTATTAAAGCGGTCAATGTATGGCAAGGGGCTTTCGAGAAAGCCGGGTTTAAAAATGCCATTTATGGGAAGTTAGCCCCCACACCGGAAGAAGATCCGGATTATTGCGAGGGGGATATTCGTTATCCGTTGGTGTCCTATAAAGCTTCTCCCATCCCAAATGCTTACGGACCGATGGTTTTTGATCCGAGGTCGGGAGAGATGATCACGTCGCATATTGCTATTTTTCATTCCGTATTGGAGTTGATTCAGCGTTGGTATTTCGTGATGTGTGGGGCGGTGGACCCTCGTGCTAGGGAATATCCTCTGAGTCAAGAGGTGATGGGAGAACTGGCAGCTACCGTGTTGACCCATGAGGTGGGGCATACGTTGGGATTGCGTCATCATTTTATGGGGAGTACGGCTTATCCGGTGGATAGTTTGCGGAGTAAGACCTTTATCCGGCAACACGGGTTGGGAACTTCGATTATGGATTACCAGCGGTTTAATTATGTTGCACAACCCGGAGACGGGTTAGAACCGCAGGATTTATTACCCCGTATCGGTATATATGATGAATTTGCGATAGAATGGGGATACCGTTATTTCCCGGAGGCGAGTGATTTGAAGCGGGATAACGAGAAGTTGCGGGCATGGGTGGATGAAAAGCGTTATGATCCGAAGATGGTTTATATCGAGGAAACGACTTACGGTGATCCTCGGGTGCAATCGGAGGATAGCGGGGATGACGTGATTAAAGCAAATCGTTTGGGAATAAATAACCTGAAATATATTATGACCCATCTGGAAGAGTGGACGGATGGAAATGATCCGGATTATTATGTTTTACGGAAACGTTATTTGTCTGTTTTGAACCAGTACCAGAATTATGTGGAACATGTGTTGCGTTACGTGGGAGGGCGTTACTCGGATAATCCTACCCGCGAGGAGGAATTGAAGGTAAACCAACCGGTTCCTCGGGAAAAAGAGGAAGAAGCATGGGCTTTTTTAGAGGAGTTCGTGTGTCACGAGCAGGATTGGCTTTTCGTGGAAGAGATCATGGAAAAGACCGGGGTGAATGCTGAATTTTATGAACAGGAAGAGGCGTTGGGAAAGTTGACAAAATGGTTGTTGAAATATTCGATGTTACATAAAAACAGACAGTTGAACGAGGATGGATTTACGGTGGACGAGTTGTTGAATCGTTTGTATTCGGTTATTTTCGAGACGAAAGGGCAGAATGGCAAGTTATCCCAGTATGATCAGGCGTTACAACGTGGTTTGCTTCAAAATCTGGTGGTAAACGTGGAGAATCCTTATAACCTTTCTAATGGTGTCGGTGTCGTGATACAGCAGGTGATTATGAAAATAAAACGATATGTACAAATCAAGGCGGAGGGGTGTGAAGATACGTTGACTGCGAGCCATTATAAGACACTTTATAATTTTATTGCCCTGTGGGAAAAAGGGAGAAATAAAGCATTGATTGAATTGAATTAAAAATATTGGGAATGAAAGTATTAAATGTATGTTTGGTTCTGTTGGTAACTTTGTTGTTCGCTTGTCCGGTTGTGGCACAGCAAGATGCGAAGCCTATGACCTATGAACAATTCAAAGAACAGAAAGATTTACAGACAGATAAGGGTTTTTATACGATTTATCGTTTGAATGATAAGTATTATTTGGAGATTCCGGCAGAAGGAATGGGAAAAGAAGTGCTGATTACCACGCAAGTGGCACACGGTATGGCAGCTTTTGTTTCTGATGCGTCCGGGGTAATCCGGTTTTCGGAGGGGCGGAATAATACCTTGCAGGTGGTACGCAACCGCTTGACCGATGTCTCGGCGGATTCCACGGACGTGTGTATGATAATGGCATTGAAAAAATCGGGACTTGTACCGATTGATTATACATTCCCGATCGTGGCCCGGGGAGAGGATGGAAAGTCTGCCATTATTGAATTGACAAATGAATTGAATAATCCGGGAAGCGGGTTGTTTAACGTGAGTTCATATGCTTGGTTGAGTCATCCGGATCCTTCCCGTTCTTGGGTGGACGGTTGGAGAATGATAGATAAAGGGGTGGTTTTTTCGGTGACTCGCGGACAGTCGGATTATCAGTCAAATCCCCAGACGCAGGAGGGACGTGATATTGCTAGCCGATATATTCTGGAGATGGTGATACAGCAACTTCCGGAGAGGAGGATGAATTTGAAGGTCAGTCATCCCGCGTATGGATTCGAGACAATAGGAGTAACAGAGTACGATTCTAAAGAATATGTAGCACGAAAAAAGGAATATATTCAGAAATGGAATCTGACCGCTGCCGTTAAAGAGATGAAGAAACAGAAAAGAGGGATGGTGATAGAACCGGAAAGACAGATTTGCGTGTATATAGACCCGGTGACTCCGGATCCTTTCGTGGTGTGTATAAAAAATGCAGTGAATCAGTGGGGAAAGGCTTTTGAGGCTGCCGGATGGAAGAATGTTTTCCGGTTTAGTTCCGATAAGGAGGATGCTTCGTTGAGCTATAGGACGATTTTGTTCCGTTGGGGAAGTGCCTACAACGGGATATACTCTTCGGTAATAGAGAATCCGGTGACAGGGGAGATTTTATGTGCCCGAGTGAACGTGATGGATGTTGCGGCGGATGAGTTGTTGGGAATGTATTTTTTGCAATGTGGATTGCTGGACGGGAGAATCCGGAAGGATTTGCATAGTTTGGCCGTACGGCAGGATGTATTGACAGCGCAGGTGGCAGCGGCTTTTGCTGAAGTCTTGAAGATGAAACCTAACAAGGCCGGATATACGGTTTTTACACCTGCTGATATTCGTTCCGAGAAGTGGTTGAATCGTTATGGAATAACGGCATCCATTACTTCCGGCGTGACGTTCAATTATCTGGCACAACCGGGGGATGGCGTGAGCGTGAAGAATCTTTTTCCCCGTGTGTCTGCTTATGATTATGATGCGATCAGGTATGCTTATGGTAATAGTGATGCTTTACCTTCCATGCGGGGAGCTTTTTATACTCCGGAAGATAAACTTGATCCTTATGCTCAGGATGGCTTTTTGTCGAATGATATATTGAATGCAAGTATACAGGGTGTTGAGTCGGTAAAAAAGATTTATCCACAATTGAACGGGTGGATCAATCGATTGCCGGAGGATCAGAACACGTGGAAGAATGTGTCGGATTTTGCGGTGAGGGCGCAGAGTTTGTTCCAAACTTACTTAACTCAGATGGTGAAGTTGGTGGGAGGACGTTCCGTGCGTCCGATAATTAAGGGGGTAAATGAAACGTTAGTGACTTATGTACCTCGGGAACAGCAGGTAGGGGCTTTGAATTATTTGGAATCAGCGATATTCAGTGAATTTCCGGAATGGGTACGGGTAAAGGAGCTAGAGCAGTCCGGAGTTTTCGATACGGAGCAGATGATGGTTGGGTTGGCTCAGGCGTTGTTAAAGCATTTTATGAATAAAGGGGTGATGGAGTCACTTGTTGCCGGGGAGCGACGATTGGAAGAAAAGGCTTTCACGGCGAAGGAGTTATTCGCTTATATTGATCGGGTTATTTTCGAAAATTTTGATTCAAGTAAAGCGGTATCAACTTATAAACAGGGTATTCAAGCTTGTTTTGTTTCTGATTTTGCCCGATTTATGGCCGAAAACAATATTTCTTTCGGGTTATCAAATGAGGCCAACGGGGTGTATCATGCTTATTTTGTAGAGCTTGCCCGTAAGGTGAAGGATTTAAGCGAGAGACATACTGATGTTTCCACCCGGAGTAATTATCAGGTGATGTTATTGAGGATGAAAAGAGAATATTTTGAAAAACAATAAAAGGTATGAAAAGAATCTTATTTTTGCTATGGGGATTACTGGTGTTTTGCCAGGTTGAAGCACAAAATCGGAAAATAGCATTTGAGAAATCGACTTTACAAGAGGCTTTGAATAAAGCCTCTTCCGTCGGAAAATTGGTATTCGTGGATTGTTACACGGAATATTGCGGGCCTTGCAAGACGATGGATGCTTCGGTGTTCACGTTGGATAGTGTTGCTGATTTTTTTAATTCCACGTTTGTGAATGTGAAGTTGGATATGTTGTCAGAGGATGGTAAGCAATATGCTGATAAATATAAAATCGGTGCGTATCCTTCATTCTTGTTGCTAGATAATAAAGGGGAGATTGTGTACAAGTTTGTCGGGGGAAAAACGGCAGACGTGTTTATGGCAGAGATCAAGAAAGGTATGAAACCGGATAATCGGGTTGCCTTGATGAATGAAACGTATGCTTCCGGGAAATATTCTAATGATTTTTTACGTGAATATCTCCAGTTGAAGTTAACATTATTGGAAAAAGAAGAAAGTCTTCGGATCGGGAAAGAGTATTTTGACAGACTTTCCCCAGAGGAACGGGTAAAACCGGAAAATTGGTTTCTGTTTGAAGATCGGGTGCTGGGAGGAGTCAATAGTTCGAATATGCGTTATTTGTTGGAACATTGGCAAGAGTTTGTGAAAGAGTGCGGTGAAGAGAAAGTGTTTGATAGGATTGCTTCGTTATACAGGGATATGACGGAATGGGTATTGCAGGGATGGTATTTTAATGATTTTGAACGTAATCCGAAAGATTTTGAATATTATAAACAAAGAATAGCGGCGATACCAATTCATTTTCAACATGATTATCTGGTTATGATGGATGTGAATAAGGCTGTTTGTGAAGAAAATAAGACAATGGCCCGGAATCTTTTGGAGGAGTATATTGCTGATTTTGATAAGAAGAATCAACAAGTCATGTTCGGAGGAATGTCTTTATTTCCTTCAAAAAACGGAGTGTATGATTCACAACTATTGAGAATTGCCCGTAAAGTTGTTCAGGGAGATGGTTTGGAGAATCTGGTGAGTTATTTTAAATCGATTTTACCTCCGGATGAAGCGTACGTGGGAGAAAAGTATGATGTGCAGAATTTGAAAGACAAGATTGGTTCCACGGTGATCATTCCCTTTTTTCATCCGACGAAACCTTTGTTTTGGTATTCTTTTGAGCGGCAACCGGGGGAACGGGCATATTACGCTTATGATGTGAAAAATGGAAAACGGGAGGTGTATGATTACCGGGTTATAGATAGTTTGGTTCGGAAGATGTTCCCGGGAGAGGAAGATCGGGTGTATTATAATCCTGAATTTGATGAAAATGGGTTAGTGGCTAAATTGGAAATAGAAGGTAAGGTATTCGTGTATGATGCAAAGAATAAATCTTTGATTCCTTCAGAACGCAAAAAGTATCCGTCTATTCGTCCGTATGGGGTTTCTCCTGATTTGAAATACGAGTTAATAGTGAAAGATGAAAATCTTTGGTTAGAGGATAAAGAGCAGAAAAGAGAGACTCAATTAACTTTTGACGGGGGGAAGGATTACGGGTTTGAAACGGCAAGTATCGAATGGTTGTCAGAGGATGGAGCATTTTATATTACGAGAGAGGATAAACGAAGTATTCGGACGTTTCCTTTGGTGTATTCTTTGCGGGAACCGGCTCCGGTTGTCAGCGAATATAAATATGAATTACCGGGAGATACTGCCGTTTTGAAACAGGAATTGTTTATCGGGAACGTGAGAACGGGGATGTTTAAGAAGGTGGATGTTGTGAAGTGGCAGGGACAGTTGTTGGAAGTATTGAGAGTGTCGGATGTACATGACCGGGCATTTTTTATACGCAAAAAGGGAACTAGGGATGAGTTCGAATTGTGTTCGGTGGATGCGAAAACGGGGGACGTGAAGGTGATTTTGCATGAAGTGAGTAAACCGTATTTAAATGAGGAGTTGTTCAGTTGTCGGGTGTTGAATGGAGGTGAGGACATTCTTTTGTGGTCGGATCGTTCCGGTTGGGGACATTATTACCACTATGATGGAAATGGCAAGTTGCTGAATGCCGTGACTTCGGGGGAATGGACTGCCGGACGGATCATGAAGATCGATACGGTAAAAAAACAGATTTACTTGTACGGATATGGTAAAGAGAAAGGGTGTAATCCGAATTACACGCATATGTATCGTGTCGGTTTCAATGGAAGACGTTTAACCCTGTTGACTCCGGGAAATGCCACGCATAGTGCATTTGTTCATTTAGGGGGAGGTTTGATCGTGGATAATTTTTCCCGTATTGATACGGTTCCTCAAATTGCCGTACGTGATATAAATGGTCGTTTACTAACCATTTTGGAAAAAACTGATATATCTCGGTTACTGGAATACGGTTGGAAATATCCGGAGCAGTTTACCGTGAAGGCGGCAGATGGGAAAACAGACCTCTACGGGATTATGTGGAAGCCTTATGATTTTGATCCTTCTAAGAAATATCCGATCGTGTCGCAGGTGTACCCCGGACCGCAGACAGAAACCGTGTGGACGGATTTTACGGTTTTTGATCGCTATAATAACACGGCCTTGGCGCAGAGAGGTATCATCGTGGTGTGTTTCGGACATCGGGGCGGTTCCCCGTATAGGGACAAAGCGTATGCAACTTACGGGTATGGTAATTTGCGGGATTATGCTTTGGCGGATGATAAGGCAGGACTTGAGCAGTTAGGACGCAGGTATTCATTTATTGATACGAACAGAATAGGTATATTCGGACACTCAGGGGGTGGTATGATGGCTTTTGCGGCAATTTGTACTTACCCCGACTTTTATAAGGTAGCCGTGGCTTCTTCCGGAAATCACGATAATCGTATATACAATCGTACCTGGGGAGAGACTTACCAAGGAATCGGGGACGATCATAAATTTACAGTGAAAACTAATCAGAAATTGGCAAAATATTTGAAGGGTCATTTACTTTTGGTTACGGGGGAAGTGGATAATAACGTGCATCCGGCTAACACATTTCGGGTAGCCAATGAATTGATTCTGCAAGGGAAAGATTTTGATTTGCTACTATTACCGAATCAAGGACATGCTTATGAGGGACCTTATAAATCTTATTTTGAGAAGAAGAAAAGGGATTATTTCACGAAGTATTTATTGGCAGAATAATAGTACGAATTGTATAAGTGTGAAAGGAGATTTCCGGTAAAACGGATTTCTCCTTTTGGTAATTATATACAATTTTATTGTGAGAGGTTAACTCCTGCATGCAAGAAGGAATATTTACCATTCATAATCAAATGGATAAGGGATTAACTTCTAAGACAAGCGCCAATTAATTTCACCACGGAGACGTATCAGGGATGTTCGTGAACGTCTTTGATACGTCTTTGATACGAAAATGATACGTCTTTAATCCCTAAGAATATCGAATATACTGCAGAAGATAAACGTGTATTACCTGGGAAAAGTTTACTTTATATTTCGTTGTAAAGTGGTATATAAGTACCAAGATAAAGATGACATAAAGCTGAGATCTATTTGGATGGTGTTGTCTTTATCTTTTTTTTCTTAATGTTAAATTTATGATTTTATTAAGAAATACTTGGAAAATCCAAAATAATGTTATATATTTACAGAGAGCAATGATAGGAACGAGAGTTTGATTTGAAATTAGTAACCTTTAAAATGAAACGAGATGAGAACTAAATGGAATCAAATGGTAATCGTAGTTCTGCTACTGGTCGTCATCACGAGTATTGTTGTTTACATGTGGATTGGTTGTGCGGAGTTGATCCATTTTTTTGATCACGCTGCAGGCAAGGCTTTCACGGGGATGAAAGTGATAGGATTGTAACAGTACGAATGTTGTAAGTCCGGGAGTGGTGAAAACCTGGGGAATTGGTTAAGTGGTAGATTAACCGAGAAAGGGAGAAATGGCGGATAAATTTTCCGAGTCATGTCAATAACCCGATAAATATTGCTATTTTTGTAGGTGTAAAACGTATATGTAAATGGCACCTAAAACGATTCGGGTATTATCTTTATTCTCAGGCTGTGGTGGAATGGATTTAGGATTGGAAGGAGGATTCTTGATCCACAAGGGGTGTATTAACGAGCAAACTAATCCTGATTTTATCGAAAAACAAGAACGAGGTAATTTAGTAAAATTACGTTCTACTCGTTTTCAACTTGTTTTTGCCAATGATATTTTAAAAGAGGCCCGGACGGCTTGGACGCATTATTTCGCCAAGTATGGTTACTCGCCGGATGTCTACCGGGAAGAGAGTATCGTGGATCTCGTGAAACGTCATAAGGCGGGAGAAAAGATTTTTCCGGAGGGAATAGATGTGGTTACAGGAGGTTTCCCATGTCAAGATTTCAGCGTTGCGGGGAAACGTAATGGCTTCAATTCTCACAAAGACCACAAGGGAAAAATAATTGAAGGGGAGATTGCCTCGGAGGAAACCCGCGGTAAGTTGTATATGTGGATGAAAGAGGTGATTGAAATCACGAAACCCAAGTTATTTATTGCCGAAAACGTGAAAGGATTGGTGAATCTTTCGAACGTGAAAGAGATTATTCAACGGGACTTTTCTCGGGCGGATGGAGACGGATATATCGTGTTGGAGCCTCGTGTACTGCACGCTGCGGATTATGGTGTTCCCCAATCCCGTGAACGGGTAATTTTTATCGGTATTCGTAAATCCGCATTAACTCCTGCAGCTCGTGAGGCTTTGACGCGTGATGTTATTCCTGATGAGTACGTGCCTTACCCGTTTCCCAGTCACGCGTACCATATTAAGAACAAGGGATTGATAGAACCTCAAACGGTGGGAGATATGTTTGCCGGATTAAAAGAACCGGAATATAGCACAGATCCTTCACAAAGGGTTTATTCTAAAGCCAAGTTTATGGGAACTCATTGTCAAGGGCAGACAGAAGTGGATATTAATGGGATCGGACCGACGATTCGGGCTGAACATCATGGTAATATAGAGTACCGACGATTGTCAAAAGAGCATGGCGGTATCCTTGACAAGGAATTGAAAAAGGGATTGAAAGAGCGTCGTTTAACTCCGCGAGAATGTGCGTTGATTCAGACCTTTCCTTTAGATTATGAATTTGTGATTCCTCGGGAGGACAATAAACAGGGATATATTCTAAGTCCTTCGGCAGCCTATAAGATCATAGGAAATGCTGTCCCCCCTCTGCTGGCATATCATATAGGGAAACGGATTGAAAATTTGTGGAATCTTTATTTCGGACCCGATGAAGTCATTATTTAGTTTTCACGTAAGGATTTTGACTTAATTCGTTAGCCGCCGTCTTCTACAATTTTAATCGGAAAATATCGGATACCTGTTTGAAACCGTGATGCTCGAAGAATTGATGAGCAGAATGATTGTTGACACCTGATTCGAGGTAACAATCTTGTATTCCATTTGCCCGGAAACTCTCGGTTGCTCTTTGTAATAATTCCTGACCGATACGTTTTCCCCGGTATGCAGGATCGACACTGAGATCAAAAATAACCCCGTAAGGAGAGGCTCCGTCATTCGTGATGCCAAATAATACAAAACCGATGATTGTTTCGCCTTCCAGGTAGAGCAGGAGAGTATTGTCCGGGTTATCCACTTGTCGGTCGAGATACTTTAGCCATATTTCTTTATAATTCGGGGCAAGTTCGTTGCTGTCAAGAGCGATGCCCATTTGCAATTCTCCATGGGAAATGTAGGCTTTGTGTGACTCGATGATACGGGAGAAAAATTCGCAAAGTTGTGTTCTGTAATCGGTGGAATATATTGTTATCATGCGTGTAGATTTATTGTAATTTTCTTCTATTATGTTTTTTGCGAAGATAGTGAATAATTGCACGAATCATAATTTTCATGCTGAAATATATTCCAATGGTGGTAATAATGACAAGTACGACAGCCGTGAAAACACCAAACTCTTTAGATATCATAGAGAATACGGGTGCTTCACCGTTACCTTCCAATAATACCCCGAAAAGAGAGGCTATAGAGATAAAAAGAAGAATGTTCTTCGTGCTGTTAGCTTCTTTCAGATCAGCAATATTATTGGCATTTGTTAGGGATTTATCCACTCTTTCCGTGATATCTTTCAATTGTTGTTCATCAACGTCGATTCGCAGTCTTCGGCTTGCCTCGTGATACATATGCTTGTGGGACATATAGCGTAAGTAACGCACGGAATCGAGTTGTAGAATCACGTCGGATAAACTGATGCTTAAACGGGCATTTTGTTCAATCATATCCAGTATCTTGTCGTTGATGATCGTGAATCCTTGTTGTCCGTCTTTCGATTCCGGATGACTGTTATCTTTAATTGCTTGGCGGGAATTGAAAATATATTTATTCAGTACATAGTTAATCGTGTGTTTTTTAGCCAATAGGATTTCGATTAGCACGAGATATTCCGGCCAGCTGACGTGATAGCGGTCTCGTCGGGCCAAGTGCTTCTTCCAGTCGGTAGGAGCTTCTTTCCCGCGGTTCCCGTACGTACCGATAACGAGACTCATGTTTTCATTTGTCAGTACGAGATCATCGGTATCGATAGCGATGTTTTTTCCGCAAATATCTTCGAAACTGGAATCCATGCGGTAAGGCCATTCTTCGGGATAAAGACTCATGAGGCCCACGAGTTCCGCCTTGTGACATTGTTCGATGTGTTCGATAACCAGGTCTTCCCGCATCTGGTCAAAACGAATTCGTCCCTCGTGACCGATACTTTCCCAAATGTCCAGAAAAATATAATTATGACATCCGTATTCGAATTCTTTGGAATCCTTGTTTTTTCTTAAGTTTTGTCTCTGCTTGTCAAAAAAATAGCGATAACGCCTTTGCACTTCATCGAAAGTAACACCTTTAATTTTCACGTTTGTCGTGTGGGCGTGTGATTCTTCATCGATGTGTAAGTCGCTAATTGAAACTACTTTTAAAGAACCATCGATTTCTTGGCCTTTCTTTTTGTTGTTATATACCCAATGCTCCACGTGTTGCACGATCCCGGCTACGGCAATCAGTTGATCCGTGTTGAATGGAACGTCCGTCTGGCAAAATTTGGTCCCGTTAATTCTTCCTGTCGGGCTCACGATGATCCGGTAGGAAATTTCAACCGTCTTGTTGAAGAACACGGCTGCCCGTACATGTACATGTCCCCATAGCTTAGCGGGTGCGTTCCCGTCAATATCAATACATATATCAAAACCTTTCAGGCGATAACGGTTGATCACTTTATCCGTGTGGGTAAATAACTGGTCATCAAAATGTCCGTCATCATCTTTCTTGATGAAGAAATTCGTTTCGGGAGTCAAGGGAATTTCAATTTCCGCAGAGGTAAAGGTCTGTATTAGAATGATGGAAAATTCATTGTAGATAAGCCCGGATTCACACTGGTTGTAATTTCTCATAATACGCACGTTTCGTGCAAATATAATCAAATTTTATAAAATTGATAATCATCATGCGTTATCGGTTTTTGATCTTGGAACAATATTTGTAAAATACTTGTTTCTTGTAGTTATTTTTCATACATTTAAAGTACGATATTACTAACTAAATTTGTAAACATTATGGGAGGCGAAGGACATGTATTTGATATGATTCAGCGTGCGAAGCAGAATCGAAAAATGCTTCAAAATCGTCGCGATCGGACGAAAGGTCTTATCGAGAAAATGAACGAGAAGCCTTTAACAGGTTATCCGGATAAATTGCCGGAGGGGAAAATGGAGCAAATCGAAAAAGACATAAAGGCAAGAGAACACGATGAAAAGGTCTACTACTCCCGTTTTATGTTTACTTTTCTGGGAATATTGCTATTAGTTATGTTTGTGGCGTGGGGAATGTGGAAGTTATTGGGGGTATGAAATAAAGATTCCGATGTGGAATGTATATTCCGTGAATCGTTTGATACCGGCATTTATAAAAATAAGAAGATATAATTAAAGATTCGTGTTATGGTGAATTTGATTAGAATAACAGATCCGACAGATATTCGTTTACAAAAACTTATTTCTCTTTACGAGGAGGCTTTCCCGGAGGAAGAGAGACGAAAAATCAAGCAATTGAAACGGTTGATAAGCGAAAGATCGGAAATGTATTTTAATGCTATCGAGACAGACGGTATTTTAGCCGGTTTGTTTATCTACTGGGATATGCAAGATTTTTATTACCTTGAACATTTAGCCGTTTTTACCCCGATGCGTAATCTGAAAGTCGGACAACAGGTGTTGGACTACATTGCAGAACATTTAACCGGTATGCGATTGTTGGAAGTGGAACCGACCACGGATGAAATAACGACTCGTAGGGTAAATTATTATCGTCGAAACGGGTATGAGATTCTCGATAAGACTTACATGCAACCTTCTTATGACGAGGATATTGAAGTGGGTAACCTTTGGATTATGGGTAATCGGAAGTCTGATCGTTTACAGGAGTTTATCGAGCGTATAAAACAAATGGCTTACAAGGAGAATCGATAGTTTCTAGTGGAGGCTAAAAGAAAAAGGATCGATTTCTCGATCCTTCCTTCGTAGCGGGAGCCTGACTCGAACAGACGACCTTTGGGTTATGAGCCCAACGAGCTACCAACTGCTCCATCCCGCAATATTAGTCAAAACATCTTCTGTTTTGCGTCTGCAAAGATAGTGTATATTTATCGTGTATGCAAGTATTTCCTTCTTTTTTTAGAATAAATAAAATTAGCTGTCATGAAATCCCCCCCCACTTACACGAGAGAAGCGTTGATTACCAAGCGGCATTCACTCTCGTGTAAGGAGGGGGTAGGGAGGTAGTTGGTTGGAAAATTACTTTCCTAACATTTCACATACTTCGTTAAATACACATTCTCCGGTAAATCCGAATTTCTCGTCCAATACTTTGGCAGGAGCGGAATATCCGAAGTGGTTTACACCGTGGATACGACCATTGCAACCCACCAGGCCTTCCAAGGTAACGGATAAACCTGCTGTCAGTCCGTATTTCGGTTTGTTAGCCGGTATAACTTGTTCTTGATATGCTTGTGCTTGATGGCGGAATAAACCTTCGGAGATCACGGATACGATCTGAGAGGTGATTCCTTTCCGTTCTTGAAGAAGTTTAGCACCTTCCACCAGTGTAGAAACTTCAGAACCGGAAGCAACTAACACGACATCCGGGTTCTCTCCGGTTTTGCATACCACGTAAGCACCTTTTTCAGCTTGTAAAGCCTCGTCGTAACGGTCTGTTCCCGGAAGATCCGTGATGTTTTGTCTAGACAGGATCAAAGCGGTAGGAGTAGAGGTGTTTTCCATGGCCATTTTCCAAGCGACGGAAGTCTCGGCAGCATCGGCAGGACGCAGGGCCAACAAACTCATCTTTCCGGAATGATTCTCTAATTTCTCCATCAAACGCAATTGGGCTTCATGTTCGATCGGTTGGTGTGTCGGTCCGTCTTCTCCCACGCGGAAGGCGTCATGAGACCAAACGTATTTCACCGGCACTTCCATCAAGGCAGCCAAACGCACGGCAGGTTTCATGTAGTCGGAGAACACGAAGAAGGTTCCGCAAGCCACGAAGATACCCCCGTGGAGAGCGATACCGTTACAGATAACGGCCATGGTCAACTCTGCCACTCCGGCTTGGAGGAATGCACCGCTGAAATCCCCTTTCACGAGGTTACGGGCTCCACCTTTGATAAAGCCGTCGGTTTTGTCTGAATTACTCAAGTCGGCAGAGGAAACGATCATGTTCTCTACCTGTTGAGCCAAGGCCACCAGCACGTCAGCCGAAGCGGCACGCGTGGCAATGTTTGCTTTATGTTGGATTGCTTTATAGTCAATTTCGGGAGCTTTGCCGGATAAGAATTTGTGCAGTTTGGCTGCTAATTCCGGGTTCGCTTTTTCCCAAGCTGCCTGTTCTGCTTTTTTAGCTTTGGCGTAAGCCCGTTTTTCATCGAGTACTTTAGCGTAGAACTCGGCTACTTCCGGGAAAATCGTGAACGGTTTTTGCGGATCGCCACCCAAATTCTCGATCGTCTTTTCAATAGAAGCTCCGGCTCCGGTTAAAGGTTGTCCGTGAGTGGAAACTTTGTCGGAGAAATCTTCTCCGTTAGCCCCCATGGCTCCTTTACCCATCAAGGTTTTACCGATAATCAATGTCGGACGTTCTTTTTCGGCATTAGCGGCTTGTAATGCTTTGATAATCTCGTCAGCGTTATTCCCGTTGATCGTGATTACGTTCCATCCCCAAGCCCGGTATTTGGCAGCGGTGTCCTCGTGAGTTACTTCATTCACGCGGGTGGATAGCTGCACCTCGTTTGCATCGTAGAACATGATCAGGTTGGATAATCCCAGTGTTCCGGCAATACGTCCGGCTCCTTGTGAAATCTCTTCCTGAATACCCCCGTCAGAGATAAAAGCATACGTTTTGTGAGCCATCCATTCTCCGAAACGAGCTACCAGGAAACGCTCCGCGATAGCGGCTCCGACTGCCATGGCATGACCTTGGCCGAGAGGGCCGGAGGTGTTTTCCACGCCTCGTTTGAAGTCCACTTCCGGATGTCCGGGGGTTACACTTCCCCATTGACGGAAGTTTTTCAGGTCTTCCATGCTATACGTACCGATCAGGCTCAACATCGAATACAACATCGGAGACATGTGTCCCGGGTCAAGGAAGAAACGGTCCCGGTTTGCCCATGTCATATCATCCGGATCGAAGTTCAAAAATTGAGAATACAACACGTTAATGTAATCAGCACCACCCATTGCACCCCCCGGATGCCCTGATTTGGCTTTTTCAACCATAGAAGCTGAAAGGATGCGGATGTTGTCCGCTGCTCGATTAAGGATCTTATCCATGCCTATATTTTTTTTGATGAAAATTTTAAATTTTCGGCAAAGGTATGCTTTTCTGTCGGGAAATCAAAGCATGTGAAACTTAAAAGCGTAACCGTTAGAATGTTTCAATTTTTTTGATGCCTAGCCTGTTGAACATGATCCGGTAACGCTTGTATTCCAGCTGTTCTTCGTATTGACATTGGATAACAAAGTTGAGATAATAAGTCTTTTCCCCGTGTACCCGGATACTGTTACCTTCCGCGTCATTCCCGAATATCGGGACTTCCGGGTTATCCATTTTGCGAATGAATTCCGAAACATTGAAACGGATGATGTCATGTATGCCGGGAATCGGGTAGGCACTGATGTTGAGCAGTTGTTTCCGACCCAGTTGTACCCTTTTCCGGTAGAGAATGATTTTTTCATCCACACGTCGGTTTTCGGCTTCGAGCAAGGAGGAACGCCCTCGTAGCTCCATGACTTCGCGAGGAACTTTATTGTCGGAAATAAAATCGAAGCCCTCTTTACTCCAACCGATTTGTTGAGACTTTATGCTGATTTGAACTTTATTGTCATAGAATTTGGAACCCAGTTTGTGGGCGAAGTAGAAGCGCATCAATTCTTTGATCCGGTCTTTCAGCATGTAGCTGATCACTAACGCAATGAAAAAAGGTAGGGTGAAATTTCCGTATTTTTGCTGGAAGGAGAAAGAAACAATCGTGGCGAAAACCATGGACATGCCGGCTGCTATACTGAAAAGAATTTGTTCCAGCAGAAAAGTATTCCTTTTTTTACGTGCAATGAGGTAAAGGTCGCTTTCAATGTATTTTTTCAACATGCCAGCCCGTGAAATGAATTCCTGGTTGTTGCTTTTATTTTCCGTGTTGACGGTTATGTAATTTTTTTCCCATTTGTAATGCAATTCATCTTTTAAAAGTTCCTGCATCGATTTTTTCAACACAAAATAATCTTTCGGGTGTTCCCGGCTTAGAAAATCTTGCAATTTATTGACGTGTTGTTCGACAACATTGCTGATAAACTCATCCCCGAAATGGAAATATTCCAGTGTATTGGCATGAACGGTCGAAACATTGATGATTTTTCGTAAATTTCTGAATTTCGTGGTTACTTGTCGGATATTCGCTAAATATTCTCTTGTGAGATAACAACGGTCTTCCTCGATCGTGCTGTTGATGATGTGCGTGTACTCGTCTCGTAAGGCACTCTTCACGATCGAAGCGAACATTTTGACTTGTGATTCATATTCGGCTGTTGCCGTGCGGGTAGGGGTGGAGGAGAGTTGTCGAAATGCTTTTTCCAACTCTTGAAAAGGAAGCGTGTCCGTTGTTGCCAGATCCCGCAGCAGGTAGACAGGGGTGATCAAACGTACGTTGGATTTTATGTCCCGGTAAAATCGGGTTTTGTCGTACGTCATCGGGTTGATATCCAGACTATGAGGAACAAAGATCCACGTGTTCATCACGAAATCGCTTATGGCTAAACGTTTTCGAGTGATGAACCCTACTTTAAATTCGATAGAGAATTTATCGTGAATCTTTGCTTGAATTTCAATCATGGTTACCCTCCCTTATATAAACAATCCGTTTGTATATCCCAACCACTGTAAAACGGTTTCTCCCCATACGATGATCATGATCCAGGCAATAAACATCATGGTAATACCGAATTTGAACGTGTCACTCCAGCTATATTGATTGGTGGTGTAAAGTAAGGCGGCAGGTTTACTGTTAAAGGGCAACACGTACACGTGTCCCACGAGCATGGCAACGGGAAATGCCAAACTTAGAATTGGGTACCCGAACTTTTGTGCCACCCCGATGGCAATGGGAACAAAGATAAGCGTTTGCATGGTTTTCGATTGGAAAAGCAAGGCACTGAACAACATGGCTCCCGTGAGCAACATGTAGAGCGCCCAGAAGGGAGTTGCTTGCGTAATGCCCAGGTTGTCGAAGGCTGCATTTACTAATGTCCCCGATAGTCCGGTTGCGTCCAATCCGGCTCCCAGCGTGTAGGCTCCGGCGGAGAATAGCAGTAAATGCCACGGGATGTCGACATCATTCCATTTAACCACGCCGATTTTAGGCATCAAAGCGATAACGGCTCCGAGAAATGCTACCGCGGTTTGGTTGATCCCGTGTTGTTTATCGGTGGCCCAAAGGATTAACACGCCAAGGAATATGGCTATGGCTTTGTATTCTTCCTTATTCATCTTGCCGAGTTTGTGCAGTTCTTCCCGCAGGCGTTCCATGCCACCTTCAATTTGAGGAACTTTCTCTTCCGGTTTCAAGGGAAATATAATTTTACTGCCCACGAACCAAGCGATGAAAATTAGGATTATACTCATGGGGAATGCCGCGGTGAACCAATCTTGGTAGCTGAATCCATTCCACCCCATGGCCCCTGCTATTAACGATCCGGCGAGCAAGGTAGCTCCCGATCCGGTTAGAAAGCCGTTCGCCCCCAAGTTGATCTGGTACAGGTTTTGTAACACAAGATTACGCCCGAAGTTGTTGCGTTGATCACCGCCTCTTGCCCCGTAAATTGCGGCAACAACCATAAAAATAGGTAACAAGATGGCAGCCTTTGCCGTCGTCGCGGAAATGAAGGCGGACAGGACCACGTTTATCACGATGAAACTAAAAAGAACCCCGGTAGAGTTTTTACCGAAACGAATGACAAACCACAAGGCGAAACGTTTGGCCACCCGGGTTTTTACAAGCATACTGGCTAACACGAAAGATAATATATTCAACCACATTACCGGGTGACCAAGTTGAGCATAGGCTGTCTTATCCGTGGTAATTCCGGTTAGCACGATACTCAATATGACAATGAGCGATGTCAGGTAATTGGGAATGGCTTCGGTGATCCATAGTATGATCGCCCCGGCAAAGACGGCCAGCATGGCATAATTTATCCGGGAAAATTCATCGGCTCCTATTTCATTAAATCGTTTGAGGGCATTTTGAGTCAAGGTTGCCGGATCGATATTTTGGAGAAAAGAGATATCCGAAAACCAGTATAAGAAAGCAAACACGAGAACAGCAAGAGGTCCTCCCATGTAGGCCATCCATTTTTCGAAACCGGATTTGTTTAATTTCGGAAGTTTTTCAATCCGGTAATTGTTCATATCTAACGGGTCAAAATTTTGCATTCCTTTTTCCATGAAAACTCGTTTATAGGGTTATTTTTACCTTGTATATTGCCGTTGCTTGCGAGTGGGCGTATTTCCATTTCTCCATTCTCTTCCAGCATGGGAAGAGGGTGATCAAAACTCCTATTTATTCAGCAAATTGAGTTTTGACCCCCCCTTTAAATTACCATTTCGTGTAAGGATGTTTCATTAACATTGAATTGTAATATTTCACGTCCCCGGTAACTTCCTCACCTAGCCATGCCGGTTTAATGAAATTCTCATTCTCGTCTTTCAATTCAACTTCGGCCATCACGAGTCCTTCATTTTCTCCGTAAAACTCGTCTACTTCGAATGTGTGTTCTCCGGCTTTCACCAAGTAACGGGTTTTATCGATAATTCCCGGTTCGCAAAGTTTCAATAGTTCTTTTACCTCGTCTACCGGAATCTCTTTTTCCCATTCGTAGCGACTGGCCCCGGAGTCATTTCCTTTACCTTTAATCGTGATGTATCCTTTTTCTCCTTTGACACGCACGCGTACGGTACGTTCTGGAACAGAGGACAAGTATCCTTGTGTGATACGGGTGGCTTTGAACGAGTCAGCTTTGAAATCCCCTTTCACTAAAAATTTACGTTCTATTTCTTGTGCCATGATGTTTAATTTGCTAAAGGTTTGTTTATCATTCCGATCACGCGCTTGATAGCTTGCAGGTAATTGATATTTTCAACACCTTCCAAACCGACATCTTTGATCGTTTTTTTGATATCTTCGATTTCCGTGGATTCGGAATTAATCGTGTGAACCATAGCGCCGTTGATATATACTTCTCCGGTTTCACAGATCGTGTCGTTTACCATATACCCGTAGCGAATTTTTTCCACGGTTACAGCCTGCAAGTCCGGATGTTCGTTGATCATATTCAAAAATTCTTCCAGCGTGTAGGTTTCTTTAGTCAATTTAGGCATGTTGGCCACTTTGAATGCCGGGAATACCTCTTCATTCAAAACCTTTGCGGAAATTGGGAATTCGCCTTTCATCAGCGGATTCCATTGTTCCAACCCGTCAACGGCTTGCACGAACGTCTTTATATCCATTTTCCCGTCACGAATTTTCGTGTTGTTCACGTCATTCGTACGACTGACAATGTATGTTTCCGTGCTATGACGTTCCCACACTTTTTCCGGTACCGGAACGCTTAAGCGTGCCATTCTTTTTTCTTGCGGACAGAAACAACGTCCGAATGAACGAAACTCGAAACGCGGTTTGGATATTTCCCCGATTTTTAATTCTTCTTTACTCATAATTGGTTTGTGTTTTAATTTTATCTAAATCTTTTTAATCCGGCATATCAACTCCTGTATCCGGATTTTTACTTCCTTGTGTACCTTCTGCTAATTTCCAGGCTCCGGTTCCGTTCGGACAACGACTGAATGAGGGAGTGCTCGTTTTCGTAACATCGGTTAAAGTTTGATTTCCCCACCCAGTTCCTTTTTCTCCTCGTTTGAATGTATCCAATAATGATCCGTCCGGGGCAAATAGTTCAACCAGAACGCTTTTTTTACCGGAAAATCCGCTATTAAACCCATCGGGTGTCGAGCCTTTAGCTCCTAAAATTACAAAATATCCTTGAGGTGCTATCTTTTGTCCGCTTTTTCCAGTCCAGGTTAATTCCTCATCCTTATTAATAGTTACGCCTTCAAGATCAATTTCTACATCCGAGTTGTTGTAAAGTTCAATGTATTTTTCAGCATCACTTCCGGAACTATTTAATTCATTTAATACCAGCTTCGTGTAATCTATCGCTGCTGCTCCTACCGTATATTTTTTCTCTTGTGATTTTGTTGTGATCCCAGCTTTGTTGACTGCTTCCACGTAAAAAGTAACTTCCGCTTCATTGGCTTGTTGGGGGATAATACCCGTGTAGATATTTTTATCGGCAGTCATATTTACGGATGTATAATTGCCATCGCCTATTTTGTATTGGACTTTGGCAGATGCTACACCGTTCAAATCCGTGATTTTGGCTGTTACCGTTACGTCATCATTCGAAGTTACCGTTGTGGGTGTGTAAGCTACATCACTGATAGATGCAGGGCCTTCGTAAGGTTTATCTTCAACGCAAGCGCTAAAACCGAGCGTTAATATTGTGGCAAATAATAATAGTTTTTTCATAATTTAATCCATGTATTATATTTAAACTTGAAATTAGAAATCTATTTCCATGCGAAGTCCCAACATGCTGTAATTCACGCCTGCTTTACCTTTCTTTGCAGCTACTTTCGTGTAATCGGCAGTCGGTTTTCCGTCAGCATCATGTCCCACGATTAACTTGCCTTTACCATTGGCATAACGGTCATTGCTGCTATATTGATAGTTTAATACAAATTTCACGGAATTATTCACGTAATAGTTCAATCCGATGGTGTAGTTTTCACCTGAACCACCCCGGATGCTCCGACTATTTAAATCCATGTAATCATAACGTGCTAAAATTTCAAGATCTCCCCATTTCTTTCCTCTGCCGGGTTGTGTGAATTCTCCTTCGGCATTATTGAAACGTTGTTGTCCACCAAACAGGAGGTAACCGGCCATCACGTACCAACCACCGAAATGATGTGTTCCGGCATATTCGGCGTTTGTATTTTTAACTTTGGTATTGTTACCGATCAATTCACTCTGGAAACGGAAACCATTCTTGTATCCTGCCAATTCAAAACCGTAAAGAAGATCGTGCTTCACGTCTTTGATCACGTCGGTATCCAGGTATTTTTTACGATTAATAGAAGTACTGTTTCTGCTACTGAAGCGGCTTCCCCCGAAATCTTTCGGATCAACATCTGTTTTCGGGGTACGATAAGATCCGGCAATACCGAAATGCAATCCCATCGTGCGGTCATCGGAGAATGGCATGAAGTTTACTTTTCCCGTGTACGACATTCCTTGATTACGTCCGTAATCTTTGTTGTTATCAGCTACAAATGTACTGGTTTCAAGATTATCAATGGCTTGAAAGAACACTCCGAATGAAGCTCTCCACCAGTGTTTTGCATATTCTGCTTGAATTCCCAGGTGGCGGGATGGGGCAAACGTTTGAACCACCATAGGACGTTCCATGAAAGGAAGATAACGTGAAGAAGTGGTTTGTTCCATTGAAAAATCTTCTTTGAAATTACCGGCTTTAAAAGAGAAATTGTCTAATCCGGTAAACTCGATAATGGCATCTTTCAATTCGAATTCTCCGTTCGAAAAATCGGTATCGATCTCTCCATACCAATTCTTATTGATTTGGGCTTTAACGGCGAAGCGGGCTCTTCGAACGGAAACATTGTTCCCGATGGGATCAAAATCTTTGTCTAAACCCCAAAATACGGCACCATCCAATTGCACGCGGATATCAAACCAAAATTTGTAGCTTTGATTTAAGGATTCGAAAACGAGAATACCATTACGCTCTTCTGCTTGAAGTTTTTGTCGATTCACTTTCACACCATACTGGTTATAGCGTTCCCCGTCTTCTTTTTGCTCTTGAGCAAAAACGCCCAGGGTCACTAAACAGATTACCGATGATAGGATAAGTTTTTTCATAATTGAACTGTTTTAATTAAAAAATGTGTCATAAAGACTTTATGTATTGTATTAAATTATCCTCTCTTGTTAACTCCAGCTTCTTGCGTAGGCGGTAACGTCCGATTTCTACGCTTTTGGGCGATATATTCATCAACCCGGCGATATCTTTTGTCGAAAATCCGAGTCGCAATAACGTTGCCAGGCGTTTTTCTTGCTCGGTGATATCCGGGAATCGTTCCTGTAATTTGGTTATGAAATTTTTATGCAGTTCTTCCACCTGCGTGTAGAAACCACTCATTTCATTCGAAAAAGTCATTCTACTGCTGATGGTTTGTGCTATGTCCTCTAATCCTGTCTTAATTTCCTGAAGATCATCGATGGATTGAATCCGTTTTATTTCTTGGAATATGCCATCAAAAAATTTGCGTTGTTCACTGATGTCCAAGGCTAAGTCAACCAACTCTTTCCGCTTGATTTCCAATTTCGTATTCAGTCGTTCGTTTTCCAATTGAATAGTCTTCAATTCCATGGATATCAGTACTTGCTGAGCCTCGAACCGTTGATGTTGCTCCTCTTTTAAGGCGTTTTGTGCTTGAATTCGTTTGACTTGCTGATGTCGGAATGAAAATCCCACGAATAAGATGAACGAGATAAATAGGATCGATATAAGGGGTATCGTCATGTTGATCATTTGTTCAGGTGACGTACCCACCTCGTTGCGTTGCATCAGTCCTGGCAAATCAATCAGTTGAAACAATGTGTGCGCTATTCCAAAAGCGAGAGCCGGAGTCCCCAATATGGATATTCCCATTCGGATAGGCAGGGAGAGAGGTAACGCGTTCTTTCTTCTTCGGGCAATACTGATCCCCGTCATGCCCCCGATCACTGCGTGTACCGGAGATACGCTTGTGACAGGCAATCCGATGGATCCACATGCCCATGGATGATTGAAAAAGAACAAAACAATACTTCCCCCGATCAATATGGTAAACACGGACACGATATTCATATCGGTGATATTGTTACCATAGGATAGTATTTTCCGTTTTACAGGAATTGCCATCGACAGCGCGAGTATAAAAATAGATATGATCCAAAGCAAAGATTGGTCATCCAAGGAAAATAATCCGAAATCCAATCCGAAATCCAGAGTTTGTGAACGTACGATCGCCATGAATAGAGGACCGTTATTGGCTCCGATGGATATGCTCATCAGCGTGATTGCGATGATTATTCCCACCCGGAAACAGATATTCAAGTATAACAAATGAATATTTCCTTTCCGCGTGATACTCTGGATCAACCGGTACAATAAACAAGTAATTCCCCCACAAATCAAAGGGGCTAATATCCATACGATGATTAAGGGAAACAGGGATGTGTACACCTCGTTGACATGATTAAATACCTCCCATCCCAAAATGGCACCGTATATGGCATAACAAATCGAATTCACCGGACCGTTTTTTCTCAGCAAAAACATAGCCAGTGATGCTGAAAATGCAAGAATAGTACCCACGATAGGGGAGGAAATATTCCAATTTTCTTCATACTGCGTCCAGCTACTGCTTCTGCATATAATAAATCCGATGGAAAGGGATATTAAGAGGATCACGGTCATTACTCGAAAGCGAATAGAACCTGTTTGTATCGCGCTGGCAAAGGTAAAGGATATGTCGTTTATACACATCCACGAGCCGAATAGCAATACAATTAATATGATCTCGAACATTAACATCAGAAATTTCGTTTTATAGCCATTACGGATAACAGGTCAGCAATTTTTTCGGCAGCGTGTGACAATTCTTCAATATGCAAGGTAAAATAGCGCAAATGGAATTTCTCGCTTAATTTCAGTTTATCCATTTCATGGAAAACTTTCCGCTTTATAGATTGTGCCAATTTATTGGTTTCCTGTTCATAGAAGTAAACCCGGTGTATTTTGTCCGTCATTAAATCCGGAGTCCGGAAATAAGCCTTCGCTGCCGGGATGATACCCTCTACCGATAGGGTGGAAGTCTCGGTCAATTTGATAAAATCGTTGTTCAATTCCACGGGAATGAACGGGATTTCCACCTCGAATTGGAACAGATTACGAGCTAAAATGTCAACAACATTTTCCAGACGTTCCAATAGACGTAAGACATCTCCGCGTACCTCGGCCATGAGCGAGTGAGTATAGAGTTTACTCTCGATGCTTCTTCTCAACTCATTGGATGTTTTTTCCAACTTTGCCATGGATTGCAAGTTGTCATTAAACTGTTCCGTGTTATTATATAGGTAGTTTTTAACACCGCTTTTGAACACGAGGATCGTTTCATCGATAGTGTCAAAAAATGTATCAATGTCTTGTATTGTCTTATTTGTATTTTTCAGATTAAACATGGTTGTTCGTTTTTAAAATTCATGTTGTTTGTCCGAAACTCCTTTACAAAGAAAAACTATTTTCATGGGATGAAAAAGAGATGAAAACCTGTATGGAAATTTCGTAACAATTTCATGTAGTGTAAATAAGTGTTTTTATATGCTTGATAATTACTTAATTAATTATTTGTTTGTAGAGCTACGTGAATCCGGATAAGGAAAAGTGCTTGTACTTTTGTAGAGTTTTAGTTGGTGTGTTTTTCATGATATTCCAAAGGTTAAATTTTTATTACTTTTTTGTTACATTCTTCGTGGAACACTACAAAAAAAGGTTAGAAAGTGTTTTCCACAATCTAACCTTTCTTTATTTTATATCAGGTATTTCATAAATTTTTATCCTTATACATATTTTCCCACCATGCAGGCTCTCCTTTCAAATATTTGGCAAAATAGGCCATGATCGTGTTTCCCCAGATAATACGTTGATTATAGTCCACCACGGCATGGTCGGCATTCTTGATCAGCACGAGTTCCACGTCTTTACCCAGGAGTTTCAGTGCGGTATAGAACTGAATGCTTTCGCCCGTGGGTACATTTACATCGGCCGTTCCATGCAATAGAAGCATGGGGGTTTTCACCTTGTCCGCGTTGAATAGCGGGCTTTGATCCACGTAGATGTCCTTCCGGTTCCACGGGAAAGCGTGGGCCGATGCGTTCGTGCTGTAACTATATCCCCAGTATCCTTCACCCCAATAGCTGGAAATGGAGGAAATTCCGGCATGTGAAATGGCACAAGCGAAGATGTCCGTGCGGGTTTGCAGGTACATGGTTGTGAATCCGCCGTAAGAGGCTCCCATGCATCCGACACGTTGGGCATCCACGAAAGGATGTGCTTTCAAGAATGCTTTCGTGCAGGCAATGATTTCATCTGCCGTGATTTTACCCCAGTTGTTTTGATGACGGGCTGAAAACTCTTGTCCGAATCCAATTGCACCAGAGGGTTGCATCACATATACAACGTATCCATTCGCAGCGTATAGGTTGAACGGCCATCTTCCTCCAAAAGTCCTTTCCACCGGAGTTGTTCCCCCGTAGTAATACACGATCATCGGGTATTTTTTCTTGGGATCGAAGTTTGCCGGGAGATAGTAGCGTCCGTCTATCGTGGTCCCTTTTTTGTAATTATAGTCCCAATCCTTTACCTGTCCGAACTCTATATTTTTGTATTGTTCGCCTTGTGGATCGGCCCATTCTTGTGCTTTGAGAGTCGTCAAATCCAAGGTATAGACCCGGGTCGGGTAACTCTCGTCGGAAGCGGTGTAAACCCCGGTACTCCCGTTTCTAGCCAAACTGATTTTTTGCACGAGATCACCCGGACATTCAATTCTCGTGATTTTTCCGTCTTTTCCATAGCGGAACAAGTAAACATAGTCCGTATCTCCGGCCACGATATAGATATTTCCGTCGGTATGCCAGATGTAGTTCGATACGGTAGGATTGAAATCTTTTGTGATCGGGGTTACTTCCTTTGAATTTAAGTCATAAATGTATAGTTGCGTGTCGTATCCGTTCACGATTTGTCCTTTACTGATTTTTACCCCCATTTGTCCGAAAGCATCAGCCGCTCCGGCAATAAGTAATTTCGAATCATCGGGGGAAAAGAGGCATCGAATGCCAATCAAGCGGTCTTTCCAAAGCGTATCGATTTGATGGGTACGGGCATTTAACAAGTAAACGGATTGTTTCCGGTACGGGTATTCGTTATAGTCCGGTCGTCCGGTGCTGATCAGAATTTGGTTTCCGTCATGACTGATGTCCATGATGGAGGTGGTTTGGTTGCCCCAAGTTAAGCGGGTATGTATGCCCGTGGCTAAATCATATTTGCATAGGAAATATCGATTCCGGTAGTAGGCCTGTCGGTCTTCAATCCCGTCGAGTTTACGGAGTTCCCATTCTTTCGGGGCATAATTCTCATTCTTGTAATAGATAAGATAACTCCGGTCCGGTGACCAGGAGAACGAGCCGATTGTTTGATCGTCCCGGAACAAACGTTCCATCTTTTGTTGCTCAATATCGTAGGTGTATAGGGAATTTCCCGTTCCTTCTTTTATGAGGTACGACAGTTTGTCTTCCCCGGGAATCCAGGTCAAGTTACTTGCGTTGTTGCCGTAGAAGGTGTACACGATCTCTTTGTCTGCAATTCTATACACGTTTGTCATGGAACTGCTTTTGCCTTTTATGATCTCACCTTCTACCATGATCAGGTATTTTCCGCTGGGAGAAACCTGAATTCCACCGACTCTGCGACCGTTCAGCACGTCTAGTATATTTTTCCCTCGTTTGGGAGATAAGGTGAATTCTACCGGGGCATCTTTGAAATCAGGATCTGCAATGAATTGAGCTGAAAATAGTTTGTCGCTTTCTTTTGTTTGCAGGCTTTTCACGATGATGGCGTGTTTTCCCGGAACCCATTGCAAGGTACATCCTTGTTTTACAGCTTCGGTTCCTTTGTGGCCGGTGTATGCGATTTTTTTCACTCCATCCACGTAAACTTCGGCATTCCCGTAAAATGAAAATTGCAGTTTCCCACTCATCCATTGTGTGTTTTCCGCGTAAACGGCATATAATCCGATAGCCGGAACGGCGCTGTTATTGGGGGCGATGACAATGCTATCGTTCATGGTCGATAGTTCCCAGGTTAGGGAGTGATATCGTAATTCCTGTTCTCCCACGGCAGGGGTTAAGTTATCGATGTTAAACGTGGAAAGAGTTAATAAATCTGCTTGGGAAAATGTTTTGTTTTCCACATTTCTCATGTTCCCGAAAGCCGGAAACTCTACCGGGGCAGGAGGTAATCCCATCCATTCCTTGACGGTCTGCCCGTGCAACTGCATGGTACAAATCAGGGCAAATAAAAGTAAAAGTTTTCTCATGTTATTGTATTTTGTTAATTTTAATCCACGGTAATTATATACCATTTTATAGTAAATGAGCACAAGCTTTATTTTACCTCAAACTCCTCCGTCCTACTCTCACCCATCCAACTTACTGTTACACAGTGGTATGGTTGATACTTTGACTGTAAACTTGTATATAAGTTCCATTATCTTTTCTTCTTTTTTAGGATTTCTTTCTCTATGTCGGGTAGCGAGGCAATGAATTTCTCAAAACGTACCTTGCCCATGCGTTCGTAGAGCGAACGTCCCAACTGATAGACTTTCGTATGTAGCAACTCGGGCATATAGTCGTCCGGATTTGAGTCTGCATTGTGGGCATTTTCAATGGCATCAAGCATCAACGGTAGGTACTTGATGTAATAGTAGCCACCTTTCTCAATTTTGTCAAGCACCTGCTTGGCATCTTTGGCCGTCTGAATGTCAAAGTCTGTCAAATCTGCCCGTTTATGATAGAGAAGCCATATCTCAATGCTTGGATTGCTGATGACCAGATGCCAGTTGTCTTTTTGGGAGCAGAAAGCATGAAGTTCCTTTATTTGCTCCTGCGGCCAACGATCTACATCGATGACACACCATAACGAGTCACCGTCCTCGGCACTCAACTGGTTCTCGGCGATATATGCTTTTACCTTCTCCAATACTTTCGATGGAGAAGAGGCTCTTCTCTTTTCTTGCTCGTTCTCTTCGTCTAAAAGTTCCGGCTCAATTATGTCAACCTTGATACGATCGATGCCGTCGAAAAGTCTGAAGTAGTCCGGCTCGCGCTCGGTACCCTCTGTTGCTATGGCAAACAAGGAATAGTCGCGAACCTTTTCTTGAGGGACATTCCTCGTGTAACCTCTAACCTTGAATCCCATATCACTCCCAGTTTAATTCGTTAAAACGTGCCAGGAAAGGAATGGCACCGAAACGGCCGTTGAGGTAGCCTTTCTCCAAATCCAAATCCGCACGGGGTTTGAATTCATCAAGTGTATACAGATGGGTGCTCTGTGTATCGCGGTCTTTCTCGGCAAACCAAATCTCGTCGTTGCGGAACACCTTTCCGTCAAGCAGACCGGCATCGTGAGTGGTGAAAATTAGCTGCCCCTTCATGTGCTTGTCTGTGACAATCCTCGAAACCAATGCTCTCACCAACGTGGGATGAAGACTTCGGTCAAGCTCGTCGATAACGTATGTGCAAGCCTCACTCTTGACATTCTGTACCATCGGCACAAAGTCGAAAATGCGTTGGGTGCCATCCGATTCTTCTTTCAACTCGAAGTCGTAAAGGTTGTCGTTTACCTTATGGAGGGCCTTTACGCGACGCACGAAATACTTGTTGCCCTCACGGCGCATACTGACAGTAAAGGCTCCTGTGTCTATCATCACCTCTTCTGTGCCCTCGGGAGAACGGGAGAGTCTTTTGACAATCCCATCCACACCTTGCGCCAATTTGGGCCATTCGGAAATATTCTGCTTGAACGACTCAATATCCTCGTCTTTCAAGGTCAGTTCATTGATGCCGATATCCAAGGCTGAAATAAGGGCTTCCGACTGAGACTTAAACGTCTCGTCCGAATACCTGTTGTCGAAAATGGAGGTCGAACGAGTTTCTGGAAAAATGACGTGCAACTTGGCAGTAAGCCACTGGAAGGCATCTGTTATCTGACTGTTCTTCACCATATCGTGTTTCGACAGCATCAGCTCGTTGCCTTTTAGCAAATTGTCTTCTAATAGCGAAATTAGCAGCTTATTCTTAGCCTCGTCCTTCTTGTTACTTGCTAACTTGATGTTTGTCTTGCCTGTTTGTACATCATGTTTACGCTCAAAAACGTATATAGGTTTCCTTAAGGTCGAATACAGCCATTCTTCTACACAGAGACTACCACAATAGCTCACCCCGTAAGAATATTGGTCTGATTCTGTACCGAATTCCACTTCAATGGTAACAGGCATGTCTGAATCATTATACTTGTTAGCATCTCTAAAGGCTGTGGGCGGCAGACAGCCCGCGGCCACCATTGCTTGAAGACGACCAAGTGCTTTTATCAAACACGACTTGCCTGCACCGTTGGCACCATAAACAACCGCCGTGCGCAATACATTGGCACCACGGTCTCGGCTATGGACATGCCAGTCCTTTCTGCGGACATTGGATGACGGCAACATATTGAATTCCGTTTCTTGTCTGTATGACCGAAAATTCGTTATTACAATCCTGATTAGCATATCTGTATCTTTCAAGTTTGAGACAATGTTACGAAATTTTCGTCATACAATACTACTTTTACTGATATTTTTTGAATAGTTTAATCGTTTTATGCTGAAAAAAGCCTTTTTCATGTTTGGGCAGCTTATATACGGGAAAATAAAAAGAAATCACCTCCCGTGATATTACCCAAATCTTACCCCAATAAAGTAGTAAATATACCCAAATAATACCACATACCCGGTGATTATTCGAAGTTCACACGTTGCTGAACCATTCCGAAACGGCTGAGCAACGTTTGAACAACGTTTGAACAACGAATGAGGGGGATTATTTCCATAGCTTCTCGGTAGGATTTCCCGTAGTTTTCAGTAGGAACGATTGCTGATGATTATATCGAATTCATGTCGTTTGTTATCAATGTGATAGCTTTTCTTTTTGTTGTCTGAAGGAAGTAATTGTTATTATTTGATTAAAAAAAGTGATTTTTTTATTACACCAAACGCTATTCAAATCGCTTTAGTATAAAAGCTAAAAAGATGTTGAATAGAGAAGAACATATCGCATGGTTGATTTTTTTGCATATGCAAGGATTGACGGATGAAATGCAAGAGCGTGAACTGCACGAATGGAGAACGGCAGCTCCGGGACGGGAGGAACTTTTCCAACGGATGATGTCGCGTGAATACATGGAAAAAAGAATTTCCCGTTTCGTGAAGACAGAGGAGGAAGAAGAAAAGAGATGGCAGGAACTCCGGTCGAAGAGATCGTCCGGCCATTTGGTGCGGAGGATAAAATGGCTCCCATACGCGGCAGCGATAGCCTTGTGCTTGAGCGTGGGCAGTATTTTTTATTTTTTCGGGCAAGAGAAACAGCCGGAGGTGCTATCGATGGTGGAACACGATATACAGGTTCCCGGTTATCGGGCGGTATTAGTCCTGCCTGACGGGCGTAAGGTGGATTTGGATGACGAAACATCGCGTTCGCATCTTCTTGGAAAGGACAGTTCGTTATTGGTTAGGGCAAATTCTTTGGAATACCGGGACATCAATACCCCGGATACGACCGAGGTGTTCCACGCGTTGGAAATTCCCAGGGGAGGAGAATATCTGTTGGTCTTATCGGATAGCACGGTTATCTATCTGAATTCGGAGTCAACGTTAAGTTTTCCCGTGAAATTTCAAGGTGGGGAGCGTAAAGTGTACTTAACGGGCGAGGCTTATTTTGACGTGAAAAAGGACACGAAACGGCCTTTTGTCGTGGTGGCCGGAGGATTGGAGGTTTTAGTGACGGGAACGACATTCGGAGTGCGGGCGTATGAAGACGAGACGGATATACAAACCACCCTAGCAAGCGGGAATGTAACGGTTAAGGCCGAGGGGAAAAGTGTTAAACTTGTTCCCAATGAGCAGGCTTTATTCGACAAGTCAACCATGAAACTGGTGGTGCGGAACGTGGATGTTGATTTGTATTTGGCTTGGGCCGACGGACGTTTGGTGTATGATAATTGTCCCTTGGAGAAAATCTTGACCGACCTGGGGCGATGGTATAATATGGATGTTTTTTATAGTCGGGATGAATTGCGTTCGTACCAGTTTTCGTTGAATATGAAAAAGCACGAGGCGTTTTCGGAGGTGTTGGAATTAATCGGTAAAACGGGAGAGGTGCGATTTGAAATAAAGGATAACACGGTTATTGTAAAATAAAAAAGTAGTGCGGCTAACACTACTTTTACGTTTCACACTCTATTTGGCCATAGAGCGTGAGGAATTGTTGAATTCAAAAAACAAAATTATGAAGAAAAATTCTAATGTCGTTGGGAAGAGGTGGTATTTATTCCTCCTTTTCTTCATTTTCACGACCCAAATCAGTCAGAGTGCGTTCTCGCAAGAGAAGAAAATTACGTTTTCATTGAAAAACGCTTCTTTGAAAGAGATTATCAGTGAAATTCGTAAAACATCCGATTATGATTTCGTTTATCGCGATGTGAAATTGGAATCATTTGCACGGCGGGATGTATCTTTTAAAGACGCGACGGTTGAACAAATTTTGACGGATTGCCTGAAAGGGACGGATCTCGCTTACGAGATAAATGGAAAAACTATTATTATCCGGAGGCAAGCTGTAAACCAAGAAAAGGGTAAGACAAAAGTGATAACGGGTAAAGTGACCGATGAGCAAGGAAACGCGTTGCCGGGTGTTACCGTGATGATTAAAGGTACGAGTTTGGGAACGGCAACCGGTGCTGATGGGGAATACCGGTTGGAAATCCCCGGTGGTGGGGAACAAATATTGGTGTTTTCTTTTATAGGGATGAAATCCCAAGAAATTCCTATCGGATCGAAAAATCAGTTGGATGTGAGGTTATCTGAAGATTCTGAGCATTTGGAAGATGTGATTGTTACTGGATATTTTAACAAATCCAAGGAAAGTTTTACAGGAGCCGTAACATCAGTAAAAAGAGAAGAGCTTCGTAAATTTGGTAACGTGAATTTAATAGAAGCGTTAAAAATGGTTGATCCTTCATTTAAAATAAAAGAGAATAATGCAAGAGGATCGGATCCGAACTCGTTACCAGATTTTTTTGTTAGGGGTGAGAGTAGCTTTATGGGAAACAGTAATATTCCTACTTTTATTGTAGATGGTTATGAAGTAACCTTACAACGGGTGTTCGATATGGACATGGAACGTATCGAAAGTTTAACAATTTTGAAAGATGCTTCTGCAACGATTCTTTATGGGTCTCGGGCTGCCAATGGGGTGGTAGTGATTGAAACTCGCAGGCCAGCTTCTGGAAAATTTACGATTTCATATTCTAATCGAACTAGTTTGTCTGTTGCAGATTTATCGGATTATGATTTGATGAATGCGAAAGAAAAGTTAGCATATGAACAAAAAGCTAAGTTATTTGATTATACGAGTGTTTCTAGTATGGAGATAGAAGAATATATAAAAGCGAATGTTTCTAAGGGGGTAAATACCGATTGGTTGGCACAACCTGTTCGTAATGCTGTATCCCATTCTCATTCTCTTTACCTTGAGGGAGGGAGTGATGCTGTTATATATGGATTGGGAGCTAATTATAATCGTAACAATGGGGTAATGAAGAAATCTTATCGAGAAGTTTTGGGGCTTTCGTTTGATTTGACTTATCGGGTAAGAGAGAAAATAAATATTCGTAATAGTTTTGAATTTAGTCAGACAAAAGTACAAAATTCTCCTTATGGTTCTTTTGCCGATTATGCAGCGGCGAATCCGTATAATCCAATTTACGGGGAAGATGGTAAACTTGTAAAAACATATCCAGTGCATACTGGATTGTCAAAAAAATCAAGTGATCCTCAATATAAAAATCCGATTTACAATTCAACATTACCTTATAAAGATGAAGAAAGTATTCAGACTATTACGGATAATTTGAAAATTGATTACTTTTTTACTCCGACATTACGCTTGATGGGATCTATTTCATTAACAAAGACATTGGGGACAAGTGACAAATATTTATCCCCTGAACATACGTCTTTTTCAAATGAAAGTGATGCTGCCAAGAAGGGAAGTTATAAGCAAGGTATGAATAAGCGTTTTTCTTATAATATAAATACAACATTGAATTATACGTTGAATGTTCATAAGCATACGCTTTTTTCGGGTGTAGGATTAAATGTTGTTGATAACCAATCTTCATCGAGTAGTTTTGAAGCAACTGGTTTTATGGATGAACGTTTTAATGAAATACAATTTGCAGCAACTTATTTGGATGGGGGAAAACCGAAAGGTTCGGAAGGTACAGATCGAATGGTTGGATTTTTTGGGAATATAAACTATTCTTATGACAATAGATATTTTGCCGATTTTTCAGGACGCCTTGATGGTTCTTCAAAATATGGTAAAGATAAGCGTTTTGCTCCTTTATGGTCTGTTGGTATTGGATTGAACTTGAATAATGAAAGTTTCTTAAAAGAGTATACTTGGTTAAGTCGATTAACAGTAAGAGGTTCGATGGGTTTAACGGGTAATCAAAATTTTGATCCTTATGTTGCACGTACTACGTTGGCGTTTAAAGACGGGTATTACTATCAATCGTTAGGAGCTTCTTTTATCACTTATGGTAATGATAAATTGGAATGGCAACGAAGTAAAAAAAGAAATATCGGGTTAGATTTGGAGGTGATGCAACGGCGTTTAACGATTCGTTTTGATTACTACAATGATCTAACCAGTGGTTTATTACTACCGGTAAGTGTTGCTCCATCATTAGGTTTTAGCAGTTATACGGAGAATTTCGGAGAACAACGTAACACGGGGTATGAATTCGATGTGAATGCTGTTATTATTCGGAAAAAGAATCTGGATTGGGCAGTAAATATTAGTGGTACACACAATGAAAATAGCATAGAGAAGATTAGTAATGCCTTGAGAAGTCTTAATGATGAAACGAATGCACTTGAATCGGACCAAACGAAAGCAATTGCCATGTACGAGGAGGGAGAATCTCTAAATGCAATAAAAGTTGTTCGTTCTTTGGGAATCAATCCTGCTAATGGAAAAGAACTTTACCAAACTCGAGACGGCAAGATTACTGAAGAGTGGAATTATCAAGATAAGATTGTTGCCGGGTGTACAGATGCTAAATTAGAAGGAAATATTGGAACAAATGTGATTTGGAAAAATTTTTCGTTGAATTTATTATTTAATTACGGTTTTGGCGGACAGATTTATAATTCAACATTAGCCGAACGAGTTGAAGGTGCTGATCCTACAACGAATGCAGATAAACGTGTATTAGAGGAAAGATGGCAAGAAGTTGGAGATTATACATTCTATAAAAATATCGCAGATCGTACAGTTTCAAAAGCTTCAAGTCGTTTTGTACAAGATAATGATTATTTGGAATTAAGTAACATTTCTATATCGTATCGTTTTGCTTCAGAATCATTGAAGAAATTCGGTATTTCTGCATTACGTTTAGGATTGAATAGCAGCAATTTGTTTTATGCATCTACCGTTAAGCGGGAGAGAGGTATTGAATACCCGTTTGCCCGGCAGTTTACGTTTTCGTTGAATCTAAATTTTTAATATTATGAGAGAAATGAAATATATCATACTCCTTGGTTTTATATTACTAGGAGGAGCTTGTAATGAATGGTTGGACGTGGAACCACTAGGACAAGTTGATGCCGAGAAAATGTTTGAGGATGAGAAAGGTTGTTTACAAACTTTGACGGGAGCGTATATGTTACTCGCATCTACCGAGGCGTATGGAGAAGAGTTAACAGTCGGGTTTGTCGATGAGATTGTAAGGTATTGGAATAAAGCTAGTAAAGCTTACGATTTTGATTATCAAGATGCAACGTTGGTCGGCAGGTTTGACGGGACGTGGGGAAAAATGTATGAAGCAATTGCTAATCTCAATTTATTGTTACAGAATTTGAAAGATAGTGATAAGGAAAAGTTTGAAAATTATAATTTGATCAGGGGGGAGGCGTTGGGATTACGGGCCTACATTCATTTGGATTTGTTACGATTATTTGGTCCTGTGCTAAAAGAAGGATTAAATCAAAAATCTATTCCTTACAGAGAAGAATTTTCCAATCAGCTTGTTACGTTTATGACTGCAGAAGAAGTGCTTGGAAAAATTGAGAAAGATTTGTTGGAAGCTTATGTTTTATTGGCTAATGACCCTATTAAAGAATATGGACGAAAAGCGGGTAAAAATTTGGATAATAAAGATTTGGCTTTCCAATATCGAGGTGTAAGGATGAATTATTATGCGGTTTGTGGAACTTTAGCTCGTTGTTATCAGCTAAAAGGCAATTATTCTGATGCTTTAAAATATGCCAAAGAGATTATTGATGCAACAACTATTTTTCAGTTGTTAAAACGAGATGATATCATGGATAGTAAAGGGGCTAATTTGATGTTTGAGAGAGAGTTGATTTGGTCTCTTTATGATGAAAAGCTCGAAACAAAATTAGGTGCTAAAATTTATACCTATTTTAAATATACGATTGATTTGCCAACACGAGGATTTGTTTATGAAGACTCTGGCTATGGTAGTGTAGAGGATTATAGACGTGTATATTGGTGGCAAGAGGCAAAAATATCGACATCATTTTGGTTTTTAGCTAAATATGCCCGTAGTTATGAAAGTAATACAAGTGGAACTTCTATTTCAAGAAAAGATATTACAATATGGGATAAGTTATTACCGATGATACGTTTATCGGAGATGTACTATATTGCGGCAGAAGCTAATTTGGAGATCGATACTCCTGAGGCTTATCGGTTATTAAATGAAGTAAGAGTTTCACGTAATTTAACTCCGATTCCTGAGAATTTGCAGAATGATAAAGCTGCTTTGAAGGAACAGATTATGTATGAGTGTATAAAAGAATATTGGGGAGAAGGAAAATTGTTTTATGAATATAAACGGTTGTATCGGGATATTATCACGAGAGAAGGTAATATCAGGGCTTCTCGTGCATTGTTTGAACTACCGATACCGGATAGCGAATTGGAGCACGGTGGAAATTAATAAGGTTTTAATTTAATAAACTGAATATAATGAAGAGAGTATATTATATATTATTATTGGGGATCATTTTTCTATCCATGTTTGCCTGTAGTGAAGCAGGTAAAGAGATGTTTGAAGGCCCGAATTCAATATGTTTTCGATTTCCTACAACGAGTGAGGATATAGAAGAATATCGTAAATTGGATTCTAGTTTAATATTCCGCGAAGATACTGTGGTTTATTCGTTTGCTTTTGATATGGAAGCAACAGAACGGGAGATTTGTATTCCTGTTCAAATAGCTGGATTCGCGACAGAATATGATCGCAAATATAAAGTTACAGTTGAAGAATATAACGGGACACAAGCCGATGTTCATTATGAGGCAATTAGCGAAGAACAGATTCTGGGAGCAGGCAAAACGACAGATTCTTTGCGTGTTAAATTTTTCCGTCGAGATATGGATAAAGTTGCTCGTAAAATAGGTTTGAGAATAAAAACGGGAGGTGATTTCGTTGAAGGAACCCAAGAACGATTGTTTTTTGCAGTACAAGTTTCAGATATATTGGAGAAACCATCTTGGTGGGATCAATGGAGTGATTGTTTTGGGACTTATCATCCAATAAAATATCGGGAATGGATTAAATTATATGGTGGCACCGGAGATTTAACGGGTAAAGACCCGGACTGGTGGAGAGCTTCGTTAGAGTTAACGTTAGTATTAGAGTTGCAAGATTTGTTTGAACGGGAAGAGTTTTATGATGAAAACAATATACGTTTAACTATTCCGTGTACACATTAAATTAATTAAAGAGTTAATGCCATGAAAAAATATTTATATATCTTTATAACATTACTTTGGGTTATTGGATGTGCAGATGATGATGGAAACTATTCCTATTCAATTGTAAATGAAATAGGTATTGATAGCATCAAAGATGCGTACTCGCTTGATCAGTATGATATTTTAGAGATAGAACCCTATCTGAATTTTAAAACAGGAAAGGATATTGAAGATTTGAGCTTCGAATGGAAAGTAAATAACCATGTTATTTCAACATCACGAATTTGTGATGGAATTGTGACAGAAGACCCATCTCCTAGTGGAAGTGGCGGATATAATGCATTTTTATGTGTTACGGATAATACTACCAATTTGAAATATTATAAAACTTTTTGGGTAAAAGTAGGAACAGCTTACACGAATGCTCTTTATATTTTAAGCGAGGATGCTGATGGATATGCAAAGTTGTCCATGCAACGGAGAGATCGTGAAAATGCCACTTTGATTCATGATGTGTTTGAAATAGCCAATCCGCTTTTAGGAAGCTTGAGTAAACGACCGCAACAAGTGTATTATTATAATAATAATTTTGTCATATTATGTGCGGAGGGAGATCGAAAAATGGTAGCCATGAATCCCAAAACGATGAAATTGGAACGAATTTATGGACCAGAAGTCATAAAAGGGGAATATTCGGGAACATTTACTCCCAGAAGTATAAGCTTGTATATGGGAGGAATTATTGCAGCAGAAGAGGGGTTATTTACTTATAACTATATGAATAACGAGGCTCTTATGCGTCCTATTGCTGGAAATTATGATTTTGCAGTATGGGCAGATGGAAATATGCAAATGGATGCTTACGCGTGGCTCTCTTATGATAATACGAATTATCAATTTTTAAGATTGCATAATGGATCAGGAGCATTGTATGATGAGATAATTCCAATTACTACAGATCAATTTTCGACTGAAGGACAAAAATTTTTGACAGCAGGACATTTTGGCTATGAGGAGTTGCGTCCCGTACTTTATAACGCAGAAGAGAAGAAAGCTTATTTCTATCGTTTATTGATGGCTTCTTCTGATTGGGATCCTGTGACTTGGTTGCCTATGTGGTCTATTTCTTACGAGAAAATCATGGAACGAGAGAATTTGATTGATGAAAATTCGGTGAGTGTTTTGGGAATGAATTCTCTCTATTGGTTTATTGCTAACGGGAATAAAATTGTAAGAATACATGGAGATGGGGGTGAAGTTCGAGATCTATATACAGTTCCCAACGGGCAGGTAACAGAAATGATTTTGGATTCGAAAGAGGAACGTTTATTTGTAGCTTCAAGCGACGGGGTGAATAGCTGGATATATGTTTTAAGTGTTTTGGTAAATGATTTTGGAACACTTAAGGAAGATCCTTTACAAATGAGTGGAAAAATCGTTTCAATGACAAAGACTGGAAGTTGGAAATTTTGAATAACATATAGTTGAAATTATTAGGGGAGGATTTGTGTATGTTATATCCTCCTCTTTTTATAAATAATCATTATGAAGATAATATATATTTTTTTATTGGGAATTGTGTGTGTTTCATGCTCTTCCATTGGAAATTATGAACTTACAGGTGTTTTGCCAGAAAATAGTAAAGTGACGGAAGTTTATTTACTGACACAAGAGGGAAAAGGAGCGGATACACTTGCACGAGGTCAAGTAAAGCCTAACGGAAGTTTTACGTTAAAAGGGAAAGCGGAGAAGTGTTTGCTTTATCTCGGTATGGGGAAACGGGGAGGACGAATCTATTTTTACCCGGAAGAAGGGAACTATCAGTTGGAGAAGATGGGAGATGACTATCAAATCGTAACAGGTCGGAATGGTGTTCAGGCTAAATTGAATGGACATTTGCAAAAAGTTAAAATGAATTCGGATGCAAGAATGAATTTGCAACAACAGATGAGGCAAACAGGAAACGAAGAGGTTTTAGATGGATTGAGAAAAGAGAACGAGCAGTTGTGGAAGCAAGGAAATGATTTACTTCTGGAAATGGTTGCTGATTTTAGGAATACAGATATAGCAGCCATATTGGTACAAGACAATATGTGGACGTTAGGTTACGATTTCAAAGTGTTTACTCGGGCAATAGAAGCGATGGGGAATGGGCCTGTTTCTGAGGTGAAAGAAAAAGTGATGGAAAAATATGAAGAGGCTTGTTCAAAGCAGTTAACCGGGAAAGCCCCGGATTTTACTCTGCCGGATGCAAAAGGGAAGAAGGTAAAATTGTCGGACTATAAAGGAACGTATTTGTTAATTGATTTTTGGGCTTCTTGGTGTCAACCGTGTCGAGTTAAGATCAGAAAATTGAAAAAGCACTATTCACGTTTGCAGGAGTTGGGTGTGGAAGTGATTGCGATATCCTGTGACCAAAAGAAGGCTGATTGGCTGAAAGCCCTTGACGAAGATCAACCAATGTGGAAACAATTGATTGTAGATATAGATATTAACGGGAGTGATACTTCGGATGATTACAAGGTGGAATTCTTACCAACGTTATACTTGATATCTCCAGACGGGGCGGTTTTGGATACGAATCCGGGGATGGAAGAGATTGAAACTTTTGTGAAGGAGGGGTGATTTGAATTTAAGATCAAAATCATGATATATATATGCATATGAAAAGGTGTTTGTTTATATTTATTTTTTGCGGTGTATTGGGAATATGTTTAGTAAACGAAGGGTATACCCAAAAAGTAGAAATCGAGGGAAGAACGTGTCAGCCGGATACTGTTTTTTTTAAGATCGAAGGTGATTTGAATAATCCTCAGGTGATGAGACCGAATTTGGTTATTTATTATAAGGCACTAAGGAGAATGGAGAATTATCTATTTATTGAGGATAATCAATTGCAATGGAATATTAAAAATGGAGCCGAAATTTATATATCTGAGAATATATTTCAATATGTGTGTAATAGATGGAATAAGGATAATGAATTAATCAAAGAAGGGCATTCTAAAATTATTAACAAGGATGGACGGTATTGTGTCCGTACGCGATATAAATATGGAATACCTCAAATTAACGTAAAGGTTGTAGATATTCACAATGAACTTATTGTCGGAGTAAAAATGATGGTGTACGATAGTCTTCATCAATTTGTGAAAGATGGGGGATTAACCACAACAGAATCTCGCGGAACTACTCATATAGATGTTCCAAGATACGGAAAATATCATATAAAATTCAGTAAAAATGGGTATGAAACAATGGAAAAAGAGGTACTTCTTGAAGATGTACAAACTCGTATTACTCCTGTTTTTGTGATGAAGTCTTTACCAGAGTTTTCTGGAAAGTTATGGTGGATTATTTTTGGTTTGATTGTCTTGAGTTTAGGCATTTGGGTGATAATGAAAAAAGGTAGGATTTTTTCAAGAAATGGAAGTTTGAAATGAATTGTATAATTTTAAATACATGTGCTATGTGTAAAAAGTATTTATATATGATGAGTATATTAATTTGTTTACTCTTTGTGAATTTTTCAGCATTTTGTGTGGATTTAGTAGTAGTTGTTTGTAATAATCAAGGGAAGCCTATTGTTGGAACTGTTGTTATGATTCATGAAAGTGGGACTCAAGATTATTTGAGAGTAAATACAGATAAATTTGGAGAAGCCTGTTTTGCTGTTGCTGCTTTTAGTCATTGTGATATTTTTGTACCGGGGTTATCAATGGCCCTTCTACCGGTTACTAGTATCATGATTCCTAGTAATTGTAACGAGATTCGTGTAACGGTATCTCCAACAGTATGGTCTGATAGTTATACATCATTAAATTATCTCGTTGAATTATTGCAATTGTGTGCTATTTTGCCTGAAAATAAACTAATAATGATAGCTTAGCCATAGTTTGTTATTGAATTAAAATACGGAAATTATGAATATTGATTTTATCATGTTAGTGGCTCGTAATGAAATGAAATTATTGCGGAGGAATTGGTTATTCATTTTTTTCGTGTTTTTGACGATATTAGGACTTATCTTGTTACAAAGTGTCTTGCAGCATGTTTTTCCGGTATATCATTTTTATGCACTCTCTTGTTCTATTCCTTTTATCAATACGTACTTATTTAATCTTTTTCAGTCATTCTTTCTTGTTTTTATTGCAGGAAATTATATTTATAGAGATTGCAAATTAGATTCGTTGGATGCTATTTTGGTTCGTCCTTATAGTAATCTGGATTATCTTATTGGTAAGTGGATCGCTATTATTAGTTTGTTTATAACGGTCTATATTATAAATTTGATTATTCTCGGTATATTTCATATAGGAAATGGTAGCTATCCTTTTACTTTTTTTCCTTATTTGTTTTATTTGTTAACTCTGGCGTTACCCGTGTTGTTATTTGTAACAGGATTAACAGTGTGGTTGAATGTGGTATTCAAAACACCATTTTTGTCCATGTTTATATTATTCGGATATATTCTTGTAGATGTTTTTTATTTATCTGATATACAATTTGGTTGCTTTGATTTTTTAGCAATGACGATACCAAATGTTTTTTCTGATATAGTCGGTCATGTTGGTGTTTCAACTTATTTGTTGCAACGTTTCGCATATATACTATTTGGAATTTCGTTTTTGTTTTTTGCTGTTAGTAGATTGCAGCGTTTGGCTGGTTCTATAAAAGATGTTCGACGATGTATTTTGTTGGGGATAATTTTATTTGGCATAGGTGTAGGATGTGGATGGAGCTATTATTGGCATTACTATAAAATCAACCAGAAGCGGAAACAATACATCGCTCTATATGAAGAATATAAAGATAACGAACGAATTAGAATCAGCGAACAGAAAATAGTTTATAAACAGGAGGGTGAATGGATATCCGTGCTTGATAGTATAACAGTTTATAATCCGAACAAGAAAAAGATTAAAGATGTTATTTTGTATTTAAATCCTTCTTTAACGGTAAATAACGTGACGTGTATGGGAGAAAAAGTTCACTATCGAAAAAATGAACAAGTCTTATTATTAGATTACCCGATAGGTTGCGGAGAGTACCGGAATTTTGTTATTCATTATTCGGGTAAAATTGATGAAAGTGTTTGTTATTTAGATGTAGATGATTCTGAATATAATAATACCAAATGGAGTAATAGTATTTTGCGTTATGGAAAGCGTACAGCAATGGTTGAGGAAGCATATACATTTTTAACTCCGGAATGTTTATGGTATCCCGTGTGTGCTCCTTTGGTAAATCCCGTTCAACCATTGGCTTCGGAAATCAGTTTTTCAAACTATTCATTGACAGTCGTTCACGATACGATGTATACGGTGATTTCTCAAGGAAAACCGTCACGTTCGAGAGAAGGTTCTTATTTTAAAAATACAAATCCTTTACCCGGACTGACTCTATGTATGGGTAAGTATAATTGTCGAAGTCTATTGATTGATAGTACGTTGTTTGAAATATATTTTTTTAACGAGGGAAATAATTTCTTAGCTATACTTGATGGATCGCAAAAAGGAGTAGTGGAGGGGATACGAGGTGTAAAAGAAAAATTTGAGTACAAGTACGGGATAAAGTATCCTTTCTCTAAAATGACTCTTGTAGAGATCCCTGTGTCTCTTTGTTCCTATTCCCGAATCGGTAAAGAAGGAAGTGAATTTGTACAGCCAGAATTGGTTTTTCAACCGGAAAATTGGTGTAAGAATAGTCAGTATGTTTCCATGAAGAACTATACACGGGAAATGGAGAAAATGAGGCCTATGCAATCTGTGGAGGTATCTGAAAAAGAGAAAATATCAAGCTGGTCGGAAAGCTATTTTAATTCTTTAGCGATGGAATTTCCTAAAATGGATTTATTGTCATTTTTGTCAAATCATCAGTTGTTTTTAACTCCTGTAAAAAATATGTCTTCCGTGGCATTTTGGTTTACAAATTTTACCGGGTGTTTATACTCTGATAAATACCCTTATATTGATTATTTTATTCGTCAGATGCTGATGAATAATCGTGTTCAAATCTTACAAAACAGTATTGAGGTTGGGAGTACAAAGGATGATAGTGTGATTGATTATCTTTCCTCACATAGTTTGCAAAATGTCTTGAGTGGTTCTAGGTTGTCTTCATTTGAAGGATCTATACTCAAACTTAAAAGCCAGTATTTTGCAAAATACATATATTGCCATATTGATCAAGATGAATTCAAAGCATTTCTTGTTGATTTTTATTCTCGTAATTTGTTTCGTGAAGTCCCTTTTGAACAATTTGTAGAGGAGGTTCAACAAAAGTTTCATTTTGATTTTCTTACTTTTGTTGAAGAATTCTATCGAATGTCGGGAGTTCCGTTTTTCTTTATTAGAAACTTGGATCAGAAAATAATGACAGAAGGTCAGTTTTGTGAGACATTAGTTTCTTTTGATGTGTGGAATCCATCGGAGTGTAATGGTGTTGTTACGCTTTACTCGGAGGGGGACGATTATACTCCCGATCTACAAGAAGTAAAGAGCATTCCGGTTTATTCTGGTACATGTATACATGTTTCTGTACCGATGAAAAAAAGAAAATGGAATATCTTACTTCATACGAATTTTTCTCAGAATAATCCTGACAGTTATTTTAAATTATTTTCACAGGAATTGAAAACTACAAGCGATTCTTTTATGGAAATAGTATCAATAGATACAATTTGCTTTACTTCTGATAAGGATGAAATTCTTGTTGATAATGAGGATGATATGTTTTGTACTACAATGTCAGAATCAAGGGAAACGTGGTTGAGTAAGTTACTTCATCAAAATACTCCTAAATATGGAATGATGACAGATTTTCTTCAGGGTAAGTTTTCTGGGTGGTTGCCTTCAGTATTTAATGATGCTATCGGGGAACCCGTGAGAAGTTTTTGTGGTAAAGTAGTAAAAAACGGGACAGGAAAAGCAACGTGGAAAGCATTACTTCCGGAAGACGGAGATTACGAACTTTACGTTTATCAATTAGGGTTGAATCATAGATTTCAGTATCAAGTTGAATTGTTTTCATATTGTTATTCCGTAGAACAAAAGGGTTATAAAGCTAATATTAGGGTAGATATACTTCCTAGTGGTACGAGAAATGTTTTTTTGCAGGACAATGAGGGACGAGATGAGGATTCCACGTTTGATATGCAAATATTTGAAAGTAGATGGATTTTTTTAGGAAAATATAAATTGTCAAAGGGAGAAATAAGTATATCGCTTCTTGATCGAGGAGCTTTCCCTGGGCAACTGATTTTTGCGGATGCGGTGAAGTGGGTGAAGAGGAGATAAATACTCTTTAAAATTGAATTAATGAAAAGAAAAACTTGTATAAAACAACATGATATAACGGATTGTGGTGCTATCTGTCTCGCCTCGATCGTTGCATTTTATGGTCTGATGATTCCTATTGCTAGAATACGTCAATATGCTTCTACAGATAAAAAAGGTACGAATGTTTTAGGACTGATAGAAGCTTCTAGTAAATTAGGATTATTGGCAAAAGGGGTAAAAGCTCTTAAGTCGTCTGTTGGTATCTGATGTCCGGGGAGTCATACTCACACGAAACAACAATTGCCATCAGCGCGCAAGCGGCTAGGTTTAGAAAAATTCTTTTCATAAAATCTAGTTTCAGTGGCTTTCGCCGTTAATAAATAATCAAACTTTAACGCATAGGTTTAAAACTTTTGCAAAGATAATATTTCTACATAGGCATCCCAAATGCCTGCCTACGTTTAGTTTAGCCTATAATAGGCTAACAAACTAAACTGGATTCTCGTGCTGTTTCGCACCATTTTTCTATTCTGACCGTATCCGAATTGACGGAAATCATTTATTTGGATTTTATTTTCATTCAAAATAAATGGTTACATAAAGATTGTGTTGATTAGGAATATGGTGTAGTTTTGCACTTGAAATAAAGAATATAGAATAATTTATATGACTTACCAAGACGCATTAGATTATCTCCGAATTGCAGAGAATGCCTATAATGTGC